>CERI01117656.1_pt1 | contig 19638 bp, 19 predicted proteins | sample 350261 | NCBI WGS metagenome assembly CERI01 (sample SAMEA2620979, study PRJEB7988) | marine metagenome | isolation source: saline water (ENVO:00002010), including
GCGAATGGTTACAGTAAAGGTGCTAGATTATATGTTAAGAGTGACGCATCAGGTACTAACTTACATCTTGCTAGTAATACAGATGTTACTTTATTCAAAGTATTAAATGATGGTACTATTAATATACCTTCGACTTCTATTAAAGCAACAGAAGCTGTTACTCTATTAGCAGTCGATTCTAATGGTAATGTTGTAGATGGATCTTCACTTGCTGGATCTGGTGGTAGTGGAAGTAATATAACATATGGAAATACTAATGATATTCCATATGTAAATGGAAATACAGACGGATTTAGTTATGATACTACTAACACATTTACATACGACGGTGATGGTAGATTATTAGTTAATCATGCATCAGCAGATAGAGAATCATTTAGTGCTACTAACTCGGATAATGATAATGCTGCTATATTAGGTACCGCAAATGGATTACAATTATTTAGAGGAGGTGTTAATAATAAAGAATTTAAAATAGACAATACAGGAACTAATGTTACGATAGGTACTGATGGTACAAGTGCTCAAAATATAATATTTAATGCAGGTGCTCAGGGAACAGCACCGGTTCAATTACAATCAACAGACGGACTTTTAAAATATGTTGATGGTAATCAAACTGCTGGACATGTTCTTACGTCAGATGCCGCCGGTGTTGCTACATGGCAATTACCTTCTAGTGGAAATAATAGTAGTAATGTAATTTATGGGTTAAGCACGCAAATACCAATTGTAGATTCATCTAATGCTGGATTCAGGTATAGCGGAGCATTTATTGTAAGCGGAGATAATAACGATGCTTCGATGCAAATAAAAAATAGTGCAGGCAATTGGATAGGACTTAAAGTATTAGATTACAATAATAATTATACTAATATTAATTCAACTGGTTTGGTTGGTACCACTGACTACAGTACAGCAGGAAGTGTAAAAACTCCTTATTTAGGATGGAAGATTAGTAGATTATCTAATCTAGGAATCTTCATTGGTTCTACTGATGGTAATAAATCTCTTTTCCTTTCAACAAAAGATAATAATACAAACGCCGCACGAGTATTTGAAATGACATCAACAGGTGATGTTATGTTAGGAAAAAGACATTATGATACCGATGAAACAGCATCACTTGCAATTTTTAATGATACAAGTGACGGTACCAGCTCAGTATTAAAATTACTTGCGAACACAGGATCAACAACGACTACATCATATGTCGACATAATTGATTTTAAGAATGACGGTACTATTAATATACCTTCAACTTCTATTAAATCAACAGATGCTGCTACTTTATTAGCAGTTGATGCAAATGGTAACATTGTAGACGGTTCTTCACTTGCTGGATCCGGTGGAAGTGGCAGTGGAAGTAATATAACATACGGTGATGCTGGAAATATTCCGTTTGTTAATACAGCGGAAGACGGATTTGATTATACGGATATAACTACCGCAGCAGGATTTCCTGGTAAATTAACATTTGATTCTGGTACATTAACTGTACGAGGATTAATACCGACAGACAATGGTAGTTATACTGATAAAAAAGCATTAACTACATTAAGTATAGTTAAATCTCATGATATTAATAATGTTAAACAATCATTAGCAGTTAGAGGAGATGGTACTGTTTTTATAGGTGAATCTCGTATAGTAAATGGCTCAACTATTTCAGGTAATTTATATCAAAATGTATTAGGAATTCATGAAATGTCTGTTGCTGCTATTAGTGAAATGGAAAATCAGACATATATACATAAACTATATGTAGATTCTGCAGACAATGGACGACTAATGTTTAAAACAGATACAGGAACTACTAGTCTTTTAAATGCATGGGCTGCTATAAAAGATACAGGATCTCCTGTAGAACGTACAACTTTAACAGGATATAATAAATCGATCATAGAACTAAGATCAAGTGGATCAGGAGGAGGAGATAATGATTTTGGTACATCATCTCAAGGAAATACCTTAGTTGCTGCACAATCTGCTAAAATAGGTACAAATGGTACAAATTTAACCGCGAATACATTTTCTAATTCTATTATTGTATCCTCAGGTAGTGCTAGTTTCGCTACACACGGCGGAACTAATAATTCAGTTCTAGTAGGTGATAGCTCAAGTATTCAAAGCGGAAAAACTAATTTCGTATTCGGTGGATCTTCTCATGTATATCACACAGCTTCAGGAAATGATCATAATTTTATTGCAGGTAAAGGTAATTATGCACACGGATTTAAGAATGCAATAATAGGATCTAATGCAAACTTAAACCCTGCTAGTTTATATGTTAATAACAGATTTAGTAATCCAGTACCAGATCATATAAAATATTCTATGTTAATAGGACATCATCTGTACGCTGCACGGGATAATCAAATTTTAATAGGAAATGGATATAGTGCTGCTTATGTACCAGTGCCTATGGTTGCGATTACACCGAATAAATCACAAACAAGTAATCATACAGGAAGTTTTGCAATATATTGGCCAGTTGATGACACAGGTAATGCAACAGATGATTTTAAAGCACATAACATGGTGTTTGGTATCAATGCAGTTAGAGCAGAAGCATCTAACGGTATAGGAGGTAGTCCTATTAGTCAATATTCAGGTCAAAATATATTTCAACTTATACATGGATATGATAAGTCGATGTTGCGTGAACCAACTGGTAAAATTAACTATACATTTTCAATGTGGCCAATTTCTGTAACACAGGAAAATTCAAATTCTTGGCTTGGTAAGACTGGTCTTAAAATGAAAACATCAGGTACTGTTAATGGTGGAAATGTAACACACGATGCGAGATATCACTTCTTAGGAGAATCTGCAATTTTTAATGGAGGTATACACGCTGAAAGACATGCAGATAAAGATATCTCAGTAATAGCAATAGGACGAGGAGATGATTTGAGTACAAGTTCTATTCAATCTAAAAATATAAATAATGAGGTTACATTTGATGTAAGAGATGACGGTGTTGTTATGTATAAATCAGTAACGTTTAATAATTTACCACCGGCAACAACCGCTACAGGAGGACAGATGTTCCTTACAGCAGGAGGTTCTGAAACAAATGTAATGGTATATTCCAATGGTACTAGCTGGATAAGTATGTCATCTGGTAACCCTGTAATATTAACAGGAGCCGCATAAATAATCATATAAAATAATTTAAATAAATGGCAATTCAAATTACACAAGAATTAGAAACAAATCTAGGAATAAAACTCCCAGGTGCATATGGTAGACTAGATATTAGATTCGGATTAAACGGGTGGATCGAAGTAATGCCTCTTTGGTATACCGATAAAGCAGCGTATACTAGTGGTAAAGATACTATTAACAGGCTTTTAACTGCACATTCAGGAAGTACTAGATTTCATGATGTTACTAAAGAGGAAATGTCTCTCAATGGAGCTCACGATAAATATCTAGAGATGATAACTAGTTCATCTATTAATTCAGCATCTATAGTTGATTTAGATTAAACAAAAAAATTTTTACGTATATAATATTCATAATTTTAAATTATGTCAAAAAACTTACAACGTTATCAATGGACAAAGGGTGATAGGCTAGGTGAAGTCGAGACTCTTAATAAAATAGAAGGTAAATGGGTTTACTTTAGTTCAGGAAGAAGAATTGCAAACAATCTTATTGAAGAGTTTATGACTCCAATACAAAACGAAGGACAAATTATGGATATACCAGGTCAAACAACGAGCACTCCTTATTCATTTAAAAGTGAAGGAAGTGATAACACTATAATGGATGCCGAAGGTAATGTTTTTAACAGGCCTAAAGCAGCAACTGTAAAGGCTAAAACGAATACTAATATTGTTGCAGAAACTCAGATAGAAGTTTCTAAAAAAGAAAAGTCACCTGTGAGACTATTATTAGAACAGGCGTCAAGTGATAAGGTAAAAGTAGAAGTACCTGTTACTATAGAGATTCCAAAAAAGACTGTATATAAAATAATTAAAGAAAGCTTTGATGTAAATTTAGATGAAGAGATTAAATCGATGATTCTAGAAAAACTAGATCAAAATAAATTTAAAGAGCTTTTAACAGAACAAATAGGTGTAACAATCGATAATCATTATAATAAATAATAAGAAATGAGAGTAGACAGAAAAACATTAAGGTTTTACAGTAAAAAATCAGAGGAAGGTAAAAGATTAAATAACCTATCGTTTTTTGATCCTGATAAGATAGAGCAAAGAATAAAAAAGAAAGAACAAGGCAAAGAAAAACACGAAGAATACGTTTATGCTTTACAGCAAAAAATGGCCGAAAAGCTAGAAGCTGAAGAAATAAAGGTAATCGGAGCTCTAAAAGAGAAGGGGTTATCGAAATCAGAAGTTGACGAATATATGGATCTTTGGACCGAATTAAATTTATGGCCTAAGCCTAAGAACTATCACAGCTCTAGGAAAATAATGAAAAAATTAAATAAGAAATATAATCTATAATATGATTAAGATTATATTAGAAATGGCAGACAACGGCGTTGTTAAAACTATAAAGGATGACAACTCAAACGGTGCAGGTTCTCTATTAGAACAAAAGATCGTATATGATTTTGAAAAAGACCATAAACATAATAGGAAGATGCAATTCTTTTTCGATATTTCAAACGACATAGGAATAGACACTGGTAATAAATTTAACAAGAATAACCTTGTAATGGCTTCGGATTGGGGCCCGCATTATGAACCTTCTGTTAAAGACATAGATAAAAAAATATCTAAATTAGAATTAGAGATAGAGGCTTTAAAGATGTTAAAGGAAGAGAGCTCTATTGAAGAAAGCGAATAATATGAAAAAGGTTAGTTTTATTTACAGTAGAAATAAGTTAGACTTCAAGAAGTATTCTAAGATAACAAAGTATGATGATATTATAAGTTATCATGATATTATAACAAAACTTGTGAAAAATGATGATTACAATGACAGGCCTTCTGAAATTGTTGTTAATACATATCTTAGAAAAAAGATACTTAAAGCAATGACAGATGAAAAGGTAGGTCATGTGATATATGCGCTTAAAGAACTAGATGTTAGTACAATCAATTCTATTATAGAAATTATGGAAAACTATAATTCTTCTGATGATTTAAGTGTAAAACTCGTAGTAATTAAGCATAAAAAATTCTCTGTTGATATTGATAAAGACAGTGAAATAAATTCAGTATTTAGCGATATTATTTTTTCTGAATTATGATAGAACATAGGCTATTCGTAAAGGGTGAGCAAATGTACGCACTTCTAGCTTCGCATTCTAATCCCAATATCCTTATACCTGTTAAAGCCATAGTAAAAGACGTTAAGTATAACGAAATTAACCCTCAGTATCAAATCAGAATATTAAAATTTCTAGATACCGTTTCTTTTTTAAAGAAATATTTAGTTGATTGTAGTTTTGCAACAAGATTTGATAAAAGAGCTAGAAAAATTTCAATTGAAATGGATGAGATAAAAACAAAGGAAGACTTTGAAGAATATCTTAACGAAAAAGGATTCTTATTTGTTGTTGATTCCATTATGACTAAGAAATATAAAGGTGAAATAATAGACCTTTTCAATAAAGTCCAGGACTATTTAGTAGAAGTAAAGCTAAAAGAACTCAGGACACATATGACCCGTATTAAATATACAGGAAAGTATAAATTTACAGGAGATGCAGAATTTAATGCAAGATTAAAGAAGTTTATTGGGGATAGAATTACAGCAACAGGCTATACATTTGAGGACTACTTTAGATTATTATAGTATAGTCTCAATATATACATAAAGGATATCAGCCTTGGAAAAAAATAAATTCTATGCCATCAGTAAGCGGTGAAAGAAGGACTCCACCTTCTAGACAATTTAATTTTAATAAAGAAGATGCTGTAGGGGCAAGCGAAAGAGTTAACCCGGAATATACAAATTCCGTAGCAAGCTCTTTTATTAGTAACAAATATAGTAGAACATACGCTGTTCAGAAATATCTTCCTGATAATGTAGAAGCACCTCAGGATACTTTGCCCGGAGTAGGCTCAATTGCAAACAGATACGCTTTATTTCAATATAGAAGCCCGTTAGGAAATCTTTCAAATGCTGAAGACTATCTCGATGCACCTAACAGTAAGATAAAAAGAATCACGGATCTTTCTAAAAACCCAACAACTTCTAACATCATACAAGCTTTCAGTGACCTAGGTAAACAGGGAATGCAATATTCATGGGGAGACTTCTTATATTCTAAATACCACGGTAAAATTCCTAATAACTATATGGTTACCATAAGAAGATTTGCAATGCCGATAGGTGATAATCTATGGGATCCAAGTCAATATGACCATAAATCAGGAGAGGTAATAGATACAGACCAACCGGAAATTGCAAGAGCAATAACATATATGGGGGAAGAGACAGGAAATGCACTTGAAAATTTTGTAAGTTGGTCTAATAAGTTTAACTGGAAGGAAGTAGAAAGTGAAATGCAGGTAATGCAATCTAATAGTCAAGGTATTAAAGGTTCTAGTATATTAGGAGTAGGTACTGAGGGATTTGGAGTCGGATCTGCAATAAGTTCAGCTTCTACGTTAGGATCAGGTCAAACAAGTGCAAGTGCTAAACAGACTGCTGCAGCAGGAGGATTCGACGCACTCAAAGAGACATATCCTAATTATATAGAAGGACCATTGAATGTAATTAAAAAGCTTCTTATACAAGATCAAGGACTAGAGTTTTCACAGGAATTTGAAGTGAAATTTCATTATAACCTACAAGCTCATGGTAAAATTAACCCGAAAATGGCGTTCTTGGACATTCTTGCTAATCTTTTAGTATTATCATATAATAATGCGCCCTTCTGGGGAGGAGCAGCAAGATATGTAGGAAACGGTAACTTCGGTAAACCTCTAGGAGACCATAATCTATTAGCAGGCGGTGATCTTGTTGGATTTTTAAAATCAGTAGTATCAGATGTAGGCGGTCTTTTATCTAAGACATTCGGAGATGGTGCAGGTGGGTTTAGCCTTGAATCAGTGCTAGGAGGAATGGGAGATGTGGCAGGAGATATGCTAGGAGGATGGTTAAGTGAAAACTTAAATTCACCACAAGGACCTCAGGTTGCTGCGGCATTTCTTTCAGGAGATCCTACAGGTAAATGGCATGTTACAGTAGGTAACCCATTAAATCCGGTTGTAATGATAGGAAATTTAGTTCTAGATGATACTGCATTCAAGTTACATGGTCCTCTAGGAAGAGATGATTTCCCTACAGAACTTGAAGTTACAATGAAATTTAAACATGCTAGACCTAGAGATAAACAGGATATTGAATCGATGTTTACAATGGGAAAAGGTAGATTATATTCATCTCCTGAAGGCCTAGAAGATGTATTAAATACAGAAGGTAAAGAGCCTAAAAAGCAAACTGGATATCCTAAAAATACACCAGGCGAAAGAACAGGTTCTAAAAAGAAAAGTAAAAGATACAGTGATAACCTTGATGAAGCATGGGCCTCAGCAGGTGATGCTTCTAATAGCGCAGCAACTAAGATTAAGAATGTATATAGATATGCAATTGACTAATATTAACTATTAACTATGAAATCAGACTCTTTAGGAAAAAAATCAAAAATACAAGACCCTGTAACAGGTGAGGAAAAGTTGAATTTTAGTAAACCTGTCTTTCAAATGAAAGATGATATTAAAGTAATAGGCTTACACTATGTTAAAGAGAACGAGCAAATGAGACCTGATATTATATCGACTATTTATTATGGCTCAGCGAACTATGTAGATTTAATATTGAAAATGAATGGAATATCAAATCCATTTAGCCTAAAAGAAGGACAGATTCTAAGAATACCTGATAAAGCGGGTGCGCAACGTTATATGAAGAATATTAAGAAAGTATCTAATAAACCTAGAACACAGTTTACTGATAAAAGAAGACTTACTAAACAGGATGAAAAAAGAAAAGAGTTCCTGGAGAAAAGATCTAAAAAGAAAGCAAACGGTTCAAGTGAAAATTTACCACCAAACATGTTAAAGTCTAATCAAAAGTCAAAGGAGTTTAAGGATGGTAAAATTGTATTAGGTTCTAATATTAACACGAAGAAATAATGGGTGCAATAAGCAATAACATACTTACTATTACAGAACCTAGTATTGAACTAGAGTCCTTTGAAATAGTAGATATTGAATCAGGTAATGAGGGTTCCGATGGGCCAGGAGGAGAAGATAGACAAACTAAAAAAGATAATCTTTCTAAGTTTACAGGAGGTACATATCCTGCAATCAGAGTTAACGGTTATGATTTTAATAGAGAAAATATCCTTGCGTTTGAACTTAGACTTAGTGGCATAGTCCCGCGTATGTCAGTATCTGTTAATGACAGTAAAGGCCTTTTTAATAACGGGCAATATCCGAAAGACGGTGATACTTTAAGCTTGTATATTAGATCGAATGATGAGGAAATTTATAAACCTATTAGAATAGACTTTGATATAGTTGAGCTTGACGCACCTCCTCTTGACAAAATCTCACAGTCATCACCAGGTGACAGAGACATGAATCCTAATGTTTCACTTGCTATTTACACATTTGAGTGTAGAATGAAGATACCAGGTTTATTTAAAGATATCTGCAAGTCATATAATAATACTATGTTCTCTACTCTTGAAGAGATATCTACTGAACTTAAACTTGGTTTTGCATCAAATGTAGATGATACATCTGATATAATGCCTAGAATTTGTGCATATGATTCCCGTATTAACTTCGTTAAAGAGCAGATGTTAACTGCATATAAAACAGATAACCATTTCTTTTTATGTCACATTGACCCTTACTATTATTTGAATTTAGTTGATATAAATAATCAACTTAAATATGATGAAGACATGGAAGATAGTCTCACTGGTTTTGCAATGGACTTAACGGATGATGCAAATTACGGAGGAGAAAGTAATGTAGGTGAAGGTAAATTATACCTTACAAATCTATCTAAAGATCATTCTAATACAGATAAATTTATAAAAGCGTATTCATTAAAGAATAATGCAGGAGCTGTAACATCTGTTAATGGATATAAAAGAAACATGAAATATTACGACCAGTCTACTAAAGAATACCTTGAATTTATAGTAGAACCACTTACATCTGAAAATTTACCTCAGGGTCTAGCACCTCTAAAGGGTAGAAATGATGAAGACAGGTATAACGACGAAGTAAAAGTAAAATATGTGGGAAAACAATCTTCTAATGTACACGAAAACTTTCTTTTTTCACAGGTGCATAACTTTCAAAACATAACAGAGCTTGAAAAACTATATCTTGAAGTAGAATTAGAGAAAGCTAACCTGGGTTTATATAAATATCAGAAAATTCCGATTATTATATATAACGATAGTTTAAACAGAACTGAAAACAAAAAGCAAAAAGAAGATAGAGCTGAAAGCAAAAGCGGAGTAAACGGTGATGTTGAAGGAAGTGCTATAAAATCGGAAAATGCTGACAATACAAGTGATCAGTACGGCGCACCACAGTTAGATAAATACCTTACAGGAAGTTATGTTATAGCAGACATAACATACGAGTATAATAAAAATATGCTGGCAATTAAGCAAAGACTTAAGCTTTATAGAAGAGAGTGGCCTAATCCAATTTAATAAATAATAATGGCAGATAATAACGAAGTATTTTTTACAGGTTCCAGAGGACCTGTCCTTGATTTTAAAAAAGGGTTACATAATAGATCACAATATAACGACCCTACTTATTTAGGATTCCTTCTTCTATTTGATTGGAATTCCCCAGATGATCCGACAGGATCATATTATAATGCAGGAAGTCCTTTACTTTCAGGAGGAATAGATGAAGCCAAAGCGGGTACTAACCCTGAAACGTGGGAGACCAGAGAAGGTACAGCAATGGATTATTTAAAGAGATCGGGCGAGTTTACAAGAATGAAATACTTAAACGCATTTATTAATACTTTAAAAACTGTTAATTATTATATGCCATGGTATTGGCAAGAAATAGAAGGACTTGATTCTGCAATTAAGACAAATGGCATGGCTCAACCGTACGGTGTTGAAAAGGACGCTATGCTTAAGATTAAATGCCTAGAGTCAATTGACTTAAAGATGACTTCACTTATGGATTTCTATAAGAATGTAGTATATGACTTTGAGTTTAGAAGAGTAATTCTACCTGAAAACCTTAGAAAATTTAGAATGACAATACATGTCGAGGAAATAAGAAAATTCCAGGTTAAAGACTCTATATTAGGTAAATTTAGAAATACTGCAGAGAGTGGTGCAAGTAGACTCGGTCCTGATAGTAAATTAGGTAAGTCTATTTCAAATAAATCCACAGGTATAAGTAATGACGAAAACTTTCAAAATGCTTCTGATTGGCTTTCAGATAAAGACTCAGAGCAACTTAGATTTATAAATGGAGCAGGAGCAAAAGTAACGCTTGATTTACAGCACTGTGAATTTATACCGGATGAAAGTACTGCAATTCTAGGAGGAGTTGGAATGTCAGCTCCTGAAAAGGCAGAGCAAATGATCGCCTTCAAATATGAGAGAGTAAGAGAACAGAATATGTTCCCTTTAAAATCAGAATCTATAGAAACAAGAAATTCATCAGGAGGGATAGGAGTATTTGATAAAAATAAACTTTCAGAAAAAGTACAAGGTCTTGCTAAGAATGTTGCTAATAGTGCAATAAACGATATTAAAAATAAAGTTACAGGATATTTAAAGGGTCTTGTACTAGGTAATGTACACGGTTTAAGTCCTACTAGTATAACAGGGGCATTACAACAAGGAACAATACAAGGTATAAGTAGAGAATTAGGCGAAGCAGTATCTTCAATAAATCAAACAGAAGACTCTTCTATATCGGGAAAACAAAACGCACACGGTCGCGTAGAATAAGAAAATAGAGATTCAAGAAATACTTAATAGTAAATGGCAGTTGATTTTAAGAATATATCAAACGATAATTTAAGCGGTACTAACTGGATAGGTGAAGTAGTAGACTTAAATGATCCCGACCAGGAAGGAAGAGTCAGGGTAAAAATATTTGGAAAATTTGACGAGCTTGAAGTAGAATCAATACCGTGGGCGACACCTAGAAATAATATTACAGGAGGTTCATCGAGCGGAAGCGGATTCCATTCTGTACCTAAAGAAGGTTCAGTTGTAGGTGTAATATTCGAAAATGGTGATTTATATCAACCTGAATATTATACAATAGAACATATATCAGATGAGTTAAAAGAAGAGATAAGTGCAAGTTATTTAAATGCACATAGTTTAATATATGACACTGTAACAGAAGGTTCAGTTAAGGTCTTCTTTACTGAAGATAAAGGGTTGATGTTAGATTATAAAGAATCTCAAGTAAATATCAAACCTGACAATAGTATAATTATCCAGAACCCTAACGGAGACTTAGTAGAAATAACGAATGAAGGTCGATGTACAGTTACTGTAAGTAATGATATTGAAGTAAATTGTCAGAATGCTACAATTAATGCTTCACAGAAAGCAAAAATAGACTCTCCTAAAATTGAATTAGGTAAAACAGCGACAGAGGCTGTAATTAAAGGAAATACATTTCAAGCACTATTTAATACCCATACACATATCGGTAATATGGGTGCTCCTACTTCACCTCCGATGGTCCCATTAAATGGAAGCGAATTGAGTCAAGTAAGTTCAACACAATAAATATTAGAGGTATGCCATTAGTAAAAAGTATATTAGAACAAAAATTAAGCTTAAGAATTAAAGCACTTGAGCCTAAATTATATCAAAAACTCAACAGTAAGACATCTGGGTTATATAAAGCACAGGCAATGATCGACGCTAAACTTTCAGATGAAGCTCCTGCAAGTGGATTTGGTTTATATTCATATAAAAACAAAGTATGGACTAAAACGTCAGATGAATGGTCAAAGGTAATAGCAAAAGAGGTAATATCGATTCTATCCGATGACCTTGCCGATATAATTGCAGAAGAGGTTACATCATATATTAAACAAGCTACTGTTATTATACCTCCAGGTCAAGCAGTGACAACTGCAGGAAGTGCCGTAGCACAAACAGGAGCTACTACTGCACCATCACCTCCTGCAAAAATAGTCTAGTTTTTACTAAACTATTGATATATACTATAATAATATTATACTAACTTTTAAAACAAAAAAACATGGATGAAATCGCAGATTTTGATTGGGATGCACTCGAATTACAAGACAGAAGAACACGAGGTACTCTCAATAAAGAAGATTTTCATAAACTAGGTTATACACAAGATATAATCGAATCATACGAAGAAACATTTCATAAAATAGAAAACACTCCTCGTACAGGAAGCATCGTAGAAGGAAACATTACAAAAATCACAAACGATCAGGCTATTATTGACATCGGTTACATGGAAGATGTATACTTAGATATTAATAAAGAAGATAAAAGATATTTAGACTATATCCAAGAAGGATTAGATGTCAATGTCAGAATTGTAGGTGACAGAGAAGAAAAAGGTTATTACAACGGTTCATTTACTGCTGCTGCCAAAGAAACAAAGAGAAGAGAGATTCTCGATTCAATAGGAGATAAGAGTGTTGCATATACTGGACGCGTTAAAGAACTAGTTGCAGGCGGTTATATTGTATTAGTAGATGATATCGAAACATTTATGCCAGGCTCACTTGCAGGTATTAATAAGTTGCACGATTTTGAGTCTCTATTAGGACAAGAGCTTAATGTAAAAGCAGTCAACTTCGAAAGAGGAAATATTGTTGTTTCACATAGAGAATACCTAAGAGCTCTTATACCAGGTGAATTAGAAATTATAAGACAAGACTATTCAAGACAAAGAACCGGTCATGTTACAGGAACTACTAAATACGGTGTATTCTGTGAATTTAACGAATGCTTAACAGGTATGATACTATTAAGTGACTTAAATGAAGACATGAGAAAAGCTCATAACGAAGGTAAAATCAGACCAGGTCAAGAAATTGATTTCTACGTTAAAGAAGTAGTTAGTAATAAAAAGATTGTTTTATCCCAGTCATTAAAATATGACCCGTGGTCAGACATCACAGAGAGGTATAATCCTCTACCGTATAAGAAAGAAGGATTAATAAGTTCTATAAAAGAGTACGGTATGTTTATTAAGCTTGAAGATGAAGTTGTTGGACTTTTACATCAAAGCGAAATTAATGATAACGTATATAACGAAGGTGATATAATTGATGTAATCGTCAATAGAATTGAACCTTCTACTAAAAAGGTATTTCTTTCGTTGCCATAATGTTAGATTATTGTGAGAGAGGTTGGATTTATATTCAACCTCTTTTTATGTTTATGCCTTCAAATATATAACTAAAATAAACTATTAGAAGGTGATATTAAAAGAAAGCGAAAGTTCTATATTATTTAATTCAAAAATAGGGTTTGAATTTGAGCTATACTCTAATAAAGGCGTTGATAAAGCAGCGACCTCTTTATCTAGGCTTCTAGGTAAAAAAATATCAGTAGAAGATAAAGCTCATAGCGACTTTGTACCAACAGCAGACCATTATAAAATAGAACCTGATATGTCAGGAGGTCAAAAGCTAATGGAACTTGTTACAGGTTCACAGCCATATCAAAACGCAAGAATAGAATTCATAAAAGTATTAAATTGGATTAAAGAAAATGGAAGTACTGGCCCTAGATGCGGTATACATATAAATGTATCATTTAATGATGACGTATATGGCCAAACATTTTTAAGCCATATGAATGTACTTAAATTTGTCTTAGATTTTGACGAGGACTTTATTTATAAATTATTCCCTGATAGAAAAGGCTCAGTTTATGCTAAGTCTATTAAGTATATCGTACCTAAAGATAAATATCAGTTTGATAATATAGATAATATTAATCCTTATAATTTTATATTTCCAAGTGAAAAATATTACGGCATCAATTTTGAAAAGCTAGCTAAGAACTATCTTGAATTTAGATACCTTGGAGGTGAAAACTATGAAAAAAGGACTAATGACATTCTTAAACTAATAGATCATTTTATAATTGAACTTTTTAATTCTGCTAATAAACCAGAATTCAGCAGAGAAAATTATACAGAGCTTAGAAAGATATTAAATAGATATAATCATCTTACTGATTCATATATTTCATTTGAAAAATTTAAAGAAAATTATCCAAATGTTGGACTTTTAGTAGATCTTGACTCTGATGATAGAAGAATTAAGAGTTATTGGACTAAGATAAGAGGGCAATTATTTAACCTTTTAAACGAATGTAGTTTAAAAGATGGTATACTAAATTATAATTCTGATACAGGTAAACTTCAAATAAAAAACGCAGACCTCAGAGATTCTTATAAAATAGAGAATGTTGATATAGTAGAATGTAAAGTAAGAGGTGTAATAACAAATTGTGATATATTTGAAAGTGAATTAGAAGATGCTGAAATATACAATTCTAATTTATTTGCTTCGACTGTTGCTAAAAATTCAAAGATAATGCAATGTTATACTAATCAATCTTCTACTCTTATTAATTGCTATGTTGATGGAAAAGATAGTATAATGAACGGTAAAATGGAAGGTGGTATACTAAGAAAAGGGAAAATTACAAATCTTTCTAGTTTTGATAAAAACGTAGAGAAAGTAGAGTACGAGAAAATAAGAACAAACTCATATGTCAAACACTAATAACTTAGATATAAATGATGAAGGAGCATTAGAAGCAGGTCATTGTTTAGACGAATTCATCAGGCAAGTTAATTCTCACATTACAGGTGCATGTATGATTCCGATGAAATTACCTAAGAAAGAAGTCATTCAGATTGTAAAAAGAGCTAAAGAATGGTTTTATAAAAAATACGAAGACAGTGTCCAAGAAAACTACTATGTAATTGATAAAGCTAATTTCGAGACGGCCCAATATCAAAAGAGTAAAGTAATTGAACTTCCAAGTGCAAGAACAGACGGTTCAGGTAGAATTTTTTCAGTTAATAATTTAGCAGTAGCAGGAGATCAAATGGCAGGTATATCTAGTAAAAATGGCTTTACAGATTCTGACTTCTCAATGGAACGTCTAATGTTAGGAGGATCTTCTCAGGGGACTTTTTCCTCATCAAATGGTGAAAATTTAATGTATTACGTAATTACTGAAAAATATTTCGACCTAGCAAGACATGTATTAATAAATAAAATATCATTTAACTATAATAGGTTAACTAGAAATTTAAAAATATTAGGTGAAAAACCTAAAAACCACGTTATACTTGAAACATTTGAAACCATACCTGACTGTGCTTTATATGAAGATGAAATATTCTTTAGATATGTAGCAGCGCACGTTAAAAAGGCAATAGGTACAATGGTTATGATGTTTGGTTATAATATGCCAGGAAACATCACTCTTAATGGTGACATGATAAGAGATGACGCTCAAACAGAACTCGATGCAATAGAAGAAGAAATCAAGGGCGATGAAGGCGTAGACTGGTTTATGACAAGTTAAAATATTAATATAATATGGCAGATATTTATTCAAAGGTAGAAGGTGATCCTAAGTTTTTTCCAAATATATTGGAAATAGACGACGAACTAGAAGTGCTATTAAATCAAATAGAAATGATACTATTTACTAGAAAAGGAGATGTATTAGGTGATAAGTTTTTAGGTGCTAATCTAGAAGATATTCTCTATTCAACAAGCGCGTCAGCCGGGACTATAGAAACTACAATATATAATCAAATACAAAGATATTGTATACTATCGAGGGAATATAACGTTTCAGTTAATGTTAGATTCTTCGAAGGAACAGAAAGAGATATTGGAGTCGTTGATATATTAATAGACGGCGAAAGAAAGACTGGTTTAGTACTAGCATAAAAATAATAATTCTGCATGTCAGAAAATAAAAATACAACATTTTTAAGTAGAATAAGAATTCAAGGTGACGAAATCTTTGCTGATGCAAGAAATTATCTTGACAGGCTTTATGCTTCATCTAACTCAATATTTTCAACTGCATCGCCATACGGTCAGATACTGAGAGTAATATCCGAATTAGGATCTCTTATACTTTTATATCTTGAAGATGTTGCTGTATCTAATAATATATTAACTGCTACTAATACGGAAGATATCTATGGCTTAGCACAACTTGCAGGACATGATGCATATCGAGGAGTTGCGGCAAAAGGAGAAATTAAATTTAAGTTTAAACCTGGTAAAGAAAGCATTTTTAAAGGTCCTCATATTCTTATAAATAATAATACTAAAATAAAGTGTTTAAACAATAATCTTAAGTATACTTTAAAAATTCCTTCAGATGGAATAAAGGTTAAGAAAGGTGAAGTTGGTTTTACATTTGCTAATATTTGTCAAGGTGAATATAAATCACAGAGACTTCAATCTACAGGTAAGTCAATGCAAACGTATAACGTTAATATTCCAAGTATCATAGACCATGACGATATTAAAGTATATGTTAATGGTAAACTATGGGAAAAGGTAGATTCTATTTACGATATGAATAGTGAGAAAGAAGGTGTAATGGTAAGAACCGGTCTTGCAGGAGGAATAGATTTAATATTTGGTAACGGATATTTTGGTAAGAAGCCTGAATTCGGTGCACTTATCGAAGTAACATATATTGAAAATTCAGGCAGTGCAGGTATTGTAGATTTAGGTTCTTCTAATATTGCATTTACGTTTGATGATGATGGAGTAGATTTTCAAGGTGAACCTGTTGATTTAAATGAGCTATTTATATTAGAATGCACAATGCCGCCGAGACTAGGATCAGATCCTGAGAATACTGATTTTACAAAGTATATTGCACCCCTTGCAAGTAAATCATTTGCACTAATCGGACCAGAGAATTACGAGTACTTTCTTTCTAGATATAATTCTTTTTCTTATATTGATGCATACAATACAGTAGACGACGACTATTTAGATGATGATAATGTCACGTATCTTTTCTTATTACCGGATGTAAATAGAAAATTAACAACAGATGCAGATTATTTTACAATAGACCAAAATGAATTTACGCTTGATAGCTTTGAAGAAAATGCTATTAAAAGAACACTTGATGAGTCAGGTCAAAAAGCGACATCATCAGAAGTTACAATTATAAAACCTGTTGTTACAAAATATGCACTAAACATTATTCTTAGATATTACGATGGGTATGACATGGAAACAATACGAAATAATATAAGATCTAAGGTCGGAGAATACTTCTTAACTGTAAAAAGAAGGGACAGAATTCCAAAGTCAGATATTGTTTCTATTATTGAAAACGTAGAAGGCGTAGATTCTGTTAACTTATTTTTCGTTTCAGAGAAAAACGAAGAAGCAATTAGAAACGGATATTATATTAAGAAGACTACAAAGGTTGCCCCTACTACGCCATTTTTACAAGAAGGTGAAGGTAATAAAAAGAGATATGTATTCTTTAATAAGGAGGTTATAGAAACAAAGATAATGCTTTCACAAGGTGAAGACCCTAGACTGGGACTTGATGAATTTGGTGATATTAAAATTGCAGACAAGGAACTACCTATTATAAGAGGAGGATGGTCAGACAGAAATAATATGTTTTATAATGAATATCCTATTACAGGTCAACCTGGATCGCTTTCAATATATTTTAAAGAAAAGATTACACCTACGTTAAGTACTAAAGTACAAAATGAAAACAAAAAGAAATTAACTTAATTTTACAATGACAGTGCTTTTAATAAGTATAGGAAAGCACTATGTAAAATGATATATAATTCAATAAAATAAAACATCAAAATGGAGACATTAAAATCATTTCAAGAATTTATTAATGAATCAACTGAAAAAGAAATTGCTGAACAAGCAATAAAACTTGCCTTTAATTTTATATACGAATCAGAAACAGGTGAAGTAACAGTAACAGTAAACGAAGGATTTGTAAAAGATTTACAGATGCACATCCGTGCTACAATCGATGTATTAGTTAAAGATCACGGTGTTAAAGCTAGTAAAATGGATAAGCACTTAGAGAATAACTTAGAAGACATTGTTAATTCTTTCAAAAAAGGAGATGATCCTGCTGCTACTGCTAAAGCGATAGCATAGTATGAATAATCAAGAGGATTTACTCAGAGGATTAAAACAATACAAAAAGAAAAGTTTATATAGAACTGCTCGCATTAAAGGTGAAGTACGTGATAATATAGGGTTTGATTTTAGTGAACAGCTATTAGCAAGAACTACTTCACCTCATTTAAGAAGAAATAAAAATATTTCATCATTTTTAACTTTTCTTAATGACTATCTTTCTAATCTCGTTAGAGCGGTAAAATGGATTCAGATCCATCGTGTTTATACGGTGGATAAGGACTACGAATATATAGACTAAGATGAATACTACATATAAATTCCTAGGTTTTTTCGATAAGAATGGATACGATTTAAATTTCGTATTTAATGAAGACGCTGGTATATGGGAAGGTAAAATACATATACCTGAAGTTTCAGTAAATTTATATGAGACTTCAAACATTTTCATTACAGAAGAGTTTATTACATCGGGCGGTATTAAAAAATACGGTATACCACATTACAGCGATCCAAATTCAACAGGTGGTGAAGTATGGACTGCATATTGGGAGGATAATAATACAGAAGATATTTTCATGTACTCATACGAGTTTGAAGGTAATACACCTTCATTAACTACAAACGAAGCATATGATATTCTAGTAGATGTAGACCCTTCGCAATCGTTTGATGTTAATACAAATCAAATCATTTCTGATTTTATAACTAGCCAAGCAGTTCAATTGAATGTAGCATTATGTTCTAAAGATGAAGATATATTCGAAAGGACTCTTGTTATAGCCGAAACTCTTACAGGTAAAGTTATTGCTAAAATAGATTTTTACGGAGAGACTTTATCGGAAGATGAAAGACTATCTGAAAATCTATATAATTTAGGGATGAGTATTACACCTGATGAATATAGAGTATTTAGAGATTCTGATATTAGTGAAGTACTTCCTGATTATGAACTTATAAATTCAAAAAGAGTAGAACTATTAGCAGAAGGTCGAAATATTAAACCGTTTAAAGGAACTTATAAAGGTCTTATAAATGCTATCAAATTCTATGGATACGATAATATTAAAATCCGAGAATATTGGTTAAACATAGACGAAGAATCTGCAAATTATGGTAAGTATAGAGCGACAGATGTTAGAGATATTTTTGATGACAACGTAGATTTTAATGATAATAGCTTTCAACTTCCTAATAAAATTCACAAAAAGACAAATCTTTTTTCACTTGTCTATAGATTAAATGAGCTGACAGGCGAATACGATAAGTATGATATACCTCAAACTGAAGAAACTTCTGATTTTACATTAGACGAAATCTTAATAAAGCTTTTCGGTTTAAAGAATGTCTTGATGAAAAAATGGTTATCAAGTAATTCCAGAATCATAGACATTACAGGAGAAGCAGATTATTTTGGGAAAATAGAACAAAATGTATGGGTAAATCAGAACAGAATAGACAAGATAGATTCTGGTATTAATCCTTGTT
>CERI01097291.1_pt1 | contig 19613 bp, 14 predicted proteins | sample 350261 | NCBI WGS metagenome assembly CERI01 (sample SAMEA2620979, study PRJEB7988) | marine metagenome | isolation source: saline water (ENVO:00002010), including
CAGTGGATTCTTCTTCGACTTGAGCAGGTTCAGTGGATTCTTCTTGAACGTCACCAGATGATGAAATTTGTGTTGAAGAATGTTCATCGGTAATCTCATTAGTTATTTCTTCAATTTTTTCGGAAACATTTTCAGTTGATTTATTTTCAAAAAGTGCCTTAAATGTTTGGACCTGAGACGCCATAGTAGTAATGTAACCATTACTTTTTTTAAATCATTATAACGAATACAGAAGTTTCAACGCCTTTTCGAATCGCGACAATTGTCCTTCTTTTTTCTCTCGTTCTTTCAATTGCTTTTCATCATCGGCCATATATTTCTCTATGATTTCATCATTTACTGGTTCCATTGTTTTTTGTGAAATTCTATTTACAAATAGTCGTATGAAATGCATGAGTAACATAGGTATTGTGTCACCTAGGCGATTTATATAGACGTTCGTATATGAATACAAAGACGCTTGTAATTCACATACCATATGGGTTTCATTGCCTATTGTACTCGAAGCGTATCTTTTCAAAAATTTATCTGGGATATCGGATGTATCATTGTCATTATTTACTGCCATCGCTCTGATACATTTAATATCATTGATATATCCATTATTTTGAGTAAACACCATATGTTCTGCTTCTAAAAATGTGTTTATAACACTTGACATTTGTTCTCGCAATTCTTCGAGGTCTTGAATCATTGTATTACAAATGAACTGCGAGATTTCTCCTGTGATATGCTTTATTTCACATTTTATCATATGCTTCATGTGTACGTAAACATCTACGGTCAGTCTATTAGAAATATCTATAACATCATTTCTTGCATCCTTCATAATATTTTCAAACAGAGGCTGAGACAAAAAGTTTGGTAAGCTTACACCAGCAATATCTTTCACCTCTTTTTTTAAACGTTCATAGAATTCGTCTTCGAAAAAACGGGGTCTAGCTGATTTAATATTTTGACCATACAAAGTGAACATAGTGTACAAATTTTTGTCACTTCTTAAAGATGTCATGTTTTCAGAAATTTTCAACACACATTTTGTTATGTACCTATATTTGTCTTGTGTTGTTGCGAAATGATATTCATCTGATAATAATTCTTGTTTTAATGCGGTGATTCTATTATTCAATGTATCTACTACTTTTGGTATATATGTGTCAATTGATGTAGATTGGAGATCTATGATTTTATCTATGAGGGTATCCATCCCCCAAGATGTATGTTCAAGGGTACTATAAAATCCACTTTGTTGAAAGAAAAGTCGTTCTAATTTCCTCAACTCTTTCGTAGAAACATCTGTTTCTTTTGGTGATCTGTTTCGAACAGCAACATATCCAAGGGAAAGTGGAACATTACGTCCAGACCCCAAAATTTTATCTGTGATGTCATCTGGACACATGTCTATCTTAGTAATAACACCAATCGTACGTTTACCTTGTACGTCTATTTCCTTAGATAGTTTTATAGCTTCTGAGTTGGCAAAATCATCGAGTGCGGGAATTACACATAATATAATCATGTGTTCATTTTGAATATATTTCTTAACTAAATTCACTGTTTGCGCATGAATGTCTTTTTGTACATCATCAATAGACATATGTGTGATACCAGGTAAGTCAATGATTGTAATTGTTGGTCCGTCAGATTGAATAACTTTCAAATGGATTGGTTCATCTAATACAAATCCTCCATCGCCTGCAATTTTCTTTGTATATTCTTCTATTTTGGATGGTATATCATCCAACTCATCTATATGTTCTCCGTGTGTCAAGTCGGCTGTATCATGAATTATTGCAAACGATTTTTGAACTGGGCGACGCTCTAGACGTAAAATGAGGGGTACGCGGGTTGTAATGGTTGTTCCACTTGGTAGTCGAATACCAGACAACGATTCTAATACAGAACTTTTTCCACTTGATTGCGAACCTGCGACTACAACACCGGGTACTTCTATTCCATCTGTACCAAGATCGTTTCTAATGGATTCCATTGCATCCAATTTTTCTTGGAATGTTGATTGCGAACCTAAGGTTTTTACCTTCTTTTCTGGTATAAATTTTCTTTTCATCGTTTTATACTTCTTATACATTGTAATGTATACGCATAAAATGATTATACATAAATGTCGCAAAAGATAATGGATCCATATGAAGTATTAGGATTACCTTCAAATGCTTCAAATAGAGAAATCAAGGATACATATAAACATCTCGCGATGAAGACGCATCCTGATAAAAATAAAGGAAACGAAGGGATATTTAAAATAATACAAACAGCATATAATACTATAAAAAGAGAACGTCGTGGTGAAAGTTCGTGTCCTACAACTAAGCAAACATATACCTCATATCATCACGTAATGCCGAAACAAAGTCCTATACAAGATTTTTGTCATTCAAAGTTCAATTCATATTTCAAAAAGAATTCTATGAAGGATGAAAGGGTTGGATATGGGAAATATATGCAATCATCTGGAAATAGAGAATCTGATGAAGACATATATAAGAAACCGGTTGTAAAAACTTTCAAAACGGCTATAGTTAAACACAGAATTCCAGATGCTGCAGAAGCCCATTTTTTGAAAGATTATGAACGACTTGGTAATGATTCAAAAGACAGATCGACTGCATCAGGTTTTGATTACATGAGGGCACATGTAGAAGTACAAGAGGTTCACTCAAAAAGAAGGGCATATACGAACATCGGTGAACTCATGGACGATAGGGAGAATGTTTCTTATGAAATGACGGAAACAGAATTAAAAAAACACATAAAACGTCAAGAAAAACTGAAGAAAATTGAGAAATTACGTATGAACAAAATGAGAAGTAATGATACAAAAATTGAAAAGCACTATCAATATATAAACAACTTTTTACAGTATAAATAATGGCTGATGTCACCAATAATTCAGCAGAAGAGGCAACTAAATATATAGATATTGTAAATGAAAAATACGATCATGTTCAACCTTATACACCAACACCATCAATAACTGTAACGCCGACATATACACCGACATATACTGTGACGCCGACATATACTGTGACGCCGACATATACTGTGACACCAACGCCATCAATAACTCCAACTATAACACAGACATGGACGGTATATCAAGAATTTTTGGATAGCGTAGAAGACTTTGTACAACCGTTGAGTGGAACACAAGTTGAATTTGCAGTTTGTCCTTGTGTTGTCGAAGGATCGACAGAAAATACACGTGTTTTCGCACTGAAGCGATACGATAAAGATCGAGAAAACAAAACATTGGTGATAGACGGCGAATGGTATGAAATCGTGTCGAATTATACAGCATTTTCTAAAGATGTCTTACAAGAAGACGGAGAGAACACCACCCAAGTATCATTTTTCAAGAACAATAGTTTACTTATACCGAAGAATACAGAAATAGATATGTATATGTTATTTCATAACGAAGCATTCTTTGAGTTGGAATATAGTGGTAATGAACAACTTTACAACACTAATCTCGACATTGTTTCATCGAATCATGATCCATTAAACATAAATACATATATAGAATTTAGCATAAAGATTGAAAAACAAATATACGGGTATAGGTTGTTAAAACAGCGTGAATCGAGAATAGTTCAAAGTGTAGAAAATGTAGCTCCTCAAATAGGATTTTCTATAGAGACTAATGATTATGCGTATACATATGTATTTTACGTTAGTGTAACGCATGGTACAGATAATATAGAGATCGACATGATAACAAAGAATGATGTCATCATTGCGATGAATGGAGATACTGTCGTCGGCGTTTCATCTATCAGAACCACCTTGTTCAATCCGTCTAGAATAGCTGTTCAGGTGCATACAAATACAACTGAAGATGAATATATAACGTTCAAATTGTTGAAACATACAAATCTATTCATGTACACGATAGGGGGTATGTACATTAACATAGAAGGGGGTTATCATATTTTCAGGGTAGGGTATACCATGAAAGAATTAAAGGCTCCGTATGATTACATATCGATTAATAGTGGTTCAACTCGTTCAATGATCGGAACATATTTGAAAACTATTATTCATGAACTTAATTCAATCAGGTCACAAAATGGGGTTTTAATAAAAACGGGAAATGGATTTGTGGGTACTTTGGGTAAGAAGAGTGTATCTTATACGTTAGATACAAATACCTTCTATATTTTAAATCTTAGACAAGATATAGTTTGGGAATATGTAGGGACACCTTTACTCAATTCCGATATCTTTTATGATATAGCAGAAGGCGAAAATTGGATATCTCATCCAGATATAGAAAACATAAGTTTTAATCATTTTGCTGGAATATTTCCACATTTGACTCAGGTGAAGTCTCAAAGAAGTATGATGACGTATAATTCCGGGAATTGGGGTGGCGATATTTCTGTCATAGAACCAAACGAAGGGTTTATTGTGACAAGTGAAAGAACATATGATATGATCAGTACACTACGACATTATTCAACAGTTCCTGTTCAAATCAGAACGAATTTCGATATTTTATTAGATACTATTCCAGCAGAGATTACAATTTTAGACGAAACACACGTACATGTGAACATATATGATGTTCAGTTTCAATGTGAATCTAAACAAGACTATTCGTATTATGATTCAAATTTACTAACGGTAGTACCTACAATATTCGAGAGTACAAACGATGTTGAGGTAGATATAGGTGAGTATACGGGAATCAAAATCAAGGGTGTATTAAGTTTTACTTTGAATTATTCGAACAATACATATGACACGAACGTAAGCGGGTTTTTAGATATGTACGTATACATGGGAGATGTTGACGATTTTACGGGCGACGAACCTGAAATGTCATGGTTAAGTGATATTCGCGGAGATAATGGATACATCATAAAAAAAATATGATATAGAGTAATGATTCTTCCCGACGTCAAATATTCGAATTTGACTATTTCACCGAATGCATCCGCAACCGAATGTCTTTTCATCAAAGTTGGAAACACTACCAAACCTGTACTCGTAAAAGAAAATGGTAATTGGACAATTAATCCGGAGTTAAAACAATAATTTTCTCGCATCTATTGTAATGAGAGTGTCAGATGCATTATTATCTGATGCTTCAATCGTAGGAGGTACAATATACATAGATATAGGCGATGGTATCGTAGAACCATTACTTATATCATATGGAAATAACCGTGTGTTTAATCCATACTTTTTAGACGGCGAATGGCCGACGCCAACACCAGAAGAAACACCAACTCCAACAATATCACCATCCGGTACACCGACACCGACTGGTACCCCCACGATGAGTCCAACACCGACTGGTACCCCCACGATGAGTCCAACACCGACTGGTACACCTACTATGAGTCCAACCCCTACGAATACACCTACTATGAGTCCAACACCGACTGGTACACCCACTATGAGTCCAACAGATACAAAAACATTCGAAGTAGAAGTTGATGTATTACCTGAACAAATTGAAGTGACAGTCGTTGATGGAAAGTATTATTTCAACGGATTTTACAGTGACAATGTAAGGTTTGGTTTATATCAAACAACATATACATTTAGAAATATTCCCGGGGGACACCCATTAGGCTTCTTAACATTCGGCGACGACGGACAATTCTTACCGAGTGCATTAGAAATCACACAACTTTCACAGTCTGTGTCAAATAAAAAGATTGTTTCTAGAAGTAGTCGCATAGCCTATTCTCGTGCAATGGCAAAATCTGTTATTTCAAAAGATGTCAATGTGGGGGGTGTCATGTATACAGTTCAACATTACACTGGTGATATTCAGGTCAAAGTTGTGAAACCGTTTTATAAGGGTAGTTATCATTGTTATTATCACGGATATATGGGTGGTCTCGATAAATTACGTTATAGCGATACTTACAGACCGACAATTACTGGGTTGAATGGTGTATCTGTAAGTGATATTTACGAGCCATCTTTGTCATCTGGTACGAAAATGCTCATTGTCCAATGTGCTGTTGTCAATGATTCTCAATATGTAGGTGGTCAAGTGTACGCACTATCAAGTAAAGTAATTCCAAATGCAAAATACGCCGTGTATATGGATGATAGATTATATTATTGCGTTGGGAAAGGTGACGCAACGAGAACCTTTATGGACTCTCAAGGTATATCCAACCCTATTACGTGGGGTTCATATTACACGGTTATGATTTCACTTGATCGTCAACCGTTAGACATAACATTTATTCATGTTGACGAAAATGGGTACACGAGGAAGATTGAAAATAAATTGGATGGCGTTGAATCAAATGAAACGATATCGTTCCTTCCTGAAACAATGCCTGATGTAGGGAGTTCACAAGGTTGGATGCATCTACAAGTGTCTGAAATGTACGACCCTGTAATTCTTGACGCAACAAGCCGAACTGTGACATATGCTGGTTCTGTTAACGTGGAAGGAAACACGCCTATTATTATTCGAGATCCAAGTGTTGCGTTCGAAGTAAATTTTGAAGAATTTGCTTATCACACAATCTTATATACAACTATCAAAAACGATGGTGATTTCATTGTAGAACTTGGTGATGTACTTATTGCGATTGATTCTCTAAATAGGGTGAGGGGTGTAAGTTCCACTGTAATTACAACGAATGGTATTCCAATGTTTGCAATGCAAGTATATTCCAATGTATCAGGTGGTTCTTATGAGAATATTAGATTTTCCTTCATGAAAAACCAAGATTCTGTACAAATAAAGAGTGGTCGTTTGTACGAATTAGATAGTGTATTTTTGAACGGGACAACTATTACGACCGATTACAATACGACGTATACACAAGCAGCACCGCTCGTTTTCAACTTTGGTGTAATTGAAAGACAGGTGAATGGACCGTACGATTGGTTATCTGTGAATGTTGAAACTGATAATATGAGTTTCTTGAATGTGTTTGGAACGTTTATTAACAATATTCAGGCTATAAGAAACAAGACGACTGTTGTATACAGAGTTGGAAATGTGTGGATCGGGAATATTACAGATATATTGACGAATGAATTCTATGTAGTGAAAACAGATGGTACGGGTCCATATGATTGGAAGTTTGATGCGAAACTCATTACAGAGATTGATCAGCCCATAATCAAAAATGGATACAATTGGATAGCATATCCGTTGAGTTATGAAACGAATGTAAGTATATTCGTTACCGAATACATTTCATTGTTTTCTCCGTATGTTACAGAAATTATGTCTCAAAACGGGATACTTATTAAAGGATCAAATGGTGGATGGTACGGCACACTTAATGAATTCAAACCAAACAAGGGATATATAGTAAATGTTAAGAATTTACCAGGTGATTCTGAGATGAAATATCCAAATTCGTCCCTTCAATTTACCAAGATTAACAACAATGTTGTTTCAGGGCATTATACACTTCAGGTGGATGACATTCCATTCAATTACGACGAAATCGAGTTTGATATATTGAACGCAACAGAGGCAACTATGTCGTTTCAGATAGGAAACGATACGCATCAGTTATTATTGGATACGGCAAATAACTCTGATACAAACAGTTGGATGGATAACGATTTCATATCGTTAGCCCCTACAAATGTAGAAGGTACGTTGGATACACCAATCGTAAGCAACATGACAGAAGATAATAAACCAATAACCATTTCAAAAGTTAAGATTGTGATGAGTTATACACTAGATTTGTTCAATGGTGAGTATACTCTCGCGATGAACGGTTACGTTGATTTCTATGCGACGATTGGTGTTATTGATCCATTGACGTCGAGTTCGGGAGATCCTACATGGTTAAGTGAATTCACTAGATTCACTTTTCCGTTTACAAGTACTAAAAGTATTGTAGTAAATCTACCGAATACACCTACACCGACGTCTACATCTACACTTATATATGGTTCTAACGCGCCAGTGCTTCAGTTTGTACGAAATCCGTCATCTATAGATGTATATTTCAACACATCTGGGCAAGTTAGTGGAATAGGTGGTTTTGAATTACATTTCTTGGAACCTATGAGTATTACAGGTGCGGCTATGAATAATGAATTAGATGGGTCGAGCGGATTTACATTAAGCACGAATTCCAATGTTATTATCGGAATGCAAATTTCTGCGTCTCCTATCGAATTGTCTACAAATGTTACACGACGACTGATGACTATTAATACATCTTTTAATATGCAAGGTGCCTTGAATACACAAAGCACTTTATTGACCGATAAAAATGGACAATCATTGGATATGTCAAGTATTCAGATGACTCAACTGACACCTACACCAACAACAGTAGTTGCGCAGACACCTACATTTACGCCATCTTTAACGCCAACACCTACAATAACAGAGACAATTACACCTACACCGAGCGGCGACGAACAACCATCTTTAGTATTGGATAACACTGCGCCAATTATTCAAACAATTCAAGACGGAAATATGATAAATGTGTATGTTAATACATTTGGACAATCGTCTGGATTTGCGGGATTCCAGGTAGATTTTAAGCCAGGTGCGTCGATTTACGGTAGTCCGAGCATTCAACAGAATATAACGAATAGAAACGCGTTTCTTGTATCAGCCGGTACAACGACTGTTCTTGGTATGCAAATGACTGCATCTCCTGTAGAAATCAGGTTAGACACACCCACATTGTTTTTACAAATACCCATACAATCAAACACAACTGCTTTACTTCAACCTGCGAGTACATATTTTACAGACAAAGACGGAAATGAGTTAAATATGACATCAATTAAGGGAACCAGTCGACAAATGGTGAAATCCGTATCAGTTGGAAATGTTCTCGGTGATGTAAATGGCGATGGTGTATGTAATATTGCTGATATACAGAAAACCATAACCGAAATTTTTTCTCCAGGTACACTTACACCATCACAAAGGAACGCTGCGGATATCAATCAAGATTCAATAGTAAACATCACTGATATTCAATTAATGTTGAAAATTATTTTTGGAACGTATCAAAATTCAACACCGACACCGACGGATCAAGTTTCTGATGTATATAGACGAGTGCTGAGCAATGGCTTTGAATTACATGCGAATGATGAATTATCCATTCTATATTTTACAAGAAACGGAGATATTTTGATCGAAATTATGCCCGAATTAGGTGTAGAAGAAGTATCGATTGAAGTTCCCGCACATTGCGCATTGTTGAACTTGACATACGACTGGAAGATAATGTTTCCTAAACAGAAAGTAGAGGATTATACTCATATGGAGCTTCAATTCTTATACAAGGGGAATCCGCAGGGATTAATGTCACCCATGTTATCAGATTCTGTCATTAGAAACATTATAGAAGCATCGATGTATTTCAGTGTATCTGGAAATCACGGAGATGCATACTGGGCGTTAACCACATCTGTAGACGAAGGGATTAAGTTTTGGTTCAGAGAAGACGTTGTTCAAGATTGGGTGTCACAGGTTCAAATAGGGGCTATGACAATGGCTGGTTATACATCAATAGTAAGAAAGATGGAAGTGGATGAAGATGAATGAACTTCGAAAATTTTGTATAATTAAAAGAACTATATTATGTAATGTTTGACGTGTATCAACGCGTGAAACAAAGCATTGTTTCTGTCGTTGCTCACATATCACAAGACACGTACGTTGTAGGTACGGGGTTCATAGTTTCTGAGAAAGGGCACGTTGTTACATCAGCGCACAATGTTCTTAAGAACAAGTATAGTGGAGATTCTGCGTGTTGTAAAAATATACATGTTTGTTTTGAATTATCACACATAGTAAAAGCACGAATTGTAGGATTAGATAGAAGAGCTGATGTATGTGTTTTAAAACTAGAGGGTAATACATATACGAAAGGATTCTTAGATTTCGCACCAACAATGCGAATGGGTGGGAAATGTTATATTTTTGGGTGTATGGAAGATTATGGTATTCATTCTTTTCATGAGGGATACATAGAAAGAATAAACTTTGTTACTGAAGATATCATAGATAGCATTGCGACAAACATAAGAATAACAAAGGGGATATCAGGAAGTCCTATTTTGAATGGTCAAGGTAAAATAATTGGAATATCAAATTGGTTTTCCGAAAAAACTTGTGGTGGTGCGTCATGCACGCTTTTGAAAAAAGTTGTTCAAACGATCATAACGGAACGAAATGACTATGTGAAAGGGTTCTTTGGTATGAGAACGCGTCCCGTCCTATCTCAAGATATTATACACTTTAACATTCATTTTCTTTTCGATAATATGCATGGAATGATAGTAGACAAGATATTTTCGAACATACTATCTACTGATAAGATGCACAAGTATGATATAATATCCACAATCGACAACATTCGTGTTGGTATTTGTTCGCATTCATTAGAATGGTTCATGTATATGAAAAATCCAGGAGATACGGTAAAAATTGGATATTACAAATATATTCCAAAGAATGATGAACCACATTGGGATCATAATATTCGTTTCACTACTATCACAATGTTGGAATATCCAAAAGAGTTCGACGTTCCCGTGATGCGGACAAGAGGCAGAATACAATTACTCGCATAGTATAAGTATGATCTTCGTCGTGAACGATGAGAAACATTATGCAATCTTTGAAGAAGTGAGTAAGAGAAACGAAAACATCGACGTGGCGTATGTCAAAGATGTAAATAAATACGATACAAGGGTAAAAGTCTATATAAATGTGAAACCAGAAAATAAAGAAGATATATGTTTTATAGATTCTTGGTGTTTATCTGATGAAATACCTCAAGCGCATATCATTTCAAAGCATGATAATGTTCAAAAAATGAAACAAATTTGTGAGATTTTGGAAATCAATCTTTAAACATTGTTCGGATTAACTTCAATATGGTTTTCTGTATTTTGGTTAAGTGCCTTTGTTATAATTTCAGCAACTGCGATTTTTGTAGGGTCAGCATCTGATGGGTCTCCAAAAGTTTTATAGTGTTCTCGAACCGAACGAATATAGTATTTTATTTTGAGGGATACGAGTATTATAATATTTAATGTTACGAAAAAAGAAGCAACCGCCTCCTTCGTATTTCCTTGCTCATACGTATAAAGTGTCCATAAAAGACCAGATGTTATTAACATACCAAGAGAAACATATGAAAAATCATTCATTGGCGTTCCGTTCTTCATGTTAAGTCTTATCTGTGGTATATATGCTGTTCCCATCATAAATAGGCTTACATATTTGTAAATAAGCTCACTTGTGATACCTTGAAGTGATATGGTTATCTCCATATTTAATATAACTTATTATAATATGTTTTCTGTAAAAAGCATTTCAATAAACTCATTCAATATCGGAGACGAGATGCAATATCAAGGTTCGTCAAAGCAATATTTTGGTGACATTCAGTCTACTATAGTGCGTTTACCTGAATATAAAATGTACACAGATGGACAAGATCTTATATTTGATCATCATGACAACGATATAGTATCATTGCTTCAAGGGAAAGCATTTACAAATCGATTAAAAGTCGGAAATTGGAACATGTTCACAAATGATGATGTATTGACAATTGAACATGAACTTGCTCATTCGCGTGTTTCTACAAACGACATTGAGGTTGAATATAATGATATGTATATGAGTGATATAATTGTTGTACCGAGCGAGAAAATCAACGTAAGATTGGTAAAATTAGTAGTTGACGCAATAGAAGAAGAAAATGCAATATTTGCGCAAGAAACATTACAAACATTTGACTCGCGCATATATGATTCACATGTAGATGGTAAAATTCTGACAATTGCGTTGACATTTGATAGTAAAGTTTTTTATATGCCAAAAAAAATTCTTTCTGCTCATTTTTTGAATCGCAATATGAAAATTTTAGAATGCAAATGTATAGATGTAGATGGATTTGAACTTCCTATTGAAGTAAAAATACCAATATTTTCCGATAAAATCATACATATAACTGCTGACAATGATAATATATATACAGATAGTGATGCTGGAAAAAATCCATTACTGACGATGAATTTCGATACTAGATATATACTTAAAGGCTCTGGGATTAGTATGATGGATATTTCATACGCAAATGAAAGATACATCACAGAAAAGGGGATTATACAAAAAGACGATTTTTTCAGAAAACCATCCAAGTTTAAATATATCATGATTCATCCAGACGAGAATGCATCGTATACACATCGTAAGTCTAAAAGAGGTAACGAAATACAAATTTCATAATAATAGTAATGTACACGTTCGTCGCTGGCGATGTTCTTAGAAATGGGAAAACAAATATGGATTCTGTAAAGAAATGCCTTGAATACGTTGTTGGTAAAAGTTCACCATCAACTGACGATTTACTGTTAAGCGACTTCAACATGAATGGCAAAATAGATTTATCTGATACATTGAATGTCTTACAAATAGCAGAGGCATCAAAAAAACCTATTTACATTGCCGGTAAAACCATTGTCATAGATGACGAACTAATTAAAGGTAAAATATTAGGTATACTTGTTCATTTGAATACACCGAATACTGTTACATTTTCCCTTAATCAAAATTGGATGTGTATCCAAAATGAAACTTGTGTATATGTAGAAAATTTGAAAGATCCTACCCAATTATCAACGATTGGTATGGTAAACACTCCTGGTGCTACTATTTCTCGTTTTGAGATAGTTTTTGAACACAACGACACACTATATTACGTACGAGAGTAATAGTGATTATACCATACCAAAGGCTTATTTCTATATTTTTTTGATTGAACGGGAAGAAGACTTGGGTGTTCTAGATCTTCTTGATACCAGTCATATTCTATATCATACGGCGTTTCTTCCCAAAGTTCTTCGTATAACTGAAGATACTCTTCATCTTCGGATTCATTATCATCTTCATTAACATACAACAATTTGTAGTCATTAAACACGACATGCGTATGAGCTTCATGCTCATACACAGGAATTTCACTTTCGTATCCCATTATTATATTTATAACAATAATGCGATATAGGGTGAGTTGGATAAACACGTCTATGATATACACCCCTATTAGTTTTAAGTCGTTTATTGAAAGAGTTTCAGATGTACCACTATCTTCGTTCAAGGACGTACAACACGATAAACGTTTCGAAATTATTTCTATTGAAGGCTTTGGTACTCAGCACCTACAAAAAAAGAATAATAAAATTGATAGATTAGTTTTTTATAAGAATAACAATCCAAACTTACTGAAACGCACGAACAAAAATGTAGTTACACTTATAATAAAGGGAAGATATTCTTTAGGTGGAATCGAGGGGAATGTTCATATACGCTTATTCGAACCAGCCAAACCTAAAAAGGGTAAAGAAGTTTCTGTAAATCATAGTTCGATTTCGTGTAAGTTTAGTTTCAAAAACAATGACAAGGTAGGGGCACTTGTTAAAACGGATGGTCAAATAAAAAAATGCTTTGACTACGTTACGGATAATCTAAATAAGGTATTAAATAAAACCCCGAAATCAAAACATGAAATATCTGCGATGTTTGTTGTTGAAATGAGTCTAATATCACCAAATGACGGTAAATTATTGGCTAAAGATAACGCGTTGTCACATCAAAAGACTCAACAACTATTCAAAAGAATTGATGAGATTGTATCTTCAAAAGGGTATTCTTATGATAAAGTCACAAATCAAAAAGATGGTAAGAAATTGGGTAAAAAGTATTTCAAACCAATTTTAGAAAATGGTACGAGCAACGTTTCCAAAACTAGACCAACATTTCAAATATCCAACAGAATGAACGTTCAAGCGAGTGGGAAATTTACAATAAAAGAGCTTCAGAAATTATTGAAAATGTTTGTTGACGCGTTTAATGTAGCGTCATCCGATATTATATTACCAACAACTCTTGTACCACCACCACTTCACGCAACAACAATAACACATTGTAGAAAAAATACACCGGAAATGAAACCAAACGGTACGTGCACAGGAGGAAGAATACCAAAGGTTTCAAATGGAAATGTGTGTTGTTATAACGAATTGTTGTATCCGGGAAAAGCGAAAAAATATGTACAAGAATTTTCTCACTTGAATATACCACTTCCGAAAATATATGAAAAGTATAAGGATTCGTCTTGGAAAGTTGAGAAACATAAAGACGAAAAAACGAAAAAAACCGAAATCCGAATTGTTACGAAGAAGGGAGATAATGTAATCTACAAACCGTGGGTATGTAACAAACAGACCATATCTGATATAAGGAAGTATGGGAAAGAACTCTTAAAGTTAGATATGAAAGGTAAGAAGGTTGATTTATGTAAGCGCATAGAGGAAAACCTGAATCCTAACCCTATTATGAGAAAAATTCCTAAGAAAAAGGCTACCATACCTAAGGTACCGATACAGAACGACCCTAGATTGAAGAAAAGAGGGATGAAGATGCGGTATTAATCAGTGACACGTTTTGTGAAAAGGTTGTTCAACGACGGTGTTGCGCATAATTTCGTGGTCGTTTAATGGTATATTTGAAACGGCGCATCTGATATATGGGATATTTATATGAGGGAGTAGTGCTTCTGAATAGATGTTTTTTCCGCCTGCGATAGCGTCAAGTTTAAATCTTGATGGATAATATCCTGCGATCGGCGATTCTGGATCTGTCATCATATCTTGTAAACCATATGGCAATAACCTACAATTCTGTGCAGGCATTACATACATGAGCTGTTCGAATGGAGAAAGAACGGTATCCATTTCAAATTGAACATCGAAATATTTTTCATCAAAATGTTCTACGATAGTCTTAATAGGCGGGCTTGTTCTATATGGATAATAGTACGTCCAAGAAGGAATTTCTCCATAATAATATTTATACGACCAAGTAAGACTTTTGAAGTACTCCTTAACAACAACAGACAAATCGGTATCTTTGAAAAAATGAGAATTATATTCATTTACCCATTCGTCATAATTTTTTTTGTAATCAACTTCCTTCAAAGTGTCTTTGTAAAACAGATGGAATGGATTTTTTGGATTTGCGTATTCAGAGTGTTCATACATTTCAACTTCTCGTTCGTACGTTAATTGCTCATTTGGAGTATTTCTATAACCAGAAGACCTTTTCATGCCAAGGTCCTCCGAATCTGATAGACGAGAAAGAAAATGTTTCATAAAATTATGATTAATTTTACCATCTGGAGACACCAATGATGTATTGAGTAGGCTGTATACAATAACGTACACTCTGGTCAATTTCTCAAGTCCACCTGTCCGCATCTTACAATGTGGTAAAGGGTGAACAAAGTCGTTTCCTCCCATCTTGGAGTACAAAATGAAATCCCTGATAAACGCGTCGAGAGATAGAGATTTCTTCATATCTTCTGAAATGTAATCGTCGTATAGTACTTTCTTACACATGTCCACGTCAATGTATGAAAATTCTGCGTCTGTTGTAGAATCAACAGTAGATGCTTCTCGCATTAACCGAATGTTGGGTCTATTTACTGCCATTGACAGCATAATAAGATCCGCGTCCATTCCGTAAATATGAATTTTAGGATATGTTTTACAGTTCCGGATATATTCGAAAATTTTGTATTCGCCCTCGCCTGCGACGTTACTGTCGCTAAATACCACTCGAATCGACTTTTTGGTGTGGGTAGCAAATGCACCAATTGTGATATAGTTTTTAATTCTCGAGTTAAGTTTGGACATGAACATTGTTCCGGGTGTAACGCGATTAGAGTCAAATGATTTATCATCGTCCATATTGTATTTCCTGCGCGTCTTTTGTGCAAACGCACAGTCCTGAATTTTCTTGAAACGTCTCGAACGTTGCCGTTCCATCTTAGCAACTGGGACTGGGCCATCAATAGAAATATACACAAGACGAGTGGGTTTCACAACTTTTGTAATGATGTAAATCGCATAGCGAAGAATTTCGGTGATGACTTCTTCTTCCATTTCTCTCATATTTATATCCATACCTTTAACTACACGCAAACAATGATGGATGAGACAATTGAAATCAAGAAATAAATACTCTGTATGTTCAGTAGATACATCTTGAATGGTCGAATAGTGCGAAACAAGTGTTCTGTAAAGACTAGGGACGCCCATTTTATTATTACACAAATCTTTATTTTAAGTAGTATTGAATTCATTCTCATAGAATAAATAATGAATATTTAAAATATCAGACCTGCCATATCTTTGTGCTCTCCCGATGATTTGTCTTTCCATATCACTTTCAAAACGATGAAAGAATATGACATCTGTAGTTTTTTCGAGATTTAAACCGCAACCATAATATTGTGGATTGAGTAGAAGAACTTGTGTTTTACCTTCATTGAACGACTTTATTCTATTGGTGATTGCTCCAGCGTTTCCACAAATTTTACTATGAGACATATTTAAATTTGTAATAACTTCTGATAATTTATCAAAGGTTGCATCTGAATTTGAAAAGATTAAGAACTTTCCGAGCGGTTTATTGCTTAAAATATCTATAAGGTTTTCGATCTTGGATCTTTTATTGTTCACATTCATATCTTCGTTCGTTTGTTTATCTTTTATGACCGTAATTGTCTCCTTTGTGAATATAGTTCTACATAACGGACACGTTGATTTACACTTCATGACACAACTTAAACAAAACATTTTATTACAGCATCCAAGTGTACACGATGGGTTTTCAAATTCATCCCAACATACAGGACACGTTTTTTCTTCATGATGTGCTAGATCTTCTTGTATAGATGTGTACCTTTCATTTAAACGTTCGAGTTTATCTTTGAGATCCTTCAGACGACATTCTTTTTGTCTTTGATTAAAATTTCTCAGTCCGTCTACAAAAGATATTTCTGCTGAAACATCTTCAATGCGTTCTCTAATATCCTTAGTAATAGCTGGGACAAGTTGATCGGTGGTAGTACTTTTGCAACCGAGATGTTGTAAAGCGGCTTCTATATCTCCCATATTAAGATAAGTTAATACCTGTGATTGAACACCTGATGTAACAATTCGCATATACGCAGGCGTTTTACACAAGATATAATTTTTTATAGGCGGCTGTATTCCCAGAGATTTCTTCGCGAATTCCGGATCATTCTTTAAAATCAATTTCTTCAGAATCGGTACAGAAGAGAAAGATATAGTGCGAGCAATGTCGTTAATAAACCCATTCCGTTTGAGACCCATGACGTTTTTGCGCACTATTCTGGGAAATTGATGGGAGTACACGTAATAATATCCATTCGGAAATAGAATATTCTCCAACGATGATGTTAGTAGCCATACAAACTGAGATTGTATAGGTCTACAAGCCGGAATGCGTATTGTGTCAGCTTCGTCAAATACAACACGTTTAAAGTATACGTTGAAGTTTTGAACCATAAATAAATTGTACATTGACGAAGATACCAGAATAATATTTGGTTTATTTTCAATATCATATGCACATTTCAAATGTAATTTTTTCGACACGATATAAAACGATAGATATGTTTGTGTCTCAATATATTTCGACCATTGATTGATGACAGTATGTGGAACAACAATTACGTTGGTATCAAGTGGTTCAATTCGAGAGTTTCTGTAAACTGTAAAGTAATTGGTAGTGACATCATAATTTGTTCTTTGTTTTATATCTATATTATCTGAAATAAGACCAAGTACACTTAAAGACTTACCAGTTCCGACATCATCACCACAAATACCAACGTTCGTTTCTATGCGCGTATCAGTATCGTTTATCGATAGTGATGATACTTCCATTTTTTTCATAGCGTGAATCATAGATACCTGATGTTGTTTGAGTTCAATCTTCAAATTACAATTCAAGTATTTTTCATTAGAAACTATCGTCCCATCTTTTATTATTTTTAGTTTATCTAATACCGATTCAGGATCCATATATATTATCATCACACAAAATCTTTAAACATTTATTCGAATTCAAGATTTTCGTCTTCATCGTGTATCACACCAACACCAATACATGCATTCTCATTTCTCTTCTTAGACCCCTGCTGTCCCTTTGGTGGCCAATAAAATTCGTAATTCTTTTTTAATGTAATACCGAATTGTGTAAATGGGCCCGTGTAGAAATCAGGATTAAACCTTGGTTTTGTATAGTTGTTTTCAATGCAATGTTGATTAAATTGTTGGATAAATTCTTTTTCGGGAATAACACATTCTGGATCGAATTTCATCTTGCCAGATGCGAGGAAATGAATGAGCGGGTTAGTGGCTGCTGCCATGGCATTCCTATTATCAACAAAATAAGAGGGAATGTGATTCCAAATGTCATCCTTTGCATACTTTGTGTACGCGTCAATGTACGCAAGGTTACATTTGTGTAGAATACTACCTAATTCTTCGTTGAGTTTTTTCCCGAGCATCATGTCACCATTCATAACCTTTTTCGAAAACCTGAGACTAACAATACGACGTTGAATGCTTCCATAATTGTCGATAAAATCGGGAGTTTCGTTACCAGCAAGAACACCCGGGATGTTCCAAGTCACAAACTTTGATTTCTTGAATTTTTCGGCAACCGACATGGTATCACCGCTTACCATTGATTGAAACTCTGCCTGTTCTAAACAGAAATCTCGTTTGATTTCTGGTGCAATAAATATTTTTTTATCAACGATATCAGCCAAACCGAACTTTCGTTGGATGTTGTTGGATAGAATACCAACGTCTTCGTCGCTGTAAAATGCTTTACATACGTTTGCTATCGTAGACTTTCCAGTCCCCGCCTGTCCCTGGAAAAAGAATATGACTTGCCATCCATCTTTCTCATTCACATTGTACAGTAAACGACCCAGGAATACGTATACCCAATACTTAACGTCATCCGATATATCTTGATAAGACAAGATCGAATCAAACAATGGAGTAGAAATGTCATCATATTTTTTTGCGTGTGCTGTATCGAATGGGATATCAAAAAACTTTGAAGAGATGATCGAACTTTTGATGTGTTGACCATACGGCATAAATGCGTTATTCAATGCGTCATAAACGCCGTTCTGGAATGAAAAAATGTGTCGATCTTTTTGAATGCCATTAAACTGAGAATCTTTACAGTTTGTCAAATATTCAGTTACAGCGCGACTTGAATCTGATCTGTGGGTAAAATTCAGGAATTGGTCAAAATTTATCTCTTTTTGCGCACAGCCGTATACGATATCACTGATGGTTCCCACGTTTTTCCATGAATGTGTGTTATGACCATCGTCTGTAAGTACTGGTTGATATACATCAGAGTTGTATCTTTTGTAACCATTGTCATACATGTAATTCAATACATACAATAACAAGTTTTGATAAGGGGTGTTATCAGATGTATCAATCGCTCTGAACCTGAACAAAGAAACATCAGTATTATCTCTATAATCTTTTGATAGATCGGCCGCTTCTGTGACACGCTTGAATGCGGTAGCGATATTACGCGCATAATATACAATTTCCATTACGCGATTAATGCGCGCCTTCATCTGAAGAGATTCACACGTTTCATCATCAAGTGTCATATGTCCTTCTTTCTGTAATTCGTTGTATACATCAACTATTTGTTGGATATATTCAGAAAATTTTGATTGAAT
>CERI01284297.1_pt1 | contig 19592 bp, 20 predicted proteins | sample 350261 | NCBI WGS metagenome assembly CERI01 (sample SAMEA2620979, study PRJEB7988) | marine metagenome | isolation source: saline water (ENVO:00002010), including
AGAACCTACGCAAGAAGATATTACAAATGAGTTTCAAAAAATAATGGCTCAATATCCAGGTCAACAACAACAAGTAATGAAATATTATCAGGAAAATCCTGATGCAATAAATAATATAAAGGAGATTATTACAGAAAGAAAAGTAATCGAATTCATTATTGATAATAGCTCTACTGTCAAAAAGAAAACATCAATCACAGATATCGATAAATTGTGGCAAAAAGCAAATGAGGAATAAATTTATTAAATATCATATTAATAATTGTTATTAATAAAAATAATAATAAATTTATCATAAACTTAACTTAATTTATTACATTATGCAAAATTTTATAGAAGCTGTTAAATTAGCATCATTTCCAATACATAAGGAAGGTTATAAATTCATATTAATATTTGCACTTGCAACAATATTCCTTTCATTACTTAGTGACTCTCTTGGGTTAATTGGTCTTGTTGCAACATTATGGTGTATATTCTTTTTTAGAGACCCAGAAAGAATAATTACTGATGTTAAGGGCGCTATAATTAGTCCTGCAGATGGTGTAGTAACATCTATAGAAGAAAATATTGATTCACCATTAGAAGTAAAGCTTAAAAGTAAAAAATTTAATAAAATTACTATCTTTTTAAATGTTTTTAATGTTCATGTTAACCGAGTTCCAGTTTCTGGTAAGGTAGAAAAAGTGATATATATTCCAGGTAAATTTTTAAGTGCAAATTTCAATGAAGCTGGAGAAGAAAATGAAAGAAATCTTGTACATCTTAAAACTGAAGATAAAAAAGATATCATATTTACACAAGTTGCAGGAATGGTTGCTAGAAGAATCGTATCTGATCTGGAAGATGGTCAAGATGTTACTATTGGTCAAAAATATGGAATTATAAGATTTGGCAGTAGAATGGATATTTATTTACCATCTGAGATTGAAATAATTGCTAAAAAGGGTCAAACAATGATAGGTGGAGAAACAATAATTGCTAATCAGAAAAAATAAAAATAATGCAATCAGCTATAATTAAGAAGCTTAACTCCAAAAGAGAAGAGGCAAGAATTGGAGGTGGTCAAAAAAGAATTGATGTCCAACATTCAAGAGGTAGATTAACAGCAAGAGAAAGACTTGAGGTATTATTAGATCCAGATTCTTTTGAAGAAAATGGTTTATATGTTGAGCATAGATGTAACGATTTCAATATGAATGAAAAAAGACATTCTGGAGATGGTGTTGTTACAGGATGTGGAACAATTAATGGTAGATTAGTATTTATATATAGCCAAGATTTTACAGTTATGGGTGGTTCATTAGGTGAAGCTCATGCCAAAAAAATATGTCAAATAATGGATAAAGCAATACAAGTAGGTGCACCATTAATTGCTGTTAATGATTCTGGTGGTGCTAGAATTCAAGAAGGTGTAGATTCTTTAGCTGGATATGGTGAAATCTTTCAGCGCAATATTGATGCTAGTGGTGTTATACCACAAATTTCAGTAATTATGGGTCCTTGTGCTGGTGGTGCTGTATATTCTCCGGCATTAACTGATTTTACTATTATGGTTGAAGACTCGTCATACATGTTTGTTACCGGACCTGATGTAGTTAAAACTGTAACTCATGAAGTTGTTACTCAAGAAGATCTTGGAGGTGCAAATGTTCATCACTCAAAAAGTGGTGTTGCGCATTTAACTTTTAAAAATGATATAGAGGCACTTCTTCAGGTTAGAAGATTAATAAATTTTCTCCCATCTTCTAATCAATCTGAAATTCCTAAAATTTCAACTGATGATAATGCTGATAGAGTTGATATATCACTAAATACACTCGTACCTGAAAATTCAAATCAACCTTATGATATGCTTGAATTAGTCGAGAAAATACTTGATGAAGGTGATTTTTTTGAAATACAAAAGGGCTATGCAAAAAATGTTATTATTGGTTTTGGTAGATTGAGAGGAGAAACAATTGGCATCATAGCTAATCAACCACTTAACCTTGCAGGATGCTTAGACATTAAAGCTAGTGAAAAAGCTGCTCGTTTTATTAGATTTTGCGATGCATTTAATATACCAATTGTAACATTTATTGATGTTCCTGGCTTTTTACCAGGGACTGATCAAGAGCATAATGGTATTATTAGACATGGTGCAAAATTATTATATGCTTATGGAGAGGCAACTGTACCCAAAATTTCAGTAATAACTAGAAAGGCATATGGTGGTGCATATATAGTTATGAATTCAAAACATTTACAAGGGGATGTAAATTACGCATGGGCTAATGCAGAAATTGCTGTAATGGGTCCTGAAGGTGCGGTTGAAATTATATATAAAAATGAAAGTAAGGATCCAGAATTAAAAAATAAAAAAGTAGAAGAATATAAAGAGAAATTTGCCTCACCATTTATAGCAGCATCTCGAGGTTTTATAGATGAGGTTATTCGTCCACAAAATACAAGAAAAAGAATTTGTCGCTCCCTTGATATATTAAAGACAAAAAAAGTAGTTAAACCTTATAAAAAACACGATAATTTGCCATTATAGATATTAAATATGACTAATTTAATATCAGCTAGCGACATTGATTGGAAAATTATTGAATTTGACCAAAATTTATCAAAAAAAATATCTAGAAAATATAATATATCTCTGATTTTATCTGATATATTAGTATCAAGAAATATATGTGATAATGATATTGAAAATTATTTATCACCAAAAATTAAAAACCTATTACCAAATCCTTTTGACTTATCTAATGTAGAAATTGCTGTTAACTTCATCTATAAAGCAATTATTGAAAGGAAGAAAATTACTATTTTTGGTGATTATGATGTTGATGGAGCAACATCAAGTGCAATTCTAAAAAGTTTTTTTACCGATATTAACTATGATATTAATATATATATACCAGACAGAGTAAAAGAGGGGTATGGTCCAAATAAAAATGCATTTAAATATATAAAGGAGCAAGGCTCAGATATTGTTATTACTGTTGATTGTGGAGCTTCTTCTCATGATGTAGTTGATTATGCAAATAGTATTAACCTTGATGTAATTATTATCGATCATCATATAGGAAGTAAAATTAACCCAAATGCAATTGCTGTAATAAATCCTAATTCATATAATGAAAAATTTAAATATAAGAATTTATGCGCAGCAGCTGTTGTTTATTTATTTATAATTGCTCTTAATAAGAAATTAAGAAATTCTAATTATTACAATAATTTAAATGAACCAAATATATTTAATTATCTTGATTTAGTAGCTCTTGGTACAATTTGTGATGTTATGAAGCTTGACTTACTTAATAGGGCATTTGTATATCAGGGTCTTAAAATTATCAATAATAAAATTAATAAGGGAATTTTATCATTAATTAACATAGCCAATATTAATGATATTATAACATCCTATCATCTTGGCTATATTATTGGACCAAGAATAAATGCTGGAGGAAGGATTGGTAGGTCATATTTAGGATCTAAGATATTATCATCAAATTGTCAAAACGAGATTGATGAAATTGCATTATCACTCAATAATTATAATAATGAAAGAAAAATTATTGAAGCTACAGCAATTGATGAGGCGATTCAATTTATAGAAAATAACAATATATATAATAATGAACAGCCTGTTATTCTGGCATATTCTTACGATTGGCACCAAGGTATAATAGGAATCATTGCATCTAGAATTAAGGATAAATATAATAAGCCAACAGTAATTATTACATTTGATAAACAAGACAATATAGGTAAAGCATCATGTAGATCAATAGCTGGAATTGATCTAGGAAGTCTAATAATTAAAGCATGTGAAGAAAATATTTTATTAAATGGTGGCGGTCATGCTATGGCTGGTGGATTTACTATTAACTATAATAATCTTGAATATTTGCATAAATATTGGTGCAATATTATTAAGGATGATGTGTTAATGATAAATGCCAATAGAACTAAATATTATGATGTAAAATTATATCTAGAAAATATTAATTTAGAGTTAGTAGCCAATATTAATAAAATAGAACCATATGGAGTTGGAAATCCGAAACCAAGATTTTTAATACCAGATGTAAGGATTGCAAATTTTAAATATATTGGTAGTGATAAATCTCATATATCATGTATATTAACTTCTAAGAGTAACTTTAAATCTCAATCACTAAAGGCTATTGCTTTTAATTGTATTAATAGCAATATAGAAAAATTTATTATATCTAATAATTACAAAAAAATAGATATAATAGCTACAATTAATATTAACTACTGGCAAGGTAATAAAAATATCCAAATAATAATTGAAGATATATTAATTACAAAATAGTCTAATATTATAATTAATTTTATAAGATAGATTTAAATATTATTGAAAAAATATTTTTTTTATTTTATCAATTATCATTATTACTAATTGTTAAACATATTATTAACAATATTTATATGTTATCCAAATTACAAAGGGGTGAAATTTTCGCTTCGCTAGATATAGGATCCTCCAAGATAGTTTGCATTATTGCTTCTATATATAATGCAGATATTAAAATAATTGGTTTTAGTCAAAAAGCTGCAATAGGTATTAGAGGCAGCAATATTACAGATATGAAATTAGCTCAACAATGCCTGCTTGGCGTTATATCTGAGGCTGAAAATATTGCTGGAGTGAATATTGATAAAATATTAGTAAATATTTCTGCAAATTATAAAAAATCATTTCACGAAATAATCACAACAAAAATCTCTTCAGATAGTGTTAGAAATTGCGATGTAATATCAATTACCAATAAAATCAGAAAAAAATTTATTAAAAATAATTATGAAATAATACATCTAATTCCATTAAAATATAAAATTGATGACTCATACCCTGTTGATAATCCGTATTATATGAAAGGTTCAAAACTTGAAGCTCAATTTCATATAGTAACCGTTCCAAGAATTATTATTAATAATATTGAGGAGTGTCTTAAAAAATGCCAGATTTCAATAAATAGCTATATTTCTGACTGCTATGCATCATCAATTTCATGTCTGACAGAAAATGAAAAAAACCTTAGAACTTTGGTTATTGATATTGGTAGCCAAGTTACATCCTTTTGCATCTATAGCGAGTCAAAACTTATTTATCTAAATTCAGTATCACTTGGTGGAATTAACATTACCAAAGATATTTCTACAATACTTAATGTTGCGTTTAATATTGCAGAAAAGCTTAAAATTCTTAATTCATCATTAATAATTAGACCAATAGAACAAAAAGAATTAATAAAAGTTGAAAAGCATTACAATATTAGTAACCATATATCTATTACTAGAAATGAATTTAAGGATATTATTGAATCAAGATTGGAAGAGATATTTCAATCAATTAAAGCAATTCTAGAACAAAGCTCAATTAAAATTGATATGATTTCAGGTATTGTTGTTACTGGTGGAACAAGTTCAATTATTGGAATTGATAGAATAATTTCAAATATATTTCTTAAAAATGTTAGAATTGGATATCCAAAGAGAATTCCTTCATATAATAATGAAATTTTTACAGTAAGTAATTCATGCTCATTGGGTATGATATCATTTTTAGGAAATATTCAGATACAGCGTAAAATTAAAAAATTACAAAGTAAAAAATCTGGGATAATTTATAAGACATCTAATATATTTAATAATTTATATAATAATATATCTAGATAATAAAATATAATTTAAATTTCTGGTGACAATTAAAAGAATAGCATTTTTTTCACTATTTTTTTTCTTTTTTTTAATATTATTTAACTTATTAAGCTTTGCTAAAGCTAATCAAAATACAATATTAATTAAAAAATTTTATGAAATAGGACAGGCTAAATTAAAATTTTTTGGATATACATTATATGACGTTAAGCTATTATCAGATGATAATATATTTTCTTTTGATAATGAAATTAAAATCATCATTACATATAATAGCAATTTTTCAAAATCTCAAATAATTGAAACTTCATTAGATCAAATATATAAACAAAATAAATCTTACCCTAACTCTCATATTAATAAATATCGTAAATATCTAGATAAATCAATTGTTAATATTAATAAAGGTGATAAAATGATGGCACATTTTTTTAATAAAAAAATTATATTTTATCACAATAAAAAGCTAGTTCATGCAATTTATGATGATCAATTTGCTATTGACTTTCTAAAAATATGGTTGGGAGATAATAGCTCATATCCTAAATTAACTAAACAGCTTCTAAATATAAATGAATAGAAATATTTTAGTAAAATTTTCCTCACTAGCAATACCGCTCTCATTTATTGGGCTACCTATATATATAAATATTAGTGATTTCTATGCTACTAAATTTAATCTTTCATTAGCATTTCTAGCTATATCACTTTTTATTATTAGGATTATAGATATATTTAGCGATATAGTAATTGGTTATATATCAAATATTTTAGTTAGTAAAAATATTTCTAGATCATATATTATTAATATATCGATCATTTTTTTAATATTATTTTTTTACGCTTTATTCAATCCTCCAAATTTTGAAGATAATAATTATTACGCATTATGGCTTGTTATAACCTTAACATTTACATATATTTTTTTTAATATTGCAGTTGTTAATTATGAAACAATTGCAGCGTTATTAGCTAAAAATGATTATGAAAGAATTAGTGTAAATAGTTCTAAGGAGTTATTTGCTATAATTGGGTTTTTAATTGCAGCAACATCTCCATATATATTTAGCAATAATAGCTCTAAAGATATCCAGAATTATCAGCTTATGACTATAATATTTGCTATAATTGCAATTGTATCATTATTAATATTTTCTAGAATAAAATATAAGGAATATAAAAATTATTCAAGTAAGAAAATAAATGTCTTGCAATCACTTAAGGATAGAAAATTTAGCAAATTTTTACTAATATATATTATAAATGCACTTGCCATATCTCTTCCATCTGCAAATATTATATTTTATGCAAGAGATATTCTAAATAAGGAAAAGCAAATTGGCTTATATTTATTTATATATTTTATTGCAGCAGGATTTTCTATTTATATTTGGAGATATTTAATCAATAAATACTCATTATATAAAATGTGGATAATTGCAATTATTTTTAGTATATTAACATTTATTTTTGCATTTTTTTTAAATGAAGATAATTCCCAATTATTTATTCTAATATGTATTTTTACAGGATTTTTCTTAGGTCCAGATCTAGTGGCGCCACCATCTATAATTGCAAAATTATCTAATAAAAGCAAATATGCAGCTTCATCATATTTTAGTTTATATAATATGTCTACCAAGCTTGCTATTGCTCTAGCAGCAACTATTAGTTTAATAATATTAAGTTTTTTTGATTATGAGCCAGATAGCCAAATAAATAATGCAAAATTTATTATACCATATCTTTATGCATTAATACCATGCTCAATAAGGCTATTTTCAATATATCTTATTATTAAATATCAAAAACTATGGATATAATTGCGATCAATTTGCCCATAATCATATTCCATAAATTTACAATCCCGAAACTCTGCCGACTTTATCTTAAGTGATAATATTCTATCATCCTTAAATTTAAAAACTACCATATTATCACTTCCTTGTTTTATATTTCTTACTATAGAATTTTTTAAATCGTTAATTGATGCAAATTTTACAAGTATGGGAGCCTGATATGGGCATCTAATTTCTATATTTTTGATTGGCTTTTTTGAGCAACTTAAAATTATAAAAAGTAATAGAAAAAATTTATATCTCATTAATTTGGTGTAATCTGGCCAATATTTGAAAAAATTTCACTTAAGAAAGATTTTTGGGTTATATTATTATTTTTATTATAGTCGTTATAATAGCTTATTTTATTTTGATTAGTGAGATTATATTGATTTATTGATGATATAATATCTTTATTGAAATTTATAACAATTATCTTTCTTTCAGTAATAATAGGTTTAAAAAATAAGAAATTAGAGATATTCTGATATAAAAATATATTAGTAGATAAATTATCATTAATATTATATTGAATAGATGGAGATCCAAATATATTTTTTACATTATCCTTGGTGGATATATTTTTTCTTAATAAAGTAAAATCCTTACTTTTCATTATATATCCATTTAAATTATCCATTTTTGTACAAGAAGATAAATTAAAGGTAAGAATAATTATATATAAAATATAAAATAATTTATACATAAAGAATTGATTGATAAATTTAATTATTGTTGTTAATATATATTTCTAATTATAACTTTCAATAATGTTTTAACACATATTTTTTATTATGGCAGTACCAAAAAAGAAAAAATCATATTCTAAAAGCAGAATGAGAAAAAGTGGCAATGGATCCTTGAGATCTGATTTTGCGAATATCATTACAGATAAAGATAGTGGTGAATTTAAATTACCTCATCATATATGTAAGGATGGATATTACAATGGAAAACAAATTATTAAAAAAAAGGTAAAGGAGCAAGAAGCTTCTTAGGGTAAATAATTTTATATATCTATGACAAATAATGTTAGAATTGCAATTGATTGCATGGGTGGTGATGAAGCACCTAAAATTGTTATAGATGGAGCTAATTTAGCTTATAAACAAAACAAAAACATTGAATTTATTTTCTTTGGAAATTCTGAAATTGTTTCACCTTACTTAGATAAATATCCTAACCTAAAAAATAACTCAAAATTTATTCATAGCACTGATGTTATTGCCCCAGATGATAAGCCATCAATAGCATTAAGACAGGGCAAAAATTCAACTATGAGACTTGCTATTGATTATGTTAAAGAAAAAAAGGCTGATGTTGCAGTATCTGCTGGTAATACAGGTGCTCTTATGGCAATATCAAAAATTGTATTAAGACCACTTCCCTCTATTGATAGACCAGCAATAGTAACTTCAATTCCTAATGAAAGAAATTCTGGAACTGTTTTGCTAGATATGGGAGCTAATGTTGAATGCGATTCTGATGTCTTATTCCAATTTGCAATAATGGGTCATGCATTTGCAAAAATTGCTCTAAATATACAAAAACCAAAAATAGGTATTTTAAATATAGGCTCTGAGGATCTTAAAGGCAATGATGCCGTAAAAAATGCTGCAATTCTTCTTAAGGATAGTGATTTAGCTGATTCTTTTTATGGTTATGTAGAAGGTAATGACATTACCAAAGGAACTGTAGATGTAGTTGTAACTGATGGATTTACTGGAAATATTGCATTAAAAGTTATAGAAGGTACGGCAAAAATGATTAGTAATGTTATTAGAAAATCCTTTACTAGATCACTAATTTCAAAACTTGGATTTTTATTTGTACAAAAATCATTTATAAGAGCAAAAAAAATGATGGATCCTAGATTTCATAATGGTGCAATGTTAGTTGGGCTTAATGGAGTAGTTGTTAAAAGTCACGGTGGAACTGATGAAATTGGATTTTGTAATGCTATTAATGTTGCTATCTCACTCGTCAATAACAAAATAAATGAGAAAATTATTAATGAGATAAAGGATTAATATGAATATAGTAAATTCTAAAATAATAGCTACAGGATCATATTTACCTGAAAAAATAATTACAAATTACGATTTATCAAAAACTATAGATACTTCACATGAATGGATATATTCTAGAACTGGAATTATAGAAAGAAGGATCGCTGATGATAAGGAATATACATCTGATCTTGCCTATGAAGCTGCTATTGATGCTATAAATAAGTCAAAAATAAATATTAATGATATTGATGCCATTATATTAGCTACAACAACACCTGACTTAACATTTCCTGCAACATCTGTAATTCTTCAAGAAAAATTAGGCATTAAAAATGCTTTTGCATTTGATATTCAAGCAGTATGTAGCGGCTTTTTATACGCTCTAACATGTGCAAATAGCTTTATAAAATCTAATCAGTGCAAAAATATATTAGTAATAGGGTCTGAAACATTATCTAGAATATTAGATTGGAATGATAGAAATAGCTGCATTCTTTTTGGTGATGGTGCAGGTGCACTAATTTTATCATCTTGTCAGGATAAAAGTGATAAAAGTGACATAATATTATCTAATATTAAAAGTGACGGATCATATTGCGATATATTAAAAACCACTGGTGGCACATCAAGAACTAGAGATTCTGGATATATTACCATGAATGGTAAAGAAGTTTTTAGAAATGCAGTTGACAAAATGACAAAATCTGCATTAGATATTGTTAAACAATCAAATATAAGTTTATCTGAAATTGATATGATGATTCCTCATCAGGCTAATATTAGGATTATTGATGCTATTGCTGATAAATTACATTTGCCTCAAAATAAGGTTATTAAAACATTATCAAAGCATGGTAATACTTCTGCGGCATCAATTCCATTGGCACTAGATTATGCTATTAATAATAAATTAATAAAAAGAGGTGATAATATATTATTCGAAGCCTTAGGGGCTGGTTTGACATGGGGTAGTATGATAGCTAAATATTAACTAAAAATAGGGTGGTTATCTCCAACTCTAGATTTTGAAAATATTTCATAGCCATCATTAGTAACACCAATTGTATGTTCAAATTGTGCTGATAAATGCTTATCTCGTGTTGTAACAGTCCAGCCATCATGCTTACTGAGAATTGTTTCACATTTCCCACAATTTATCATAGGTTCAATTGTAAAAAACATACCTTCTTTAATTATCTCACCTTGGTTATTTTTATAATGCAAAATATTAGGCTGATCATGAAAAACTTGTCCAATACCATGTCCACAGTAATCTCTAACAACAGAAAAGCCATTATTATTAGCATGATTTTCTATAGCATTGCCAATTTCACTAAATTTAACACCTGGCTTAACCTGCTCAATGCCAATCATCATACATTCATAGGTTGTTTTTACTAATTTCTTAGCTTTTACTGATACATCGCCAACATAAAACATTCTACTTGTATCTCCATGCCATCCATCATAAATAATTGTAACATCTATATTAATTATATCACCTTGATTTAATATTTTATCTGAAGGAATCCCATGACAAACCACATGATTAACTGATGTGCATATTGATTTAGGAAATCCATTATAATTTAAAGGTGCAGGAATTGAATTAAATTCTAATATTTTATTATGACATAAATCATTAAGTTGATTTGTCGTTGTTCCAGGCATAACATAGGGAGTTATGTAATCTAATATATTAGCAGCAATTTCACCTGATTTTCTCATTTTAGCAAAATCATCTTTTGAATGAATTTTAATAGGCATAAGGTTATTAGATCGAATATTTTAATAATATTTTTATAAATTACGATTATTTGTAAATTTATAACAGATTAATATTATCTAATATTTATATATTAAAATCAATTAAATTTAATTCTTCCTTCTGTAATCTGTTCTCTTTTTAATCCAAATGTTTGATTTGGTCTTATGTTAAATTCAATCTCTACCTGATTATTGTCATTTATTTTTAATGGAGTAACATTATCATCATTAGCAGATAATATTCTCCATTTACTTAGACTTAATTTCCACAAAATTGTTACATCAGAATGGTTTATATCTTTAATATAAATTTCATTTAAAGAATTATTGGTAATAGATGTATATTTATTATTATTAAGCCAGATTGACCAATCATTTTTAGAATGATATATAATGGATGCTAAATATATAAAAGCATTTTCATTTATTTTATCTGGCTCAATCTCATCTTCTATAGGTAAAACCTCAGGACGCTCTTCATCAAATAAATTAAAGTCATTAAATATTACTTCCTTGCCAGATTTAATAGATTCTACTATTAGATCTATCCCTTGCTTTTCATCTGGTGTTATCATGATTGTATTTATATTGCTATCTTTTTTGCTTGATAAGTTGCTTATATTTTTAGAATCTTCTTGAGATATGTTACTTGTAACATCATTAGCATCGTTATTACTATCTTCCTTATTTTCTATCTCTTGCTGTTCAGTGATAGGGTTATCAGGAAGAAGTAATTCTTCAACTTGATTATTTGAATTATCAGCTTGCTGAGCATTTAATTGATTTAAAAAGACTAGTTGTAATAAAATTACACCATATATAAATATAGATATATTATTTCTTTTCATTATATGGATACCAATGAATTTTTATATTTGTTTTAATATTTCCATCTGATTTTCCTGCACTTATCTCTCCAAAATCCTGAACCGTATATGACTTATCTTTTCTAATATCAATATTAGTAACAACATATTGACCAGATAAATTAGATAGTAGTTCATTTATAAAATCAAGTGATCTTGCATCTGTTAAGCTATTATAGTTTAGTTCAATAATAGTGCTCACTATATCAACTGTTTTTAAATTAGTAAAATATATATTATCAATTTTCGAAGGAACGCTTATTACAGCATCTATGCTATTTATTAAATATTTTTTAGCTGTTTTATTTATTAATTTATTAATTCTATCAGATTTTATTTCTTCAAATTGCTTTTTTCTGTCATCTAAAATATTCCATAACTCACTATATCTCAGATATTCAGCCTCTTGATTTTGCAACTTAAATATCTCTTGTTCAAATATATTTTTTTGTCCATTTATATCTGCTATCTTCTTATCGATTTTACTGCTAAAATTTATTAACAAGATAATAGCAGATATAATAACAAATAATAATATTAATAATGTTATTGAGTTTAATATAATTTTTTTCTTAATAGTTACTAACTTCATTATTATTTAGATTTGACAGTAAAATTAATTGGAAATGAGTAATATTTTTTACTAAAATCAATATCCTTAGGTAGTTCTGAAAATTCAATATTATGATTATCGCTATATGTCTTATTTGTCTCAGATAGTAATAAATCGAATTCCTTAAATAGATCCTCGATATCACCTGATTGATTAAAAATTTCTCCGATGATCCTATAATCATAGCTAGTAAGTTCACTTTTAGTAATATCATATTTATTAAGCTGATATTTAAACTCGCTAACATTAATATTGATTTTGTTAAAAAATGATAATTTCTTGTAAAAGTTAAAATAATCACTACCAAATCTTGAAAAAAACTCATCAATTTTTCCAATATCGATTATCCTTTCAAATGAAACTGTTTCATCTTTTTTTGTTAATTTAGCGCTTTTTAATGTTTGAGATCTGAGACTATCTAAACTGTACCTAGTTTCTTTTTTTAAAGTTTCAGCACTCTTAACTTTGCCATTAGATATATTAATCTTAGCAAGGGAGAAAAGTATCAATATTAATACGGCTGAAATTGCAAGCAAATTTGTAAAATATGTGTATTGTACAATTTTATAAAATTTATTAATAAATTTTAATTTTGGTGTATTAAATATCATTTTCTTTTTACCAAGAGAAAATATTCTAGATATTAGCAAATCACAATGACTAGAATTTTTATTTAGTATATCTTTATAGCCAAGCTTGATTGAAAGCTCATAGGGATTATAATATCTATATTTAACCTCTTGCGAGTTATATTTTTTTATTATATTAATGATTGGATCAGAGAAAACTGCAATAACATTAATGTCATCCATCTGAAGATCGACATAAATTCTTTTAAGATATTCATAGGTTGCATATATATCGCTATCAATTTTTTCAGGAAAATTACTATCTCTAAAATCATAATTTACAACACGAGTAAAAACAATAGTATCATTGGAAAATACTACCTGCCTGGTGCCACTTACTTTATTATGCATAATTATGCAATTTAACCTATGGGGGATTATATTTTTATTATCCTTAGGGTAAATTATTGGCTTCAACTTATCGAATAAGCTATAAGATTCAACTGGCAGCATATATATACCAAAAAAGTAATTTGGCATATCTATTAGAAAATTAGCCCAATTTTTAATATCTTGAGAAACAGGAGATGTAATGAATAATACATCCCAACTTCTATCAGATTTTTTTAATTTGTTAATTTCTTTAGCATTGTTTATTAATGTAAAATTTTTTAATACATCAGCACCACCTTCAGATTTAAGTGATCTAGTAATGAGCTTTTTTAGATCCCATCTATTAACAAATGGTAAACTCTTTTTTTTATATGATTGATCAAGTGTATCAATTAAAATATAAACTGAGAATTTCTTATATTTAGAGAATATTTCAGCAATTCTTTTGTGATTATTAGAGTTAAAATCCTCTTTTTTAAGAAAAATTCTTGTTATAACTCTTTTTCTATTATGGACAGCAATAATTGAACCATAATTTCCAAGTGTAATAACAATATTTTGTTGTGATAACATTCTAATTGAATTAATAAGATTTATCTTTAAAATAAAAGGTAAATTTTACATTTAACAATGTAAATAAAAAGATATTACTTTTTAAACAATTTTTTTTATTGCAACACCTTGATTATTGGAACAGGACTTGATATAGTTAATATCAACAGAATTGAAAAAATTATTCAACAATATAATGATAAATTTATTAAAAGAATTTACACGATAAGAGAAATTGAAAAATCTAAAACCCTTAATTATAAATCTAAGATAAATTATTTTGCCAAAAGATTTGCAGCCAAGGAGGCTTTTTCAAAAGCATGTGGTGTTGGTATTGGTCGTGGATTTAATTTTAATGAAATTGAAATTATTAATAATAATATCGGTAAACCACTGATTAGCATCAATCAAAAAATTATTGATTTTATCAGAGAAAATTATCATTGTAATAAATTTCAAATTCATTTAACTTTAACAGATGAAAGAGATTTATCAATTGCAAATGTAATAATTGAAAAAGTAACAATATAATGAAAAAAACATTAGTAATAGGTGCAGGATCATGGGGTCTAGCAATAGCAAACACAATTTCAATAAATAATAATATTGTTAAAGTTAGCTCAATTGAAGATGACATTATAAATGAGATCAACAAATATAAAACAGCAGAAAAATATCTACCAAATATAAAACTTTCTAGCAATTTATCTGCAATTAATAACTATAGTGACTATATTAAAGATTGTGATTATATATTTATAGTAGTTCCATCATCTGCCTTTAAAATCATATCAAAACAAATTTCAAATATTAATGGAATAAACCCAAAATGTAAATTTATTATATGTTCAAAAGGTCTTGATCCTGAGTCGTTACAACTGCTATCTAATTGCTTTCTAGAATATAACTCTAATAAAAATTATGCAATTTTATCCGGTCCAAATTTTGCAATAGAAGTTGCTAGTAAATTACCAACTATTACTAATATTTGCTGCAAATATGAAGAAGATGCTAATGATATTATAAATTTACTTAATAATGATTTTTTTAAGGCAATATATGATAATCAACCAGTTACAGCTGAAATATGTGGTGTTATCAAAAATATATTAGCTATTGGCTGTGGTATTATTGATGAAATGAATCTTGGTGTAAATGCCAAGGCAGCAATTATTACGTATGGTAGTCAAGAAATTGAAAAATTAGGAAAATATTTCAATTGCTCTGGCAAAATTGTAACAGCAGCAGGTTTTGGAGATATTTTTCTAACTTGCTCTTCAACTAAATCAAGAAATAATAGTCTTGGAAGATTATTAGCACAGGGTAATAAATATAGCGATATTATATCTTCTTCTTCTATTACCTATGAAGGAGCATTATCAGCATTATCAATTTATAGAATTTCTCAAACAGCTAATATAGAATTACCTTTATGTAACACTATTTATGAAATAATATATAAAGATCTATCCCTAAATGAAATAAAAAACAAAATTATCAAGACTCTAATATGGTAAATAAAACTAATAATTATGTAATAATCATAGATTTTGGTAGTCAAGTTACTCAATTAATTGCAAGAAGAGTTAGAGAGATTGGCATTTATTGTGAAGTTCATAATCACAAAAATTTCTCTCTTTCCAATATTGAAAATAAGCCGATGGCTCTAATTTTCTCTGGTGGCCCTGAATCTGTTTATGAATATAATGAACTTACAATTACTAAAGATATTTTTAGTTACAATATTCCTATCCTTGGAATATGTTTTGGTCAACAATTAATATGCCATCTACATGATGGCAAGGTTGAAAAATCTAGCAAAAGAGAATATGGTCATGCAGAACTAAAAATTACCAAGAAATCAGAATTATTTGAAGATATAACTAATTGCAATGTATGGATGAGTCATGGTGATAAAATTACACAAATAGGTACTAATTTTGAAATATTAGCCACAACTAATAACTCTCCCTTTGCTGCATTTGCAGATATTAAGAATAAAATATATGGTTTACAATTTCATCCTGAAGTATATCACACATTTGAAGGGACAAAAATTATTAGAAATTTCTTAGTTAAAATTGCCAATTGCCAGTGCGATTGGACCATGAAGAAATTTATAAAAGAAGAATTAACTGAAATTAAATCACAATTAAGTACCGATAATGTTATATGTGGACTTAGTGGTGGTGTAGATTCATCAGTTGTGGGTGCTCTTATTAACAAAGCTGCTCACGATCAATTAACATGTATTTTTGTAGATCATGGTTTACTTAGAAAAAATGAAGCTCAAGAGGTTATAGATACATTTACAAAAAATATTAATGCTAATTTTATTTATGTAGATGCAAAAAAATACTTTCTTGATAAATTAAAAGATATTAGTGATCCAGAGCAAAAAAGAAAAGTAATTGGTAAATCATTTATAGATATTTTCGATCAAGAAGCATCAAAAATCAAGGATGTAAAATTTCTTGCACAAGGCACATTATATCCTGATGTTATAGAATCTTCACATCCTAATTCAGGAAATAGTCAGACAATAAAATCACATCATAATGTGGGTGGGCTCCCAAAAGATATGAAATTAAAGCTAATTGAGCCATTAAGAAATTTATTTAAAGATGAGGTAAGAAAATTAGGATCTGAACTAGGATTGCCTGATAAAATAGTCAATCGACATCCATTTCCTGGTCCTGGTCTAGCAATTAGAATTATTGGAAATATTACACAAGAAAAAATAATAACACTCCAAGAAGCGGATCACATATTTATAAGTGAAATTAGAAAAGCTAATCTATATGATAAGATATGGCAGGCTTTTTGTGTTTTATTGCCAGTTAAAACAGTTGGCGTAATGGGTGATAAAAGAACTTATGATAATGTATTAGCGCTTAGAGCTGTTACATCAGTTGATGGCATGACTGCTGATATTTATCATTTTGAATCTAGCTTTTTGGCTATGGTCTCAAATAAAATTATTAATGAAGTTCCTGGAATAAATAGAGTTGTCTATGACTTTACCTCAAAACCACCAGGGACAATTGAATGGGAATAATTATGTCAAATTTTAATTTATCTAAAAATATCACAGATAATGTCAAAAAACTCTATATAAATGCTCTAATAATTGACCCTAAGACAAGATACAAAAAATATGGCAATTTACTTACAATTGGTAGTAAGATCGCTGATTTTGGCCCTGACCTTACATCTATAGATGCTGAAGTAATTGATTGTCAAAATAACATATTATGTCCCGGATTAATTGATGCTCAGGTACATTTTAGAGATCCTGGACAAACTCATAAAGAAGATCTTACAACAGGATCAAGATCTGCTGTTGCAGGTGGAATTACAACAGTAGTTTGCCAGCCAAACACATCACCAAATATAGATAATATTGAAACTCTTAAATATATTAACGAAAAGGCTAAAAAAGATGCTTATTGCAATATATTATCATATGCTTGTATCACAAAAGAAATGAAAGGAGAGGAGTTAACTAATTTTAAATCACTTGCAAGAGAAGGTGCGGTTGGCTTTACTGATGATGGCTTACCAGTTATGAATGCTCAAATTATGAGACTTGCATTTGAAAAAGCCAAGGAATTTAATCTTGCAATTATACAACATGCTGAAGATTTAAACCTTAGCAATAAGGGTTGTATTAATGAAGGCTCTATATCAAAAAAATTAAATGTAAGAGGTATTCCTAATATTTCAGAATCTGTAATCGTTGAAAGAGATATTGCGATTTTAGAGGCAACAAAATCAAGATATCACCTCTTACATGTATCAACAAAAGAGGCTCTTAATGCAATATTTAGAGCGAAAGATAAAAATCTCAATGCAACAGTCGAGGCATGCCCGCATCATTTTTTATTAACTGATGATCAAATATTAATATCTAATAGTAATGCAAAAATGAACCCTCCATTAAGATCAAACGAAGATAGGATCGCTATTATTGAAGGCTTAAGAACAAATCTAATTGACATAATAACTACAGATCATGCACCTCATGACATAGAGAGTAAAAATCAAGATTTATCAAATGCTGCTTTTGGCATAGTTGGTGTTGAAACAATGTTACCATTATCACTTAAATTATATCATGATTATAATATGGATATAATTGATATATTAGCTAAAATGACATGTAATCCAGCAAAATTACTCAATTATGAAGGTGGTCAAATTAAAAAAGGAAGTAGGGCAGATCTAACACTTATTGATATTAATCATGAGTGGATAATAAAAACTGATAAATTCTATTCCAAATCTAAAAACTCTCCTTTCGATAATTATAAGGTTAAGGGCAGGGCAATTAAAACCATTATAAATGGTATTGAAGTTTATTCAATATAATGCATCAAATATTATCAATTGCTGGATCAGATAGTAGTTCAATAGCTGGAATACAAGCAGATATTAGAACAGCAAACAGATTTAATACCTATTGTGCAACTGCAATTACTGCACTTACCGCACAAAATAGTAGTGAAATATCAACAATACAAAATGCAGATCCATTATTCTTTTCAAAACAATTAGATATACTATTTAGCGATATAAAATTTGATGCAATTAAAATTGGCATGATTCCAAATAAAGAAATAGCAGATATTATATATAAAAAACTTAAAAATCTAAATATAAAAATTATATTTGATCCCATAATAAGATCAACATCCAATGTCATACTAGCAAATAATAGTGCAGTAGAGCAATTCACTAAAAAAATCATAAAGATTTGCTATTTAATAACGCCAAATATTAGTGAAGTAGAAAAAATTACTAATTTTAAAATTTCATCAATAAATGATATTGATAAAGCAGTATTATCTCTTAGAAAAATTGGAGCAAAAAATATATTAATTACAGGGGGTCATTTAAAGAATAATGAAAATAAAATATCAAACTTCCTTTTTGATGAAAATAACAATAAATATATAATCTCTAACAAAAAATTGGTAAAAGATTTTAGAGGAACTGGGTGCACATTATCAACTGCTATTACATGTAATATTGCAAATTCAATTGATTTACTAAAATCTATAAAAATCGCAAATAAATATGTTTATCAAATAGCAAACAAAACAAAAAAAATAGGCAGGGGATATAAAATATTAGGATGATCTATAAATGCAAAGTAAAATTAACTGCAATTTAAATTATTTAAAAATAATTACAGCTCTTCTATTTTGTTTCCAAGCCTTTTTATTACTAGATCTATCTATTGGTCTTGTTTCGCCATAGCTAACAATCTTAATTCTAGAGGATTTAATATTATTATCTAT
>CERI01068942.1_pt1 | contig 19590 bp, 17 predicted proteins | sample 350261 | NCBI WGS metagenome assembly CERI01 (sample SAMEA2620979, study PRJEB7988) | marine metagenome | isolation source: saline water (ENVO:00002010), including
TTACTATACTACAGGAGCAGCATATCTTAGAAGTCGTGTAAAATTACATGAGCAAAACCAATTATTAAGTGCTATACCAGGTAATACATATGCACCATCTGGTAGTGGTGCTGGTCCAGGACATATTTTATCTAACTATGTACCTCCATCTAATTCTCTAACTACAGGTTCTCAGGCATTCAATAGTACATATTGTATTAGTGATGCATCCGCTTGTTGTCTAGATGGTTCTAGTAAATGTTCTGTTAATATTACTTATAAACCAAGTAATCCAGCATTTAGTACACAGGGAGCAGTTTCAAGTGGAACTAGAATTCTTGATATTAAACATAGAGCAGTTATAAAAAATTATGAAGACTTTTATCGGGCACTACCTGGATCTACTCCAGTTAACTATAGAGGTGATACAGAAGCGGCATACTTTATTAAAAGTAAATATCAACCAATAGATGCAATTAGTTTAATATTAGGTAATAAAACGCGGGTTGGTTCTAGAATGCCTGCTGGTGGTACTGGTATTCGAACAGTTTGTTTTCCATGTTTAGAAAAAGAAACAACTACTCATCCGGTTGAAAGTGAAGGTAGTACTCTTCCAGTTGAAAGTGAAGGTAGTACTCTTCCCATTGGAAGTGGAGGTAATAGTCTTCCCATTGGAAGTGGAGGTAATAGTCTTCCCATTGGAAATGGAGGTAATATTGTATTATTGGTTGATTCCCAAAACATCTTTGGTGATGATTTTGTTGGATATGTATCATCCTTAGGGGTGGGGATTTATGGTCTTTTGCAAATGGGTGATATAAATTTATCAACGATATCCATATCCAATGGTGGCGCACAAGATCAGAAAATACTTAATATAATAGTCTTTAATGGTTCAACATCTCCTACTATTCAAGTAGGATGTGAATTACTTACTGCATTTCCAAGTACTCAGAGTTATAATCTGACAATTTCAACAAATTCTAAACAGCAAAAAATATTAAGTATTCCAGGTAGTGAGAATATTCTTTTTTATAGTACCCCCATGGGAGAGTTACTTACACATGAAACGAATATGAAAGATATTCTTAACGATATTATAGATAATAAAACACCATTTAGAATAAATATAGAACTATATAGTTAGTTATACAATATAAATATAACATTATAATTTATATACTACTAAAGCAGATGCAAATATAATCATACAATAAACAAGAATGAAATATAGAATACATCCAATTAAATCTTTAATCCAACCATTGAATTTAATATCAGTATCACTCATACTAATATTAAAATTAAATTCATAAAAATTCTTAACCATAAATGTATCTTCTTCTTTATATCCGCGTTTTCTATAGTAATCCTTAACACCTTCACCAGAAATCACAACAATACCTGTATAAAATCGGCACATTGCAGTTCGTTCTGCAATTTTAAGTAGTTGTGAGCCAATACCAGTATGTTGAGCACCCGATGTATTTGTTGTACCAACTGTATTTGTATTTCCATAAACATGCAACTCACGAATTAATGCTTTATTTTTCAATACAGGAAATACTGGATTATGGTCTTTACTGGGTAAACGTAGTCGAATAAATCCAAACAATACTTTCTCATCATGACTTTGATATTGGATAAAATATTCTGTACCACCATTTGCTTCAAACTTTGTTATACTATATTTTGCTGGACGTTTATAATATTGTGGATGTCGACCAATCTCTCTAGTTCTAATATCGCGAATCCATTTATTTTCTTTTTGCAATTCTACATCAATCATTTGGCGTAAATTTGCATGGGGATTACCTGCTTCAATATATGATAAAGGGATATCTCGAATAACTCGTGGAAGACGAACATGTGGTGGACAAGTTTCCATACTATATTTAACAACATCAAATAGATCACGAATATTTTTTTCTGCATATGGAATATATTTACCAGCTTTATACCATTTTTCAATAATAGTCCAAGGAACAACTTCACATGGGTAAACCTTCATTTGATCTGGATATAATTTATTATATACATAATCAAACATTTTTTTATCAATTTCAGGAGAAGCATCTGGTAAGTCCGGCATAATATGAATATCAATCTTAAAACAATTATCTTTCAAATATTTCATACAATCAAGTGCTTGCTCAATTGTATGACCACGATTAATTTTCTTCAAAATTTTATTGTCTGTATGTTGAACACCTAACTGAATACGTGTAACCCCCCAATCACGAAACCGTCTCATCCAGATATCATCAATTGCATCTGGTCGAGTTTCAATACATAAACCAATAATGTGAACCTGTGCTGTTTCATTAATTTTCATTTCTTCAGCAATTGATAATGGTTCTCTACGAGGTTTATCATCAAAATAAGTATTTGCAGTATAGAATAGATCACGATGATATTCTTCCAAATAAGCTGGAGGATATTCAGTATATGTTCCACCTTCTAAAATGAATTCTAATTTATCTATTTCATGACCATTCATAAATAATGTATCTAATCTATTACGTGTTTGATCAATTGCTAAAAATTTATGCTGATTAGCACGTCGTACAGCAGGTTCGTTATACAAATAAGATCTAGGCTGTTCTTGAAAATCATTTCCTTCATGAGCAGGTTCATTTGGACAGTAATAACAATTATGTTTACAACTAAATGTTTGTCCATGTGGATGTGGTGATGTAAGAACTGTAATACTTGCAATACCAGAAAGACTTCTGCTTGGTTTTTTTTGAAGTAAAATTTTTAGAGTATCAATATATTTGCGATTATTATCAGTGTAAACAATATCTTTAATAATTAACATTTTTCTTAATACATTTATCAAAACATTTTTTCGAATAATTAGATTATTATTTTCTTTATATTTTTTTCTCTCTAATTGATTAAGTGTATTAGCAAATAAGGATTTTTGTTTAGTTTCATCTTTATTATAATTTGTAATCCATTCAAGTAATTCTAGGATTATTTGAGAATATATTTTAAATAAATCTGGATTTGATGTATGATTATTAATATCTTCAATATCTTGGAGTGGCATAGCTAATAATAAATATTTTTGATAAAATTATTTATCAATTTTTATGATAAAAAAAATTTATAATATTGTTCATATATATAAATATGGGATTAGGTGCTGGATGGATTATAACAATTGTTGTAATTGTTTTAGTAATTGCCGCAATAATTGCTGGTGGAAGTAATCCGAACCATGGTAATGGTGGCGGAAAATTTTTAGGTAAATCTAAAAAAAATTTTGGTTTAATAGGTTTATTTCTTATTTTAGGCGGTGGTTTAATGTTTAGCAATTATATTAATTTATAGATAGTATAATATTATAATTTTATACTAATAATATTATACAAAAAAAATCTAAATAAATAATATAAATGACAAAAAAAAGTTGTAATTTAGTAAATATTCGCGGATTATTAATAATGTCTATAATAATTGGTATAACATATTTTTTAATTAAATATTTTATTAGTAATAATTTTAAAGAGCCATTAGATGATATGTCTGGAAATAGATTAAATGATATTTCTGGAAGTAAAGTTATAGATTTTACTGGAATAGATAGTAATATAAAAGTAACTCCACTTAAAGGATCAACATTATCTTTACCAGTGGATCCAGTGCCAACAAAACCTGGATGTTGGTACATATATCCTAATGGGTGTAATGTAGCATGGGGAGATAAAAAGGGTACATATGAAGAACCTCAAACATGGAAATTAGATGTTTGGGGTGTAAAAAATAATAAACCAGCATCAAATAGTTCTTCTACAGCATGTAAAACCCGTGAGTCACAACTACAAAAATATTGTGGAAATAATAAAGATGTTAAAACACATTTTGTATCTGGAGCAAAATCTGGTGGAAAATGTAATCAAACTATGACAAAGGCAGAGATTTGGAAGCTTCAGCCAAATGATTTGGGTGTTACATGGGGAAGAGAATTTGCTGATAATTGTGTGAATTATAATGAAACAGATTGCAAAACTAAAACAACTGTTGGTGGCGTAGAGTTTTGTAAATGGATACCAGAAACAACTGGAAAATGTAATCAAACTCTGACAAAGGCAGAGATTTGGAAGACATGGCCAAATGATTTTGGTGTTGTATGGGGAAGAGAATTTGCTGATAATTGTGTGAATTATAATGAAACAGATTGCATAACTAAAACAACTGTTGGTGGTGTAGAGTTTTGTAAATGGATACCAGAAACAAAAAAATAATTTGTTGGATTTATATTAATTATTTTTTATTAATATATATTATAATGGGTAAATCTAAGAATAAAATAAATTTACATGGTGCTATTATAATAGTATTTTTACTTTTAGCATTATATTTTGTGTTACATATTTTTACATATTGTAAAGAAGGTTATAATAATAATGATAATGGTGATGATAATGATGATAATGTTGGTCATAAAAATCAGGTAAAATATCATCATGATCTGGCAAACCACCACCGGGGAAAATATGAAGAAGCAAAACAAAAGTATAGTAACGCACAACAAAATAATAACTCACAAAAAAATAATAAGCCACAAAAAAAATCTAATTGTCATAATAATATTACATATGAACTTGTGACTGGTTATAAGAATGATGATGGCCTAAAAGATACTATCCCATGCGAGCATTATATAGATTCAAAATCATGCGCAAATGCTGGTCATACTCATGAACAAAATCAAGATGTTCAGCGGTGTTATTGGGCAGGTGGTCATTATAATGAACATGAAGCCACCAATCTTAATACAACGGGCTTTTCCTCTTCCGCAACATCATGATAATAAATAATATAAATACAAATAAATTATATTATTTACATGAATGATCGAAAGAACCCAAAGAGAAATAAAAAAAGTCATGAAAAGGATAAATCTGGTCCACAATTGCTAACTGCTGTAGAGAGAAACAATGAGGTTTATATAATTATAAAGAAGTTATCAGAATTACAATTAACAATGGCATATGATCCAATTAGACAGCTATTTATAATTCTGCAGAATTATAAAAAAAATGGAAAAAGAATACAAATAAATATTCCTTTTCCTATGATAAATAAAAGAATAAAAGGCATACTTTCAGATACAGTAAATGAAAAATGTTGGATAAAATTGGAACATGAAGTATATTAATAAAATTTTATTTCATACTTTTGCATTTATGAACACCAAATAAAAATTTTGAAATTTTAAAACGAGATTTATATTCATGTTTTTTATTAAAATAATAACTAGTAAATCCAATAATTGTGAGTATTAATGATAATGATAATAAAATTTTTTGATAATTAATAAGCGTTTTTATTTGTAAATTAGAATTTTTATTTTGGTTATTATTTTCATTGTTAGATGTATTTACAATATAAATTTTTTGTTTTTCAATAATAAATAATATTATTAGTAATATGATTACAGCAATTGTGAATTTAACAGACATTTTTGTAAATAATAAAAAGAAAACCCATAGAAGAGAAGATTTTATAAAAGTTTTTTTAGGAGATACATTTTCAGATGTTGTAAGACTAATAGTAAAAAATAATAATAAAAAAACAATAAATTGTTTAAAATAAAGATTTTTAGAAAATAATAATTGTGTTTCACATCCCAATGTTTCAGCAATATAACTTCCAGAAATTGTTAAAAATAATAAAAAAAATCCATCAGTTAACTGAACAATTTCATTAAAATCCATTATATAATAATATTAGATATTAATGTAATATAATTGTATATTAATAAGATTAAAACTATTATTAATATACAATATTATCTACAATCCATTTTTGGATTTGTTTATTAATTGGTTCTAGTAATTTATTTAATCCTTCTGTATAATCAATATAATTATTAGGATATTTATTGATTAATTGTAGTGTATTTAGTATTATGATTAAATCATGTTGAGAATATAATTTTGTAATATTTACAAATACACTATCTATATCTGGTTGTCCATTTTGTGAGATAGTTCTAGTTTCATCATATGTTACAACATTACTATATTGGTTTTGTTGTTCAATTGAAAGTTGTTGTTCTGGATTATTCAGTAAATTTTTATAAATATTTAATGTATGTAATAATGCTGGATTATCAGTCTGTTTATATGTTTGTAAAAGATTATCAAGTCCTTTAGTAGCCATTTCTTTTAATAAATTAAATAAATTAACATTATTTTGTGATGTTTCATCCACATTATTATTGATATCTTTTAAATGTTGATAAAATTTATTAAATCTAATAAATACATTAAATAAATAAAATAAATCATTTTTTGAATCATTATAATAACTTCTAACAACTGATTGGTTCCAATTTGGTGGTTGAATAAAAAGAATATTATTATTAATAGTAAGTTTAGATTCGATTGGTGTAAATGATAATAAAGCTAATTGCAATAATGCTTGCAATGGTTCTAAAATAATCCCAAATCGTTCTTTTTTATTAGATCTAAATGTATTATATAAAAACGCTATTGACTGCATATATATTTACATATAAAGAAGTATTTAATATTTTAATTATTATTAATTTAATTTGGTAAAAAAACATTTAATTGCTGTACATTTTTGTTATATGGTAATTTATGTTTTATACACCATTGAATACATTTTTGTACATTGTTTTTTCGAGTTGTCTCAATCTTATCCGGTTTATTATTATCTAGTAAATATAATGTACCTAATATATTTTCTAATTGCTGTTGTCCCATTATTGCATTTATATCTTCTAATTTATTTATATATAAATATGGAATATCTATATTTAAAAATCTCTTGATATTTGTATCAGAATTAATAATTGGAAAAAATGTACTCATTTTTTTAATAATATCATATGTATTTGTCAGTTTAAAATTTTTGCAAACTACATAACGCTCCGAATTAGCTGTTCTACTTGTACATGGTTTAATAATATATACTTTATTATATACAATTGATAATATATATAATATATCTATAGTTGCTTGAGTAAATATATCAAATATTTTTATTATAAATGTTCCACCAGGTTTTTGCAATGCTATTGCATAACAAATTTGACAAAAAATTAATTTAATTGATAAATTTTCTTGTTTATTAAAGTCTATTGAAAAATCAAATCCTCCATCTCCAGTAACAAGTTCCATACTATTTTTGTATTTATCGTAACAATACCATAAATTTTTCACATTTAGTAAATCACCTGTATTATCTAATCCTTTTTCAATAAAAACATTCTGATGTTTTGATAAAAAATATTTACTTTTTTTCCAACCAGGAATATTATCATCATCATTAATTAATGTCATACCATTATAAATATCTTTGTCATTTGATCTTAATTGTGATATAGCTTCAATGAAGCCGCCAGGACCTTCAGCAAGATGAAATGTTTTAATATTTTCTTCAGTAAATTCTAATCCTAGTAAATTATATATTTCAATTAGTTTATAAAATGATCTTGATAATGGTTTCAGTTTACAAACAGATTGTTTAGTGTATGGTATTATTGTATGAATATATTCATATGCATTAGTATATTTTTTATAAATATCCCAATGGGTTGAATAATTATCAATTTGTCCTTTCATATCATTTAAATAGGTATAAAGTGATTTGCTAATAACATTGTCGTTTTCTCCGATTGTTACTTCTAAATTTGTAGATAATAATGTATGATTTAATTGTGGTAATAAAAAATAACTCATTATTGCTAATATAGTAATACAATTATTTTTTAGATGGTTTCAAAAGTAATGTTTTTTTATTTTTTATTTTAGGGTTACTTATACTAGCATCATCTAATACTTGTGCGACTTCTGTTTGTGCAACCAAAGTTTCTAGTGCTTCTTCTTCTAAGATTTGTGGACTTTTTTGTGAGAGGCTTATACTTATATCTTGTAAATCTACATTTCTTACCTTTTTAAAGATAAAGTAATTATTTAAAAATGATATGTTTTTTTCTTCTCTTGTCATTTTATAAGCAGTACCAACTGAATTTACATCTATTTTTTTACTCTTGATTTGTGTATTCATTATACTAAATAATTGTTCAAAACTACCAACGCTAGAAACAAGTCCAGCAGCTTTCGCTTCATCAACTGTTAATGGAACAAACCCGTAATTTTCTAATATAGATGTAAGATATTCATAATTAACTAAGTACTCTTTGAATGTTTTATTAATAGATGATTGGAAAACATCTATACCATAACCTAAAGAACTGAGGCCTGGATCAAATACCTCACTATTATATTGTTTAGTTATTTCTAATAATTTATTTTTTTCACGATCAAAGAATGTATATGGTTCTCCGGGCTTTGTTGTTTTTAATAATTCAAATATTTTTTTACCATCATAACTTGTACCAATAAAATATCCACCAAGTTTTGTGCACTCAGCAATATTTGTCAAAAAGTTATTTAATATTTCTGCATTTTCAAACATATAATGTATAGCAAACTGTATAGAACTAATATTAAACCCATCAATACCTTTACCAAAAGATTTTAGTACTCCAGCACCAAGTGTTTTTTCATCTTTTTCTCCCTGTCCAAAAATTGCAGCAGTTATTTGTTTACCTTTATCAGTATATGCTGCAGATAAATCTTTAATATTTTTAGAAGTATTTCCATAAACGAATAATACATTTGGAATAATATCGAAATTACGTTTATAATTTATATATCTAGCACACGCACCATCTAACTGATTTTGAATATTATCTTTTGATAAATCTATACCAAATACAAATGATAAATTAGCAGAAATCCATTTTGATATATCTCCACCTTTTCCAACAGCATAATCTATTAGTGTATTTCCTTCTTCAGAAATACATTTAATTAGCTGATTTTTAACAAATAAATTATGAAAATCTCTTAATCCCTTAGTAACTTTTTTGCCTTTAATTTGGTTATAATATATATCATCATTTGCTAGTTCATCTGGAATATTATTTCCACTTGTTATCATTTCAATTGTAATCGGATTATGAATACTATACCAATTTGCTTGAGCAACATGATATGCATTACCAAAATTTTTATATCCAGCTCTATATTCTGCTGTTTTATCATATCGAATTCTAAGAGGAACCCAACGCCATTCTTTTGGTCTATTAATATCATATCTACATTCTACAATAGTGTTGTCTTCAATAACTTCATTTTCCTCTGTAAACATTTGTTTTTCATTAGTGCTATCTAAACGTAATTCTATATTTGTTATACCAGCATGTGGGTCATATGGATCACTTGGAAAGAACTGGACTGGTTTATATTTATCCTGATTATCAATATCAGAATGTATTGGATAATCATCATTAATAATATTTTGACAAGGATTAATATAACCATGTTTTTTAATATCAAATCCTACTCGTAAAATAACAGTTTTATATTGTACAATCTGATCAATTGTAGAGACATCAATACCTTGTTCAAATTTATTTCCAATAAATTCAGCACCAGTCTGTAACTTTTTTGTACTAATTAAGAAATCAATTGTGTTAAATTCTGCTGGTTTCCATTTTAAAGATTGATCCCAAGTATGTTTATATGATTTTGGGCGTTTATTTGTGTTATTTAAACCAACACCAAAATTCGCCGGTGTAAATATAAATCCATCGGTTTGATATTCATATTGTCCAGATTTTATCTGTTCATTAATTGTATTACATGCTGCAAAAATTGTTTGTGTTTTAGTTACTTCATAAAATCTTTTATTTTCAACTCTAATTGGTGAAGGACCATTTGTATTAATTAATACAGGCTCAAGTGTTGAAATAACAGATTTTAAAATATCCCATCTGGCAGTATTCGGTGCTTTTTCACTAGTAGATGGTGTAAATTCTAAAGTACGAGTATCTTTTCCGCCTCTAAAATATATATCAAAAGCAGCATATAAATTAATAAATAGTCCTCGTTTATTATGTTTAATATGTTCCCCATCTAATAAAGTATTAAATAGTTTTGTATTATTTGTTTTTGCTCCTGTAAATTCAATATTTAATTGAGTTGTAATTAAATATATTTTACCACTATTTGAAATATATAACATTTTACGATCACCATCAGCTTTATCAGTTACAGTATATTTATCTCTAATATTCACAATATTAGAGTCTGGATTTTTTGTTGTAATATTTGCAATTTGAAGTGTAGTAGAAGATGGTCCAATAAAATCTTTTGGAGTTGTATCAGTATTTTTTATATATTCAGAACCTTTAACTAACTGTAGATACTCTTGTACTATAATATTCTGTTCATTATATGTTACAGGATAATTTGTATCCTGTAATCCACTTAAAATATATTTTATTACTTTTTTACTTAATTTATCTAATTCACTACTAGTAATATCAGTAACTAACTCATTAATTGCTTCAATCTCAATTTCATATTTACCATTTAAATTTAGAATATTACTATCACTAAATGACTTTTTTTCATTTAATCCTTCTCTAACAATACTAAGATCTATTTTGAATGGATAGTCTTTATGAACCATTGTAAAACGATTAATTAAACGATAAAATTTTTTACTTATAGGCCATGATTTTATTAAATCTTTTACTTCATCTGAATTAGTAGAAAGATTTTTTTCAATAGAATATGCAGTTCTAAAATTAAATGCATCATTGTTTACCTGTGCTCGTATTTTTTTATCTCCAAATGTATATAATGTTTTTTCATTAAAACTATATCCTTCATTATCATAGTTTAATGGTAAACTATTTGTACGACAATATAGTTGAATATTTTTTAAACTATGAATTTCAGTTCTAATATCATCAATCTTTATACTTAGATAATATTGAGGATCTCCCTTAAATTCAAAATTTTTACTTAGTAATTGTTGAATTACATTATCAAAATTATTTTTTGATATTTTTTTTATTTGACGTGTACCAAATTTAATTTCTAATTCTGCGGATTTATTTTCTCCAAGTGTATTTTTCGTTTCTAAATATGTTGTTAATAATTGATCCATAGATAATGGTTCATTTATAGTCGTTTTTGACATATATATATTATTGTAATATATATTTAATATGTATATTTTATATCAATTTTTAATTTTTAATTATGAAATATAAATTATATTTTTGTTACTATATATTATATGAATAATTGCAGTCTTATTATTTGGACTTTTGTAATTACTGCTTTATGGGATGTTGTATTAAGATTAATGTCTGAAAATTATAACATGCTGCCAAATTTTTTACAAGAATATAAATTTATAAAATATTTAATACCATATTTTAAAAAACATACATTATTAGCAGCAGCATTAATCGCTGGATTTATTGGTGCAACAACACAATATATTATTATAAAGTTATATAAATTTCCTACAAATTTAAAAAACATAGCATATATAATAAAGTTTCTAATTATATCATTTATAATTAGTGGATTATATGGATTTATAATGAAAGCTAGTAAATTATTTCCATATTTAGAAGAAACATATTATAAAAATTTAGGACTAATAAAAGGTATAATTCATGATGGGGTATCTGGATTAATAGTTCAATTAACATTATTAGTAATAATTAATGTTTTAAATTTATAAATATAATAATATGGATAAAAAAATAGATGATATTGAAAATAAATTAAATAATATAGAGATTGCATTAGAAAAAATAAATAACAATATTGAATTACTGCATAATAATATAAATAGTAAACAAAATATTGATAATGAAGTTCTACAAGAATGTAAAAAAATGGGTGCTCATATTGATTTTATTGAGAATGTATATGATAATGTAAAAAATCCATTAGGTTATATATGTAATAAAATTAGATATGTTACAAGAAATGATACAACACATTTGCTTACAGATGCTAGCTATTCTAATTATCGAGGGAAAGATTAAATTTATTTATTTAATTTAATATTCATAGATATCAAATTAAAATGTAGTAATAATTTTTCTATTATTAGTAAGTAAAATATATTCATTATTATTTGGAGAATATTCATACCAATAATTCAACCAAGAACCCCTAAAACTAATGCATAATGTATTTTCTAATGCTTTTACTCTATGAAACCTTGATCTTGGTGTATATTTTGGATATAATGATGGTTTCCATATATTTATATTACCATTTAATAGTTGTTCTTCAATTCTTCCATAAATAAAAAATGTATATGCATTAAATGCATGTGAGTGATAATTTTCTCTTGTTCCTTTATTAAAATGTAATATAACAATTGAAAAAAAGGATTTAATCTCACATATCCAAAATCCAATCACTCCAGAATTTTTACCACCATCTGTTCCCCATTGTAAAAATTTCATATCTATATCTATATATTGTCAAATATTTATATATATTTCATAATTTATATTACTATTATGCTATTGAAGATTTTAAATGTTATTATGATGTTGTATAAATTAAATATGTAGCACATGTATCACTTATTGATGATTTAATTATTTCAATTAATGCAGTAAATTTAATTGTTTTTTTATTAATTTTAAAATTAGAATAACTATTATTTAATGCAAATAATTTTATCGGAAATCCAATAAAATTTGCTATAAAAGCTGAAATAAAGGTTGCATATGATATGTTTAATAATTTTATTTTATATAAGATAGCATAAAAAAAAGCTTGTCTAAGTAGTATAATTTTTATATATGTATTATAGTTTGGTACTATATTTAAACGACTATATATTTTTTTTGTTTCTAAATAAATATATATTGGACTAGTTATAATACCAGCAAGAGCTCCTCTAATAATAACATTTTTTACATTAAATAAATTAGTATATATTATATTTTGACTAGTGAAAATTAATGGAAATAATAATACCCATTTTAATTCATTTAAATTAAATGAAATATCACTAGAAGTAATAATCTTTGTTTGTACAATATCTAAAGGTAGTGTAAGAATACAGCTACTTGTTGTACATATATATTGATATATGATTGGTGTAATATTCATAATATATTATTTTAATAATATACAAAAATAATTATATATCATTTTGTATTAAATTATAGTTTTTGTAATATTTTTTCATATAATCCCTTTTTTGTTTCTTTACTATTTGGTAAAATATCTAGTTTTTTTACAATTTCTACTAGTTCATCTCTCGTATAACCAGTAATACTTTTGAATGGTTTATCAATATTTTGAATACACCAGTAATTTTCACTATAATATTTATATTTTTCATCATCAATAATATGTGAACAATTATTATTTACACTATTCCATAAAATAATATTTATTGGTTCATTTGCATCTGTAATAAATTCATAATATTTTCTATTCCAAACATAAAATAAATTTTTTTTATATAATAAACATAGAGCTACTAAACTTTTAACTGTAATCTTTTTAGCATTTAATAGTTCATCTTCAATTTCATTAATTTTTAATTTTAATGCTTTAAGTTGTGGTTTGATTTTTCTTAGTTCTTCAATACTTTTTATCTTAAACTCTTTTTCTATTTGAAAAGAATGATTAAATTCATATACTTGTTCTCCATTTAATATTATATAAAAAGCCCAAAATAATTGATCATGATTGTTTATTTGTTTATTCTTTGTATATTCTCTATTTTTAACATTTTTTTTAATATCTTGATTTATATTTGATTTTAAATTTTGTTCCTCTCTATGAGGAAAAAAATTTGTAATATTATCTTGAATTAACATATATTTTTTATAATCTACAAGATTACTCATCTAGTATTACATTTAAATTGTCTTTATTACATTTTGCTTTAATGTTCCGCTTATTTTGTTTAAAAAATTCTTTTTTAATGTCGGCTTTTTCATTTTCTATATTTAATAACTGATTATCTTGTTTATTTACAAATTTTATATAATTTTCTAGTAAAATAAGGATATTTTCATCCAATAAAGATAAATTTACAAATGTTCCATTTGTATTTTCACTAACAACAGTTGAATTATTTATAAATATTTTTAATATTTCAATCTGATGACATTTATCCATATCTTCTATTAGTTCTTTTATATTTTGTAATCGAATCATTATAGTATTAATTAATTAAACTTTAAGTATTATTTTAAAATTTTTCTTTGAAAATTATGTTTTATTTGGAGCGATTGAATTTGCTAGATTGGCTTGAACATTTGTAATTGTTGAACTATCTTCTACATCAGAAATATCTTCTACATCAGAACTACTATTTACTTTTTGTGTTGGCTCTACAATTGGTGTTGGCTCTACAATTGGTGTTGGCTCTACAATTGGTGTTGGCTCTACATTTTGTATGGGTTGTAATGGTGATGTATTTTTAGATTTACTATTAGACTTAATTGATTTATTAGACGATGGTTCTAATGGAAGAGGATCTGCTTCTATGGTTATTGGTTTATCGTCACTTGATGAAATTAATTTTACTTTTGGTTTAGAAGCAGAGGTAGTTTTTGTTTCTACTAATTCAGCAATAACAGAAATATATGGATCATTTAATTCAAATCTTTTACCAATAATACGAACCTTAATCTCTTGTTCTTCTTGAATTGTTGAAAAATTCTTGTTTATATAATTATGGTCTCTTGCAATAAATATTACTAGAGGATTGTTCTCATTTGATAATTGTGCGCGAATACCAGCTTTTGTAATATTTTTTGCAATACAACTAAATGTCATTCCTTCGACTGGATTGCATACTAAACATTCAAATATTACTTGAAAATTAATATTAGATCCTTCAACAATACCATTTGAATAACTCATAATATTTGTACTATCTATTTTGATATACCCTTCAGCAATACATTTTCCTTCTATTTCATTTATAATTAATAGTTTTAATGTATCTTTTAAATTTCGCCCAACATTAATAATTGGTATATTAATGGATCGACTAATTACTGCCGATGAATATATTTCAATATCTTTTTTTTTCTTTTTTGATTGTGGTTTAATTTTTAGTTTAGGACTATTACTTATTGCTAGAGCAGACATTCTTATAATATATGAAACTATATTTATATTATTTTTCAATTTTATAGAAAAATACTATATACAAATTATTCTTTAATTTTTGAAAGTATTGCTTCAACTGGTGATAAAAACCATCGTAACCCATTTTTTTCAGAATGATCATTTAATCTTAATAAATATTCTGCCAATATACATACTTGAATTGCTCGCATTTTTTTTAGATTTTCTGCTGTATAATATTTCTCTCCACGAATATTATTTAATTGATCCGCAGTAAGCTTGCTGCCCTGATCGCAACGTGCTCCACGACCATCAGTTGATGCAGAACGACCATGACCAGCTTTATTTTGTTTAATTTTAAACAGCATATCTTTATTTTTAAAATTAGCAATAAAACCATATGTATTATTGCGTTTGTTTTCAGGAACAATTGTTTCTTTAATACTAGGTGCTAGTTCTCTATAGTCTTCTGCTTCTGCTAATTTCCAAGTATTACCATTTAATACGACTAACTGTTGTATTGGGGTTTTCTCTCCCCAACCAAGTAAAAGTAATCCTTTTATTTCTTTACTTTTTACTTGTAATAATTTTCCATCAAAATAATTTTTTATAGATTGTTCAAAATCTGTTAGAGTAGGTTTACTATATATATAATTTAGTAGGTTAAAAATATCTACAAAAAATTGTGTTTCTATTAAATGACTAATTAATAAATCTTCTAAAATTTCTTTTGGAATACCATCTTTAAACAAACTTTTTATTACAACAGAACTAAATTTATACCAATTATCTTCACCTTTTGTAATTAATTGATCAGCATTTGAAATATTATAATTATTAAACATAGTTTCTAGTACTTTTTTACCAGAATGAGTTTCTAATGATATACTATCAACTGTTTTTTTTTCTTTAGAAAATGATTTTTCTTTTATTGTTTCTATTTCTTCACTTAATTCAGGAATTGCTGATAAATTTTTTGGATCATTTGCAATATCTACTTCTATATCTTCAGATGCTATAGATAATGCTAATTGAGAGGGTGTATCAGTTGTTTCATTTTTTTTAGAAATTGGAATTGTTATACTATCATGTTTAAATTGTATTGGGACTGAGCGTTCAAATATAGAAATATTTTTATCATTTAATTCAATTGGTTGGAAGAAATAATATTCTCCAATATTTATTAAATTACCTAATCTACCATATCTATCTGTAATAAATTCATTGTTATCACTAACTAATTGTGTTAATGCTGCATATATTTGTATAATTGGATATGGTCGAATTATATTAATTCGTTGAATTAAATCTTTTTTTGAATAAAAATATCCATCTTTCATAATTTGTTTTATTCTATATATAATTTTATCGCTATTCATATCTGTAAATGCTTCAGTATATGATAATTCATTAACTTCTCCAATCGTATTTATAGGTTTACATTGATACATACATGTTTCCATATAATCACATTGTGCAGAAAATGGTTTATCACCAACAATATAATCTATTTTTTTATTATTTGATAATATTTGAATTACTGTCTGATTTACAATTTCTGGAATAAAATTTAATTGTCCACTATTTAATAAACAATCTACTGCTATTTCTTTTAATACACGATTAACCAGTCCAATTTGTATTGCTTTCTGTTCAGCTAATCTATATACATAGAGGTCAGCAGCTTCTTCTGTTTCATTTTTTAACTGACTACCATATAAAAAGATTTCAACATTTCTTTTTTCAAATGGTAAATCTTTATGACTACAATGTCTTACAGCTCGTCCAATAATTTGTTCTATTCGACTTAAGTTATACCAAGGTTCTAATACATGAACCTGTCTTATAAATTTAAAATCTAATCCTTCAGCTCCAGCTTGTGAAATTAAAATTATCTTTACTTTTTCTCCATTAATATTATCTAGAGATGTTGCTGCTTTTAAATCAGAAACATTATTTGGAGATAACATTTTATCACCGGTTATCATAATATATTTTGCTGGAATACTATCTCGTGCATTTGTATTTGTATAGGTTTTTAAATCTAAATTTTCAACTGGTGGTTTGGCAAAAAGCGATTTTACTGTTCCTTGACGGGTAATACCCATTTCCTCAAGGGCTAATGCAATTGGTACTAATCCACCATCTAGATATAATGAATAAATTAATATAACTCCTTCAGAATTAGTAATATTATTACAAATTTCTTTAATTTTTCCACTATAATTATTAATTATATCTGGAGAGAAAATTCTTCCATATTCACTTAATATATCATCTTTGTATTTGTAATTTGATTTTGATGGAGGGGCCAGAGATTTATCGTATGTCATTATATTGTCTAATCCATTTTTACCAACAAATTCTTTATCATCAATAGTTACATCTTGAGGATTTTCAATATATCTAGAAAGTTTATCATTTGGATAGACAATATTTAATGCTTCTAATGGTCGCTGTAACTGAATATAACCAAGTTGATCTGCTTTATCTGCTTTTGTTAATTCATCTGGTGTTAATTTACTGATCATATAATTATAACCAGCTAATTGATAATCTCCTAGACCACACATATAAAGTGATAGATGTTTCAACCCTTCAATAATTGGTTTATTATTTAATTGATATCTTGGATAATCTAATTGTAAGGTTTTACTTGGAGCAAATTCTTTTGGCCAAATTCTATAAGGAAATGTATATGGATTATCTCCCCGCACAAAAGATATATATCCAGTAGCTTTTCTTGCTAATAATTCGCGACCAACTTCTTCTCCTTTTTCATTTATTATAAAGTTGCCATTAATATCAAATATATCTTTAATGTCAATTGTACTTCTTTTATCGTTTAAATTCATGATATTTATTAACCAAATAATTTCTTTATAATTATTATAAAGAGGAGTAGCAGATAAAAATAATAATCTTAAATTATCTACACTTTCAACTAATTTAAATAATGCTTGTGCAATGCGTTTAGTTTTATCATCAGTAACACGAATATTATGAACTTCATCTATAATAATTAATCTATTATCAAATGCTTGTTTAAGTTTATTTTTAATAATTTCATCATTATCTTTTATTAGTGTAGAAGAAACATCACTTTTTTTTTCTATAAAATGTGCAAATTCTGTATATCCTAAAAATAAATATGATATATTTATAAGTTGTTTGATTTGGCTAACAACTTTTTCTTTTGTTAATCCTTGTAAATTTAATGGATTGATCTCTCGTAATAATTTATTACCAGTACAACTTTTTATATTCCAAAGTCCATCAACATTTACTAATTTGCGTTCATCAAATAACTGGAGTTTAAAATTTTCTTGAACATTTGGAGATGCAACAACAATTATTCGTTGCGATATACCTAACTGATTAAGGTAATCGCGCATTTCTTCTGCAACACCGATTGCTGAGCATGTTTTACCTGATCCTAAACCATGATATAAAAGTAATCCATTGTATGGGGTTTGAAATGATAAAAAATTTTTTACAAATTGTTGATGAGGAGATAATTCAAATTCCGCATTACATAATTTTTCGGCTTCTATATTAATCGTATGAATTGTACCATCATATTTAGTATCATTAAATTCTTTTTTTTCCGCAATTTTTTTATTAAAAAGTGGGTCATTTAATTCTGGATAAAGATAATTGTACTGTTCTTCATTTTCACTCCATTTTTTTCTTACTTCAAATTCTGTATCATTTATCATTTTATTTATTTCTGTTGATTGATCAAGCTCAGTTTCTTCTACTAATTTTAATGATTTTGGTTGTTTAGTTGATACATTAGACATTTATATATATAGATAGAATGTATATTTTATGTTTGAAATAAAATATATATTTTTATAAATATTAGAAAAATTTGTATTTTGTTAATATTGTATTAACCTTACTCAATGTATCTATTCTTTCTAAATTATACGGTCTAATTATTTCTATACAATCTTTAAAATGCATCCATTTTATTTTACTAACTTCAGTTTTTTGAAAATTATCTATTGAGTTATCATTCTTAGACATATATGCAATATAATATTTATGTTTATAAGATTTATAATTTGAACCAGTAAATAGTTCTTCAATTGGTGAAATATTTTGAATTAATCGTATTGAATTCTTACTACATCCAGTTTCTTCTTCAAATTCTCTTAATGCACAATTTAAATCTCTTTCTTGATAATTACGACGACCTTTTGCAAATCCCCATTCTGGTTCATTCCATGTATGATTAGATAAATTTATTAGCTTTTCTAAATTATATTCATCATTATTTAATGTAATTCCCAATTTTAATGAATTAAATTTTTCACAAGAAGTTTTTTCTTCACCACGATATTGAATACCAATATAGTCACCCCATAATTCTTCCCATAAAACATCAAAATCATTATTTAACAATTTATTTTTTTCTTCATCTGTCATCTCACCAATAATATTTAATAAATAACGTTTATTAAAAAGTGGATATTTGCCTCTCATAAAATCAACATATCCTAAACTATCTTTTCTTCGTATCATAAGATATTCTATTTCTGGATTGTCATTATTAAAAACAATAATACCAATACTTGTTATAGGATTTTTGCATTGATGAAATAAATGTCCGTGTTTTCCACAATTA
>CERI01116999.1_pt1 | contig 19586 bp, 20 predicted proteins | sample 350261 | NCBI WGS metagenome assembly CERI01 (sample SAMEA2620979, study PRJEB7988) | marine metagenome | isolation source: saline water (ENVO:00002010), including
AGAATAAGGGTAAAACTATCGGTTTTATCCATTATATATAAAGGAAAGAGAAGTTTGGTTTTTCTTAAAAGTTAATCATGTACATAAAAATAACTCAATTCTCCTTCTACTAATCGTATGAGTTCATTACTCATATATTCAATGCGATCTTTTTGTAAAACATGATCGAAAACAAAATGAAAAAGGACGCACTTATCATCGAGCGTACTAATCATTTCTAAATAATTATAGTAATTTTCGAAAAAACAATATGTTTTGAGCATGAATTCGTCTTGCTCAACTCCTTGAGACGTCATTTTTACGCCCAATAAATCGCACATATAACGTAAAATTACCTTCATACAAATTTTTTTATGAAGCATTTCCGATTGACAACATGAAATTTTTAACGAGATTAACATAAATTTCATTGATAAAATGAAATTTAACAAAAAATTACAGCAACTTAGTTGGCAACAGTGCAACCAATTTCCATAGGAACACGACCAAGGTCAGGTTCATAAGTACTGTTGTTCCATGGGCCTACGTTTTGTTTTTCGATAACAGGATCAGAACGAAGCTGTTGGTTAGCGTTCTTTAAAGTCTGTCCAATTGTATCCAAACCGATAAGATTACCGGCTTGCAACATATCGGGAAGAATAGGTTGACTGTTATTGATAGGGTTCAAAGCAGCCCATTCGCTATTTTTGTCCTTAGGAAGAAGTTCCTTAGGATTGGCAACCGGTTGAAGCTTATATCCACTTCCGTTGGTACAACTGCCAGCAGTAAGTTGAGTCTCAACGACAGGTTCTTTGTAAGGAGTTACCTTAGCCACCTCTTCTTGTCCGTCTAATTCCATAGGACTATAAGGTTGAGTGGTCATATTATCTTTGACATGAGTCTTGGTATTGGAGTATGACATAAGAGCCCAGATTATTAAAAGAACTACAACAACAACAAAAACCCATTTGGTATTATCGTCTTTGAAAAGCTTGGTTAAGTCTTTAAACATTTCTTATATAATCGGTGGATATAATTTTTATGAGGAACTGAGGTTTTTTCTAAATATTTCTACCTTGCAAGGTAGACAACTCCTCATCCATCTCATCTTCGCTTTCACTTTCACTATCCAATTCATAAGCTTTTTTTATTTTATTTGCCTCTAAATAAGCATCTAAAGCCATCTTCTTGGCTATCTTGGCCTTTTTTCTTGCTTCACGATACATTTCATAAAACACATCTTTTCGTTGTTTCAATTGCATGGTATCATTTTCAGATAAGATATCTGTGTCTAAATTTATTTCAAAATCTTCTAAATCCTTTTCTTTTCCTAAAGTTGTTTCTTCTAAAAAATCTTCTAAATTTCCTGGCTGGGCTTCTGTTGTTTCGACCATAATATTTTCTTCGTTCTCTGGTGATGGAGGAGAAATATCTTCTCCCTCTGATTCATCCTCTACATCTTCTACAGTGACTTCGTTTTCATCTAAAGGAAGAGAGGTAGTTAATTGTTCTAAAGGTTCAGGTTCTACTTTTTCCGATGATGCATCCGTAGATTCTTGGAATTCTGTTTCTAAAGGACTCGACACAGGAGACGGTTCTCGTATTACCGAAGTTTCCGTTCCTATCTTCGTGCCAGTTAACAAACAATCTGCAAACAGGTCACGTTCTTCAATCGTCATCATTTGTTTTATTTCCATTTCAATCTGAAAACTGCGTGCAGAACACTTAATACCCTGTATTTCTACAATAGAGATGACGTTGGTTGATTCCGTAATTTGTTCAATAGGAACTTGTTCCTTATTTTCGTCATACACTTTGAGATTTATTTTGCCTAAACGTTGGGGGATACCTGCTCTGGCTAAATAAAATCGCCCCGACTTATATGTTTTGAGTGGTGAGGCAAAATAATTTTCGATATCGGTTAACTCCATTTCAGTTTCAAACCATTTTTCACGGTGTTCATAAATATATTTGCATGCAAATTTCTCTAAATCTTCCATCCATGAAATCAATTCTTCGTTTTCATTGGTAAATTGTAAATCACAAATGCTTTTTTTTCCGGACTGTATGACACCGGCCTTGGTTTTGGATTTGGGCATTTGTAAATAAAGGGGTCCTTGATTGACTAAAAATCGCAAAAAGTAGTTACCACCGGAAAGAGCGGTGGGTGAAGTAATGACCATCTTATCAAAAGGGAATTGTGAATTAGGTTCATAAATACCTTCCATATTTATACTTATCGTTACATTTTTGTTCAAATGACCATACGCACAGCACGTTTGTATGATAATTCACAAATATAATAATAATCTAAAAAACTATTATGAAATCATTGCGTGATACTTGCATTGAATTTTTTCAAAGCGAAGACATCAAAAACGATATGAAAGCCATTATACAACCCATAGGAAGTATGGTGTACAATGAAATATATCCTTATATTTGGTTCTTATGTATCTATTTAGTATTGCTTACATTCATCGTCATTGCCATATTATTTTTGTTGTTACGCGTTTTGAATCAACTAGGTGGATTTTATTTAGCAACATATTCGGACCTATAGAAAAATATAAGTTTAATATATAATGGGAAAACATCACACTCGAAGTCGCAAACACGGTCGTCGTGACCACAAGAAGGGAGGTGCTTTAGGCTTTTCTTTCTTAGATGGACCTGCTTTTGAAACCAATACCATGGGTAGCGGTCCTCAACAACTCAATTACATCCAAAAACAGGCATTCGGCCCTGCGAACCCTGATTCTGCTCTATTACCTGCCAATCCTCCCAAATGTTTGTTTGGAGGTAAGAAACACAGAAAGAGTCACAAGAAGGCTCACAAAAAGAGCCACAAGAAGAGCCACAAAAAACACCGTAAATCCAAGAGAAAGGGTCGTCACTAAATTCATCCATATTGCAGAATAAGTCGGAATAATATAATTCATGTGTATTTATAATACAAATGAGTGCTTTAACAATCTCCAAAGAACAATTTGTAGAAAAAATCCGCCGATGGGTATTATTAGACAATCAATTAAAAATGATTCATGAAAAGACGAAGGAAATTCGTGAAGAAAAAAACGGACTTAATACGGAGATTTGCCATTATTTAGAAACTAACCAAATGAAATACCGAAAAATAGGAATCCATGACGGGGAAATCAAAATGCACGAAAAAAAGGAATATAGTCCGTTATCCTTTTCCTTTTTAGAAAAACATTTAGGAAAAATCATGACCGATGAAAATCAATTACACGCCGTCTTGGAATATTTAAAAGAAAATAGAGAAATAAAAGTGAGTAACGAATTAAAACGTAGTTACAAATAAGTTTTTGCATACAGTTAATATATATGAAATTCCAAGAGCATCCCGTATTTTGTATTGATGATAAATGCGTGTTTCCTATAAACAAAAAGATACATCATCATAATGACCAAAAGATAAAGGAAGATGATATTCATCAACAAATAAACGTAAAACAACTTGACGATTTAGGCGTCCCTATGGTATTATTAAATGAACAAAAGAGTTATGTAAGTCCTGATCAAAATATCATTATTGAAAGTTTTGAAACAAAAATGATGCCGGAAGTTATTTATACTGAGTTGTTAAAGAAAATGGAACCAAAGAACGTTCCCAAAAAAGCCAGACAAAGTCGAAGAGGGAAGCGCAAGCAAAAGGAAACAAAAAAAGAAAGAAGTAAAAGTAAGTCGCCCAAATCAAAGCGTTAATGGTGCTTATACATCATAATGGAAACGACAAAGCTTTCCATTATGGACATCAATGCAAACTCCTTTTTATGTTCAATAAAATGCTTTCGATAACATTTTTTAAAGTCGCCATCTTCATTGCATAAATAATCTATGCATGTAGCGTATTTCATTAATTTCTCAAGAATTTCTTTTTTTTCATGTATAACATATTTTTCTACACGCAAGCGTTTCACATCTTCGTCGAATTTCCACCAATGCAGTAGGGCATCACATACCGGTTTTTTTTCTGCTTCAAACCATAAATGACTCCTATATATGTGATGTTGTATATCTATCGGCAGAGATTTTTGAATGGTGTCTGCCAAGTCCTTTCCTTGGACAAACGAACATTTATGAAAGATATGTGATTCTTGTGTTGTTTTACTCATCATGTAAATTATGGTAACATTATTTACATGAAAAAATCATCAATTTTCTATTTTTTCATCATTTTAGGGTCGAAATAAAATAGAAACACGATAGAAATAACCCATAATAAGAGTAGTCCCACTACATCGTTCATTGGAAAGGTCAACCCCAAATCCATTTCTCCGAGAAGACAACGTGTAATCAAAATAGAAACGAGGGAAATACTAAATAAAGGGTAAGGAACAACAAATAATTGGACCATTAATAAAGTAATAGATATGACTAAAAGAACATGCTCAGAAACCGAACTATAATTCATAGTATATGGAATATTCCTACATATTTTTAATACTCAGACCATTCTATATTGTTAAACCCGGCTATTTTGGCACCTTTGCGTAATTTTGCCATCTTGGGATTCTCAGGTGGTTCGCATGATGGTGCAGGCATAGGAGCATTAATCACAGGTGGTTCCCATCCTTGAGGTTCAGCCGGCTTTACACCATAGCAATTCACACCAAAACGAAGGGCAGGATTGGCCATATAACCACCATTAATTCCAGGACGTCCACATGCATGCTTTGTATTAGGGTTTTGAGCTAGACGGTCGTAAGTAGACTTTTGAGTAGGGAAAAACGCCATTTGATCAGCGGACCAACCATAAGTGCACCATTCCGCACCTTGATTATAGGCCTCAGCGATTTGGTCATAAGTCGCTAAACTAGCGTCTAGTGCCTGGCATACTTCCTGGGCTTCTTGGTAACAATACTTATTCTGAGAGATGTTATACACCTGTTTTTTCTGAGAAGACCCACCTGAAGATGGTCCACTAGAAGAAGGACCACTGGAAGGCGTATAACTGGAAGAACCTGGACTCGCACCTGGGCTCGAACTTTGTGCAGATGGAGTTCCGAGCATATAATCAATATCTGATGTGATATCTTGGTCAAGAGTACTCAGAAACGATGGACTGGATGAAGAAGGAGGGGATGCAGCTGTAGGAGTAGGAATACCAATAATATTATCCCAGCTCTGTGTTACTCCAGCATCCATGGAACTCCAAAAAGAAGGGCTACTTGATGGTGCGGACCCCGCATCTTGTAAATATCTCATAAACGGGTTGTTTAACAAAATGGCCACAATATTAATGTTCAAGATATATTTGAAGAAGAAAATCACAGCAAAAATCATGTAAAAGACCCAAATGTGAGCTTCTACAAATCCAACCAATACAGGTTTTACATCAGGAGCAGTAGGCACTCTTAATAACCATACTAAAAAGAAAAAAATGATAGTAAACCAAATGAGAATTAAGAGAGACCATGGATTATTAAAGAATTGATAGGTCCATTCAATCGTGTAACCAAATAAATTGCTTTGTTCGCTTTTAGGTAGAGAATAGTAACTACCAAATAAAGCCAAAATAAAAATAATACCTAAAGTTAGGTCAATAGTTCTACTATATCCGAGTTGTCCGCTACTCACTGCTTCAGGTGATTTAGGTCCAAAAATAGATAATGCCAGGCGGTAGATTACATAAATAGTCATCAGCCAAAATAAAATAGTCAATGTAGTTGCATTAAATATTGCTTTTACAATATCACTAAAATCTTGACTGACGGCTGGACTAGACATAAAATAACTAGTTGATGTAGTCGCCGGAGTGCTATTACTGGATGAAGTACTACTGGATGAAGTACTAGTAAACTGAGAACTATTGGTTGTATTATTTGTAGTGGAGTTGGAAGAAGACTGAGTAGTAGAATCTCCGGTCAATTTAACTGTTGGTTCTTCTAAAGTAGGACAACTTGTAGATACATTAGGAGTCGCAATTCCACTAACTTTTTTTGAATTTGTAGATGAACCATAAAAAGGCGTTTCATTTTCCGATACGAGTGTCATATTTAATTTAACTATATATATATGAACTTGATATTTTGTTTGGTTCTTTAGCGTTTTCTATAAAATAAACAATAGGCCTTGGGACTAATTATCTTATGAACAGGAATATGTCGTTCCACTCGAGTATCATTAAAATGAATCCATTCACCGTTTTTATGTTTTACAAAAGAAGTGTAATGTCCTCCCATGGTTCCTCCACTATGATTACATACACCATACAAGTCATATACATAGGATTTCGGTTTGTAACCCGAAACATATTTACTTAAATCTAAATTATCCAATGGAAAGTCGATTAAATTCTGTAATTTCCTTGACCCGTCTATGTGAAACCTCTTTAAAGTAATAATCAATATATTTGGGAAATTCCAAAAGGTCATTCGTTTTCTAACATCTTCTTTTCGTTTCGTTTTTTCATTAAAATATGCGTTCTCTCCCTCTAAATATTCATATTTCGTAAAAGCGTCCAAACAATCATACACCGTTTTTCCATGTAGAGGTATTTCCAAATCCAACAAGAAATACGGTTCTGGCTTAATCGATAATACACTGGTTCCATCCTTACGGCTTATTTCCGAAACCGAAATACCGTAAAACAAATCCATTAATTCGGAATATTCCCTTTCATAAGATTGTTTTAACATTTTATAACATTGGGTAGCTAATTTATCTACTTTGTTTTCTACCTTACCGCGAATATTTAATTTCATTTTTCTAGATATACTCGTATGCATGGAATCAATGAGAAAGAGAAGAAATTCGGGCAAATCGTTTTGAGCATATCCCGTAAATAAATCCCGATCTTTCTTTTTTGCAAGTTGTTGTACAAAGTAGACAAAACGGTTTGGTGAAACAACTCCATTCTGTTTCCACAGGAGTTTACGAAGGTTATTCCATTCTTCCAAAATGACATAATCAGGTATCGCTTTATTTAAATGTGTATCAAAAGAAGAAGAATCTAAAAATTCGTTTAATTCGTAGGTATGGCTAAGCACTTGTAAAGAGGAATTCAAAAAACATGTATTCCCTAAATTGGTTAAACCTGTATAACCATTGTTCATTTTAAATATTAAGTGTCTAATAATATATAAACATTATCTTTATATACTATTATAAATGGAAACAAATACTAATAATAATAGACCGGGTGCGAATGTCCCTCCCGCACCATCACAAACGAATGATCAATTGACCAACATGTTATTACAAGAAATGATTCGCCAGATGCAATTAGATGAACTCCGTCAGGGAAATACATTTAGTAGCACCAATCAAACTCAAAGTCTTCGTTCGTTTAATCGTTTATTAGATACAGTATACGTAGGCATGGTAGAATACAATCGTAATATAACAGAATATAACCGAAATTTCGCTAGTTTAATGAACTATGTAACACAATCGCAACAATACTTAGACACCCTTCGTACATCTGTTCCTCCACAAAGAAATCCGTCACCTGTTTCAAATCGCACACACAACATACATCCAAGGCAACCGAATACACCAACCCGACAAGGTCAACGGAGAAATACAACACGCGCAACGTCCTATGCTAGAAATATTCGAACGACAAATAACGGTTCTTCTGACATACTCTTTTCCTATTTGTTTGATCCTTTATTGCAAACGTCGCCTGTAAATGATAATATTCGCCCCATGTCTAGAGAAGAAATTTCCAATGCCACCCGTACATTTTCTTATGTAAGAGACAGTTTACCCGCAGATAATCGGATGTGTCCCATTACCATGGAGCAATTTGTACCGGGTGATGTATTGTGTGAGATTTTAGGTTGTAATCATGTGTTTCGTCGTCCAGCATTAATGAATTGGCTCCAACGAAGCTCTCAATGTCCGGTATGTAGATATTCTCTACGAAATTATAATCGTGAGAGAGCAAATAGTCAAACAAACACGACTGAATCAACCAATACATCTTCAACCACACCAGCAACCACACCATTCTTTAGTTCAACTAGTTTCGATTTATTTACCGATCTGTCCTTTAATTTAACACCTCCTTCCAACGCTACTTCTGGATTAGGTTCTCTTGTTCCTTCCTTAGAAGATTCCATTTTAGAAGAGACCGTTTTAGAAGACGATTCGGATTCGGATATTGAAGCAGATTTAAATGTGGATTAATAAATAATTAAATAGGAACATTAGGAATTTAAATACAATTCTTAAGAAAATACAACGATGCTCTCGAATTGGTTCACTCCCACCGAAGAAAATAAAGTGGGGTTTGAAGATGTATTATATACCATTCAATATCCAGGTTCGTGTTTATTAATCAATGTCCTTCCTTCAAATGAACAATCTTGTTTGATTATAGGTACCATTCCCATGGAAAATGAAGAACAAGAAATTAACCACTGTTTACAAAATAATGACCATTCAAAAATCATCATTATTTATGGGAAACATAGTTGTGATGCGAAAGTGGAGGAAAAATACAAACAATTGAAAGGACTGGGTTTTTCTCGAATATTTATGTTTCAAGGGGGATTATTTGAGTGGTTATTGTTGCAGGACATTTATGGTAATGAATTTCCTTCTACCTCCAAACCCAATGATATTTTATTATTTCGTCCCAAGCCTGTATTAAAATAAATCTACTGTTTGACAAAAGATTTATACGATCGCAATGTTCTTTTTCGTTTACAATAATTTAAAACATATTCATTGTATTTCGCGATTTTTTTGACAGGAATATAGGTAGAGATTTCTATCTCATCATCGTCATTATCCGGAATCACAGCATACATAATTTTTTCGTCATAGGAATCGTATAAAAAATTCAATAAAGCAATCGAATCTTTGTGTTTTTCTTTATAGGTATCATCGTATTCATAAATATATCTTTTTAGTTCGCACGGTAATTCAAAAAAACGGTTCATTATTAATAATACTTATGTTTTCTTTAATAAGTTTTGCCAACTCTTAATGCGTATTTGCGATTGTTTCATCAAAATCGGGTGTTGTTCCTTTGCATGTAGAGTAGTAAACAATTTATCATTTTCATGTTGAAAAACGCGTTTTTGGAACAAATCATAACTATTGTCAAATGCTTCTAATGCATTCTTCCCACTCTTGTGCATATGAAACAACATAGCACGGTCAAAATCGTAGGCCGCCAATAAATCGGCTTCTCTTACAATATGGTAGGCCATAGTGTATTTACCGAGTTCAGGAAATCCATGTTCTTTTACTTTGGAATAAGACATTGTTCCAATAATCGTTTTTATCATAATGATGTCTTCTTCATTAACACCAAATCTCGGTTGTTTATAGGTATAAAAGGGAACAATGTCTGGTGTCCCGGAAATTTCAATTCCGTAATCCGGATTGTTCGTTCTTTGTGCAGTCGGTTCATAGAGTATGTCTTCTATTTCTTCAATGGCCTTTGTTTCATCCATGTATTTTTTATCACACATATCATGCAACATGGCACAAATATAAATTACAGGTTCCAATGGTTTAATTTCGGGATAACGTTCTACTTCTTTGGTATATATTTGATTACTATTTACTAATACATCCATCGCATGACCTAGACCATGCGATTCATCTATATTTTTCTCTTTGCTTGTAATCAAAACATAATGCAATAATGTTTGAAATAAGTTCATATTCTTACTATATACTGACAAAATTGATTCCAATAATAATATAATCTCTTTCGAATAACTATATAAATCAATTTTACTAATTACTCTATTACTTTCTTATCATGGATTTATCGCAAAAAAAGTTGACCAAAGCCGAATGGTTGAATGTGGAAATACCGGTAACCGAACCAGAAAAACGGGTACTGGACCTCATTGTGAAAGGTTATCACAAGGTAAATCTTAAGGAAAACTACAACCTAACCTTAGTGAATGAAATGAAACTAAAAGATGTAGTAAATATACACGAATATTTATACGAACATTACTTCTTGCCTATCATCAAACCCCTCCTCAAAAGTAATCCTACTCTATTTGATGGATTCCAGATTACTATCAAGAAAAGTTGCAAACAATTAAAAAAAATAGATATGATGAAGATCAATAACATGGATTCCAAAATCAAAACCATCGAACACAAATTATTTGAATTTATTCTTTTGGATTTTGCAACCAAATTATTGGATTCATATGTCAAAGGAACAACCGAATACGCCTTTTATCTCTATACCCTGATTCATGTCCTCGGTTATCAAATTTCCGATACGAACCCATTTGTTGTTCAGTTTCTACGTCATATTATTAATAAAATACGAAACAACCTCAATATGCATGATGTTTTGAGTAAAGCTTACGAATTCATCGAAAAGAACAAACATTTACTTAAATTCGCTGACATGGAATTATTTGACCATCAAAAACAAATCTTTACCCTCTTTAAACAGTCTCCTACGCAATCGAAACTCGTCCTTTATACGGCACCTACGGGTACAGGTAAAACATTGACTCCATTGGGTCTTTCCGAAGGACATCGAATTATCTTCATTTGTGCAGCCAGACATATTGGATTAGCATTGGCAAAATCCGCCATTTCCGTGGATAAGCCCATTGCCATAGCGTTTGGTTGTGATACGGCCGATGATATTCGTTTGCATTATTATGCCGCCGCCACTTATTCCAGAAACAAGCGAAGTGGAGGAATTGGAAAAGTAGACAATAGTGACGGTTGCCGTGTCAAGATAATGATATGTGATGTACAATCGTATATAGTGGCAATGAATTATATGCTAGCCTTTAGTCCTCATTGTGATGAGGGAGAGCGAAGGGACAATGATATCATAACCTATTGGGATGAACCAACCATCAGTATGGACTATGATAATCATCCTCTTCACGAAATCATTGAAAAAACCTGGCAAGAAAACCAAATATCCAAAGTGGTTCTTTCATGTGCCACCCTCCCCCATCAAGAGGAAATTCAAAGCACATTGTCCGGATTTCAAATTAAATTCGAAAATGCACAAATCAATACAATTAATAGTTACGATTGCCGTAAATCCATTGCTTTGTTAGAAAGTAATGGAAAATGTGTGTTGCCTCATTTGTTATATGAGGATTTTGAAAATATGCAAATTAGCTATGAACATATTAACCGAAATCGTTCTTTGTTGCGGTATTTGGACCTACAAGAAATCATCAAGTTCATTCAACTGGTTCATATTACCGAAAACGCGATTCCCGAAGAATTCAAAATGAACAGTTACTTTGAAGAAGGAATTGAACAAATCACCATGAACAATTTGAAGTTGTATTATTTAGCTCTCTTGCAACGACTCAACAGTGATTCTTATTCCTTTATCCATGAAAAACTCAAAAGTCAACAATTAGGGAAATTCGTGGACCCGACCATTCGTAAATACAAGAGTGTAGATACACCTTCAACACTTTCATTTGGAGGAGGAGATAGTAATGCAGGAAAACCGTTGACAAAAAGTCAAAGTGTTATGATGCCAATCAATAATAAATTTGATGGCGTTTTGCTTACTACGAAGGATGCTCATACATTAACGGACGGGCCCACGATTTATCTGGCTGAAAATGTAGAAAATTTGGCCAAGTTTTACGTGCACAAATCAAGCATACCAAATCAAAGTCTTCAATATATTCTAACAAATATCCAAAATAACAGTGTAATACAGAAACGAATCACTGCTATCGAAAATACCATCGAAGAGAAATTAAACAAATTAGCATCATCCGGAGGAGACGACGGAACTGGAAAAAAAGGGAAGGTAAAAACGGATAAGGTATTGAATCGTAATAGTGATAGTTCCGATATGCGAAAACTAAATCAAAAATTAGAAGAATTAAAAGAACAAATTCAAATTACGAATTTAGACAATGTTTATGTACCCAATAGCATGGATCATCAATACAAATGGATAAACAATCGCATAGTAGAAAACGCATTTCAACCGAATATTGATGATGAAGTCGTACAAGAGATTATGATGTTGGAAATAAGCGACCACATGAAGATGTTATTGTTAATGGGCATTGGTCTCTTTGTAAAAGAAGCCCATGGAAATCCAAGATATATGGAAATCATGAAGAAATTGGCATATGAACAAAACCTCTTCTTGATTATTGCCTGTTCCGATTATATTTATGGTACGAACTATCAGTTTTGTCACGGATTTATTGGAAAGGACTTGATGGAAATGACCCAGCAAAAAACAATTCAAGCTCTAGGACGCATAGGGCGTAATCAAACACAACAAGAATATACAGTACGGTTTCGTGATGACCAAATGGTAAAACAACTGTTTCATCCACCAAGCGAAAACAAGGAAGCTGTAGTTATGAGTCAATTGTTTGCATAATGGGTTCTTCCAATTGTTCATAGCCAAATAATTCAAAATCTTTGGCATAATACGTATTAATTATTTGTATCGATTCTGTATTTAACAACAATTTGTATTTATTTTTGTCGTATTTTTTGTTATTTTGTAAATTCAATTGAATTTCGGAAAACGACGGAAACCCCAAATCGGTCATATCCCGGTCCAAGGATTCTATTTTCACTATTTTAATAAAAGGTAAAATCTCATCGTTTTCATTACAAATAAATTTATATTGAGGTGTTTTATGATTGTCATAATTATAAGAACTACATAAATACCGTTTTAAGATGTCAGTGACGTCGTTTGAATTAGACGTTTTGTTTAAAACACGACGGAAAAACAACTCCGATAGAATACGGTCATAGGGATCTCGTACACTCGCAATAATTTGCCATTTGTTCGTTCCTTCAAATAGGTCTTGATGATATTTCTCATGAATTAAAATATCTTTGTATTTGCATAAATCGTTCCATGTGAAATGGTGCAAACTATATCCCACTTTTTTGACTACTTGGATTTTTTGATAATTTTTATATTCGGGAATGTTTTGTTTCACCGTCGCCATGGTTTCCTTCAATCTGGATTGAATATGTTCTATGCGATTATCCGATTGTTTATCTGTTTTTGAACGATGTCGGTCTAAAGTGGTCATCTCTTTGTCAATCAAATTATTTACTTTCTTTTTCCATCCATCTTTTAGTTGTGCTAATTCCTGTGTTAATTTTGTACTATGGCGATGATACAAAGTTGTAAATCCCAAAGGTTTTCCTTCTATTTTACTAAAATAGTTTTCTAAAGACGTACCACCGGTTTTGGGAATATGAATATAACAAACATGTATCGTGGAAAAAAAGGGCATTATATATTCATGTATGAATATATAAATCTATCTTAAACCAAATTACTTCGTAATACTCAGTGCATATGGGTTTTGTTGTAAAACACCCTTTACGTCTAAAGTATTTAATCGATCATTATTAATTCCCGAATATAGATGTTGTTTTCCCTGTAATTGTCCCACATGGTCTTGACTTGGACCGCGAATATTGCTAGGACCACCCATATAGTTTTGATTCAATTTGGTTACACGGTCCCCCGCTTGGATATTTTGTTGATTATTCATCAATGACATATTACCTTGCACTAAACGACCATCAATTGTAGAAGATTTTATATCATTATTACGTTGACGGTATTCAGCATCATAAGGACGTAATCCTCGAGAGCCTTCACTCGCACTGGAGTTACCTGCGTAGTAATAATCAGATTGTGTCATACGGGCATTGTTAATAGCTTGATTTGGAGTAACTCCATAAGCACCCTTGTTCAATGCATTGGTACCAGAGTTTAAGTGCATCTTAGCGTTTTCGGTTGTCTCTTTCGTAGTCGTATTTGGACGGTCTGCAGGATTAAAGACATACGACAAAGGAACGGCGGTACTTGCATTGGAGTAAGGACGCAATGTGCCAATGGTGTTTTCTTTGCGAGAAGGTCTTACGACGTCTAATAAAGGTGCAACGACAGAGCCAATCGCACCACCAATCGCACCAAAATAATCGTCTTGTTTGTTACAACTACGGTTATTGTTATAAGAGACTTGCGATTTGGCTCCAAAGTCACCATCAGCAGGGCCTCCTTTTCCGGTGGCAGATGCACGTGCAATAGGAACCGCTCCAAGATGATGATTTTTAGAAGGCATGTATTCACCATCTACGTACATTGATTTGGTATCACCCGTCGCGATACCTGTATAATCAGTCGTGGTTTCAGGACGATTGGTATAACGGTCTTCTTGAATAGGGCGAAGCGTTTGTCCCTTTTCCACACCAGTGGTCGTCATGTATCGTTCGGAGCCCATTTCAAATGCTTTTTGAGGACCTTGTTTCTCTACTTTACCTAAATCACCTCTTTTCTTTACGTGTGTTGATGCCGGACCCTCATGACCTAACATGGAAATACCAGATGCTTTACGATGATTGTTGACACGTAATTCATCCACGTTTTTAGGAAGCCATGACTCACGGTCTAACATACCCGAGTTATATCCACCTAAACCTTCCGTAGTGTTTCCTAATCCAAGACCAGGACCCACGGTTTCCTGCTTAAAAGGTAACACATTTGCGATTTTCTGACTAGGATTGACGCGCGATTGCATGAAATCATTTTGATTAGGAACACCATACGCCCATTGATAATTTTCATTGGGGGCAAATAGTGGTGCTTGTTCTTTTTTCTCAATATACTGCGAACCGTTTCCAGTATAATTGTCCATCAACTGTTCATTTTGGTTAGCCTCCATTTTTCTAGAGCGTGTTTTGCTACCGAAATAAGGAACCATATTGTTATGTGTAAAATAATCATGACCTACCATAGTTCCGGTAATTGATTTGTATTTATTTGTACTGTCTCCGATGTATTTTTCAGAACCACCTGAATATTCGGTAGGACCGTCTTTCATACCGGTTTTTGACTTCCAGTCCATTGTCGTTAAAAAATGTTTCGGGTCATTCAGATTGTAAAATTTGTCTGTATACGAACCACCAACATATTTATTATCGATAGCCAATTTGGTAGTAATGTCCAGTGCCGGGTCACGAATAGGCACCTCTGCTGGGTAATTTTTATTGGGAATATTGGTATTAGGTAAGTCCATTTCCATGGAATTGTTTGCCATGAATCCTTCTTCTCCACCTCCTTCAGATTCATCACAATCATTATTCGATTTGGAAATGAAATACAAACTACTTAATGCTACTAAAGGTATCGCTAATTCCATTGTGTATAATAAGATATATACAATAGGTACAATAAATTCCCCGGAAATTACTTCAATTAATCTTGTTTGGTAGAAAAATCGAAAGTAGTCAAATGGGGCTTGTAATTGTCTTTTTCTAAAATACGTGTTTGAATATTATCATGAAACGGTTTTTCCAAGTTTGCTTGAGGATTTAAAAAAGGAGTTTCCCATACAGGATGTTCTAAATCTCTGTACATCCAGGCAGGATGACTTGCACGGCTTTCATCAACAAAAGGTTTCGCTTGGGGGTATTGAATCGGAGTGGCATGGACCTTATGTTCAATATAACTGTTGGATTTAATTTCATCACGATTTAAATTTCGCGATAATCCCATTAAATCACTTTCTAAATTAATATTATTGTCCATTAAGTTTGCTCCAAATTCTTGTAAACGAAGGTGTACATCTTGTTGAAATGGCATAATGGAACCTTGTCCTGGGGTATCTAACATATACCTGCCAGCATACGTCATTTCTTGCAACTGTTTTTGAATACGTATTTCATCATCATGGAATCTTGTAAAGGACATATTATTTACTATATAAGGTGTGCATAAAAAATAGTTGTATAAATAAATACATAAAATTTAATTTCAATTAAAAATAAAGATTATGTCTAAAGGTCCAAGACTATGTTTAAACATGATTGTGAAAAATGAGGAAAAAATAATAGAACGGTTATTGTCTTCCGTATTACCATATATTGATTCCTATTGTATATGCGATACCGGAAGCACAGATAAGACACAAGAGATTATTCAACAATTCTTCTCAAAACATACTATTTCCGGGGTTTTGTTTGAAGAGCCTTTTCAAGATTTCGGTCATAACCGAACCGTCGCTTTGCAAAAATGCTTAGATATGGACCACGTGGATTATATATTATTTTTAGATGCAGACATGATGTTTTGGATAGACCCACAGATACCTGTGCAGGCGTTCAAGAATCATTTGATAAAATGCGATGTCTTTTATGTATTTCAAGGAAACGAAGGATTTCAATATAAAAATATTCGTATTGTAAAAAAGAAACCGGGATTATCCTATTGGGGGGTCACGCATGAGCATTTGGTTATTCCTAAAGATTATCCTTCGCAAGATATTCCTTTAAACCAAGTGTTTATCAAGGACATTGGGGACGGAGGGTCAAAACAAAACAAATTTTTGCGGGACATTGAATTATTGAAAAAAGGCTTGGAAAAACATCCGAATCATTCGCGATATCTTTTTTATTTGGCCAATAGTTACAAGGATAGTGGGCAATATGAAAAGGCGATTCCAGTTTATTTTGAAAGAATTCAAGCGAAAGATTGGATAGAAGAAGTGTATTATAGTTATTACAATATTGGGCGTTGTTATGATAAATTGGGAAAACTTCGCGAGGCCACTATCTTTTGGCAAGAAGCGTATGATGTTTTTCCTTATCGCATTGAATCTTTATACCAATTGGTTCATCATTATAGAGCTCATAACAAGTTTAAATTGGCCATGGTGTTTTATCAGTTGGCCAAAGAGGTGGAAAAGGAAAATAAAGGAAAAACGTTTTTATTCATGGAAACGGATATTTATCACTACAAACTGGATTATGAATATTGTATAATTGCTTTTTATAACAAACACAAGGCTTCTTCGGTTTGTCAATTATCGATGAATTTACTAGCCAATGAGGAAGTTTCGGGTGAATATAAGCAAAGTTTATTGACAAATTATCGTTTTTATACAGCGGGAATCGCGAAGAAACATGAAACTGTATTAGACAGTCTTCTCGATATTTGCAGAAAATCTCTGTCTCAAAACCCTGATTTTCATTCGAGTAGTCCTTGTTTATTGAAAATCGATGATGAACATTATGTGCTGAATGTACGCTATGTCAATTATAATATTGATAAAAATGGTGTATACGATAATCCGGAACAAATCATAACACATAACGAATTGACTCATATTCACTATAAAAAGGGAAACTGGACGGCTTCAAAAGCAAAGGCAATCGAATATGATACTTCATTGGACAATTATTATTGTGGACAAGAAGACATCCGTTTGTATATACACAATACCCATCCTTTACAAATAGGTTATTTAGGTAATCGTGGCCTGTCTCCTCAAAACATATGTATTGAAAGGGGTGTCTTGGAAAAAGAAAAGGTTAGTCACTATGATATATTGAACTCTCCCACAAAAAATCCTGTGGAAAAAAATTGGGTATTGGACAGTTCAAATGATTCGAAATATGTGGTTTATAATTGGTATCCATTGACTCTTGGAACAATTCAAGGGAAAAACTTTTCATTGGTGAAAAAAAATCCAACACCTTCTTTCTTCGTTAACCTTCGCGGATCTTGTTTTGGACAAAAATTCCAAGAGGAGAAAGAAATATGGTTCATGTGTCACTATGTTGTTAACGATTTTAAGCGTTTTTATTATCACATGATTGTTGTCTTGGATTTAGAAAGTTATCAACTAAAAAAATACAGTCGTCTGTTTACTTTTGAGAAATACCCGGTTGAATATTGTTTATCCATGCATTATGAGAAAAAAGAAGATGCTTTTGTTATTGGATACAGTGTAAATGACGCATCTACTCATTTCATTTGTTTAACGAAAAAGTATTTGTCCAGTTTGTTTATTCAGCCTTCTTGAACGGGATTATAAGTGGCTTCCTTGCAACGCCCGTATGTTTTCCGATGCCATTGTGAAATTCCATGTTCCTTTATACCTTCCAAATGTTTTTTTGTTCCATATCCTTGATTTGTATTTAGGCAATATCTTGTTTGAAGTTCTGGATATTGGGAACATAGTGTTTCAATATATTCATCTCTCGCGACTTTGGCCAAAATGGAAGCCGCCGCAATAGGCGTGTATTTGTTATCTCCGCCTTCGATGGTTGTGTGTGGAATTGTCACTAACTCCTCCTTTTCCTCATGGAAATAAACATACGGTTTAAAGTCGTTTCCATCAACCAATAAGAACATATCCTTTGATTGGAGGGTTGTCATGATTTCTTCAACCGCCTGATGCATTCCTTTAAAGACTGCTTGGCGAATATTAATCGAGTCGATAACGTCATGTTCAATATATTGAATAGACCACGCAAGAGCATGTTCCTTAATATAATCGGACGTGTCCTTGATTTTCTTTTTGGAATGGAATTTTTTCGAATCCTTCATATGTTCGTGTTTAAAGTCATCACTTTTAGGTAAAACTGTCGCTGCGACATATAATCTTCCAAAGAGAGGTCCTCTTCCGGCTTCGTCAATACCAATTTCAAATTGGTTTTGAATATCATATATTTTTTCAAGAGATGTCATTATGATTGGATTTAGGATAAATGGAATATTTTATTCAATTTTGTTTAAGACGATTATTTAGTGATTATTTTCCAACTATAGAGTATATTAGATAGCAAATGAAAGGAATTAAATTAACTCCACTAAACATGTTTATTTTACTTGTTCTTGTTTTAATTTTATCCATCTTCCTTGGATATTCTGTAAAAGAATCAATGAAAGAAGGAGCAACCCCTATGTCTAGTTATACGGAAAAGGTAAGTAATACAACGTTTACTCCTTATTCTGGTGAATCTTTAGTTGTCATTAAGTCTGCCGATTCTATTAGTGGTTCTATTTATTTTGACCCTGTATATGGTAATGTCATTAATGTGAAGGACCAACCTGGTTCTTCCGGTTCACCTTCAGCCGATACTAATAACAGTCCGTTTATTGTTGTTACTCGTAGTGGTCAGCCTACTGAATATACACCTGTAAACGGAAGCACCCCTGATTTAGCAAATGTTTTGCAGTCTTCCCAGAACATTGGACAAGTAAGTGGAAGCAATACCGGCTCCCCTTCTAATTACTCATGGTCTTATAACCATTTTGGAATGACCATTATATATGTAACATGGGATACGAAAACTGTTATTTATACTGTAAATAATATGACCAATTACATGGATACTGTTTATGTTTCCGATTTTACATCCACTACTTCCCAATATACCTTTAAAGATATTTCTATTAAAAATTATCCGTTACCTGTGATGCAGAGTGATGTCGTCACCGCCATTGAAACTACACAAACCAATGTAAATGGAGTTCTTGCATGGCAAATTACCGATACCGTATTTTTCAATTTTGAAAAAGGTATTTTTGTAAAATCTTTAGACGGTTTTAATGTTTCTCATAATTCCCAATATAGTTCCGGAAGTACTATGGAATACGATAATCAAAGCAATACGGCTGTTGTATCTACTAAATTTATGCATGGGAAGGAACCTGCTGCCTTGTTGATTATTATTGCAAATGCAGGAAAAAATGGTGATCAAACCCAATACCAAGTAAATACGACTGTCAGAATTCTTGATACTTCGTCTCATTCCTTTAATAAACACACATCTGGTTCTGGTTCTGGTTCTGGTTCTGGTTCTGGTTCTGGTTC
>CERI01000097.1_pt1 | contig 19566 bp, 8 predicted proteins | sample 350261 | NCBI WGS metagenome assembly CERI01 (sample SAMEA2620979, study PRJEB7988) | marine metagenome | isolation source: saline water (ENVO:00002010), including
CCCCGCCGCCCGCCGAGCGCATCGTACGCATCGTGCCGGTGAACGACACGCCCGGCCGCCTCGAGCCGCCCGTCACCGATCACCTCGACCAGCGCTGGAATGAGGAGGCGCGCATCTACACGCCCGATGGCGAGGCGCCAGTCTTTGAGCGCGGCACTCAGATGACGGCACTGGCCGAGCGAGTCGAGCTCATGGACAAGGCGTGCGCGCTCATCGAGGAGGAGGTGCCCGGCACGGACATGCAGCGCGTGCGCTACACCTGGTCTCCTGCCGCGTCGTGGGAGGGCCTCCACCAGGGCAACCGTGTGATCTACGTCAACCTCGCCCTCCTGCCGCAGACGCTGGCCAAGTACCTTGGCGTGCTCATCCACGAGGCGGCGCACGACTTTGGCAACTCACACGACGTCGTGTGGGGCCGCAAGATGCAGGACTACTTTGAGGTCCTGCTCGACAAGCTACTCGAGCGCGCCGAGCGCGCTGTGTCTCCGGCGGTGGAGTAGAGCGGGGTGGGCGAGACGCGGGGCTGAAGCCGTGCAAGTCGGCGCCAGAGTGTCCCGTATGAATGTGTGTGTGTGTGTGTACAAGTGATACTTCATAAGTAGACTCCGTGCGCATCTAGTAAGGTGTAGAGTGTAGCGCAACCCGTTACTATGTCTTCGCGCCGGCCGAATGACACGCGACCCGAATCGTCGGTGTCGTCTGTGCCGGCATTAGTGAACGGAATGTTCAAGTTTACGCTTCAAGAGCTGAGCACACCCCGTGCCGCACCAACTTCGGACATCGGTGTCGACCTGTCGAATCTCCGTGTTGCAGACATTGAAGGCGACGGTGAGAAGCGCGATCGTGATGACGGCGGTGACGGCGGCGAGGCGGGTTCTTCGGGTGGTGGTAAAGCAAAGGCCGCTAAGAAACCCCCGGATTCGCTGGAGCTTGCAGCGGCCAAGAAGGTGCTAGAGGCCGCAAGAAAACCATTCAAGAAGAAGCAAGACGAAAGGGAGGAATATGAGTTCCAGGTGGGTGTGCTGTCGAATATCATGGATATATCGGATGAGGCTCAGTTCAAAGCAGCGGTACAAGCAGCAGCGTTGCGTCGCAAGGCTGTGGAGGAGGAAAAGGCTGAGAATGTCATCAAACAATTTGCCGAAAAACAGAAGCCACCGGTCAACCCGATCGACGATGCGACGCGCGCAGCGGCGCAGAAGACTCAGTCATACAGAGCAATCAAGAAGGGGATCTTATGGTTGGACGCGATGATGAAGGCGATGCCTGCTTACTTGCGCAGCCTACGGCAACGGCTTGACGACGGCAGCGATGAATTCGAGCGGCTGAAGAAAGAATTTGAGGCTGCGCAACAGGTAGTGGACGATATCAAAGACAAAGAAGACGCTCCAAAGAAAGAGGCCGCAAAAGCCGAGAAGGAAAAGGCGGCTGCCGCCAGACAGAAGGAAGCTGACGCCAAGAAGGAGGCAGCTGAGGCCAAGAAGGAGGCAGCAGCCGAGGAAGAAAGGAAAGCAAAACAAGCAAAGAAGGAGGAGGACGCAGAGAAGGCGGAACTGGCGAAGCCGGTAGATTTTGCAAGGTCCATCTTTAACGGCACCTACAAGCTCCTACCCCAGCCAAAAGGCACCGATACGACTTTGCCTCGTTACAAAATGTTCAGAGATGCGCCGGACGGCGCATTCGAGGATTGGTACAAGGAGAACTCTGACTGGACGAACCAATTCTACCGGATGAATCGAGAGCCCAAAGCTGCCAACGACAAAGAGGACTTTAGAATCAAATGGACTCAGGAAGAAGTCGATGCCGACATGGCAAAGGCTGGCGATGATCCAACCAAACGCGGGCTGAAAGAGGAAAGCGTCGGTAAGCCAAAGCCGGCCATCCCGATGACGCGTACGATTCCTGGCCAGCCCGAGATCAATGCTGATAAAAAGAAAGGCATCAAGGCGCAAGAAGGAAAGCCGACCGAAACCATCACCTACAATTACATAGAATATGAGAAGTACACGGAGGAAGACAACCCGTATAAAGGCGACGCGCTCTGGGTTGGAGCAGATAAAACCAAGAATCCCTATTTCGACTGGCTGCCGTTAGAGAACTTTGTTTTCACCGTGTACAACAGAAAGGTGGCGTTGAACATCAAGCGCGCCGAGCTGCCACCCGAGCAGCAATTTGGGGACGGCTGGAACGCGATTGGTTACGATCGTTTGGATGAACTCTACACGAAGGAGGTCATGGCGTTCGAGCTGGTCTTGCTCACTGTGCAGCGCAACAAGGCGGTCAAGAACATAAAGGATCTCTACCGTAAGGACGGCCCCGGAGTGATCCCGTTTCGCTTGAGGCAAAGCGAGCGTCGCGTCGCGTGGTTCAATGGCAGACTGCCCAAAAGCGGTACCCAGGCATACAAAAACAATGGCGAGCCCTTGAAGCGCTTCAACGAGCTGAGCGCCGCACTCGTCGTAAATGCTAGTGTAGCCAAGATGAATGCCAAGGCCAGGCGCCGCGATGCGCGTAGACACACTTCAGAACGCGACCAAAACCGGCTGTCTGCAAAGAAAACGGAAGAGAGTGCTATGCCGACAGAGGCGGAAATCCAGCGACTTGAAGGGTTGCTCGAAAAGGAGACAGACCCGGCTGCGCGTGTGATTATCGAAGATCGCATCGCCAGTATGAAAGCGAAGTTGGACGCGTTGCTTGCAGAAGTGGCAAAGTACAACAGCCGGGCACTCGAAGCGGAGGCTGCTGCTTTGGCGGCGCGCAAAGCCGCCGAAGGATTCGAGGAGATCGTTCAGGAAGAGGAGCGCAAGGCAGCGTTCGAAGCATTTCGGGAGAAGATCAAAGATAAGATCGTTGATGAATCGGCGCAGTTGGCAGCCGGAGCTTTGATGCTGGAGAAGGAACGCGTCGATCTCAAGAAGCAATTCGAATCTCGTAACGGTGGTAACGACATGCGCGCCGAGAAGCGTCCCGAGCAGCCTCGGTGGCAGCGTGAAAACAACTATGTCGACTCGAGCGCAACCAGCTTTGACGGCAACGATGACGACGAGCGTGCATGGCCCATCGCAGGCGAGCCCTTGAGCGATGCCCAGCATTTGGAATTGTGGCTGTCCGCGGAAGACATGAAGGAGGACAAGCCGGACGACGATCCGATGGCAGCGTTGCCGGGTGACGGCGAGGGCTCTGACAAGGAAGACGGCGAGGAAGACGCGCAATCGGAAGTGGGCGACTACAGCGTGCCCGGGTCATCCAACGATGGCCCCGTGGCGATGGACGAAAGTGTGTCCATCGGTGCGACGGCAAACGACAACGTGACGTCGGACACCAGAATCAAAGTGGAGGATTTGCAGCGGTCGCAGGTTGTGGTGTTCAACACACACTACGCAAGGCACCTGCTTGCGGAGCACATAATCTCCCTCAAGAAGATGCACGTGCGTGCCATGAGATACAACCCCAAAGCGGCGTTCGTCAACGTCGCCGAGTCGGTGGGGAAATTCGACGAGGCCAACCCGGATCTCGCGACGAACAAAGAGCTTCAAAACGTCGTCGACAAACTCTTGCCGATCTTTGAGTCCATGGTGAAGTACCGCAACACGATCTTGTGGGTCAAGCGCCTCGAAGCCGCCGGCGACGCGGTCATGGCAAAACAGCTCGAGCGCGACGTCGGCGTGCAGAATCTGGCCAAAGGGGAAAAGGTGCGAGTGGCGGGGAGCAACATTGTTGCGCTCGATGCGATCATCCAGGGCAGCGTGAAGCGCGCCTTTAAAATCGATGCACGGCTGTTGATTCAATACGAGCACGGGCGAATGCCTGGGCAGCTTTACACTCCTCAACCATTCATCCTCCCGCTGCGCATCGCGGCGCCGCCTCGTCTCGGCAAATCCGCCACGGCGCTACTTGCTGGAACACTTGCAAAGCGTCTTGGAATGGTCACCTTCTATTCCGTGAGTCCAAACAAGAAGGTGCCGATTTCGGAACTGCAGCAAAAGTTGATCCGCATCGGATGGCGCAACACCTGGTCTTCAACAAACAACGACAACAAGGCACGACCAATCGTGCCGGCGGCATACGGCGGCGCTGACGACGCCTACAAGCAGGCAAACAGCAAGACCACGGCCGAGACGGTTGGTAACAAGGAGCGCGTCTGCGTCAACATGCACTATGCAGCGTACCCAATTGAGGCGGTGCCTAAAGGCAGCGGCACCGACTGCGATCCCGAGGTGTGGGACATGCCCGACCCTGACCCTAAATTGAAACAGGGCGTCAAGCGTAAGAAGGTCGGATCCAGAACTCTTGAGCCTACGGCAACTTCGCTCATCGACATGATCATATATTCCTCGGACACCACCGAGGATCCCATGCGAGTCGGCGCGATACTCTCCGAGTGGCGCCATCGCGAGCACGTGGTTTTTCACATCCGCGACGAGGCACAGTCCCTCGCGAAGGAGGAGAAGAACCCCGAAAGGCCGTGCCACCGTCGCGACGTGCCACCGCCTCAGCAGCTTGCATATCTCCGCAAGTACTTTGGTAACCTCTTTGGGCTGAACATGACTGTCACTGCCACGCACTTTCCAACGCTCCTAGAGGAGAATCTTTGGGGGTACTTTGGCAGCGTCGGGCAGAATCGGCGCGCCAACATGGCAGCTGCCGCAACCGTCGCAACCATCCGCAACCAGGTGGGAGCAAACTTCCTGCCCAAACTTGTTCCAGCGCTCATCCCGTACAAGCCTAAGGGATACATTGGTGTGGAGGCACTGGAAGCGTGGGTGCCAGTGGACATCCGCCTGAGAAAAGGCTGGAACAAAGAGGACTCTGTGGCGCTCACTGACTTTGGTGCGGGCTACACGGCGTCGGCAAGCAAAGGCACCGGCGAACTCGAAGACTCTCAGCTCGACCCAGAGATACTTCCAGATGCCACCAGCGCGTCTAGTATCGCGGCTCCGTCGTTTGCAATGCACGGAGACTCGACAAAGCTCGTGCAGACGTCGAGCATTGGCGTTTCGACGCGATCACGATCGGCGGTGAGCCGTCAGAGAGATGGCGCCGATCTCGAGAACCGGACCGCAAAGGAGCAGAAAGCTGATTTGGACGAAGACCAGGCGGCGGGGAAGTTGGACGAGCTGTCGGTCTACGCCAACCTTCCCGATGCGCCGCCTCCAGCCGCACCGTCTCCTCCTGCTGCATCGGGCAAGCGCAAGAAGAAGGACACCGATGCCGATTACATGTCTCCGGAAGAGAAGAAGGCGGCCCAGTTGGAGGCGAAACGGCAGCAGGCTCTGACAGATTTGAAAAACATCTCACAACACTGGATGGAATTTTATGCGGCCAATGCGAAGGACATCGATGAATTGTACGAGCCGAAGCGTGCGACGGGTGACCAGTATGTGATGGTGCCGATGTACATTGGCGCCCTCAACAACAACATCAAAGACACCGGCATGGTCTCTTTCATGCGCAGCTTCTCGCGCGATGCCCATGCAGCGTTCAAGAAAGAAGGCTACACTTCGCAGTATCTTGCCGGCAACAGCGGCAGCATCAAACGGCGATTCGGTTGCGCGTTCATTATTTTCTCGACGACGCTGAAAACGCGCGCTGACCTCGTGGACACGAATATCAAAGTACTTGAAAGTCAGACCGGAGACATTCCGTACTTTCCCACTGCCCCCGCCAATAACGCAACGGTCGTCTACAAGGCGTGCGAGATGTCCTCGTTTGGCGGCTCGACGCCTATGAACAAGAGTGCCGTGGTGTGCGTGTACGACCCAACGGAACCAGAAAACGGCGAGATCGCAAGCGGAACAGAGCCCAAATTGTACTGCTTCTTCACGAGCGCTGCAGACAAGGCCATCGAACACGTTTGGGAAAAGTACAAGGGTACCATCAGCAAGTTCAGCGTCTTGGGATACGGCATGCTCGAGGCTGGACTCACGGTGCAGACGTATCTGCCGGCAAACACTCCGCATTCTGAAGGAAAACAGCATATGTTCTGTCCGCTCTACGTCGCTCTCGCCACCTCCGACTCCGCGCCACTTGATGCTCAGCTGCAGATTGCAGGGCGTGCGTTCGTCGACCTGAAGGAAAGGGAGAAGCCACCCAAGTGGAGAATCCAGTTGCTTGCCATCAAGGACCGTGCGGAATCACTTTTGAACTACGACAAAATGGAGGAGCGGTTTGCCAACATCGGTCGCAAAGTCGATGGTGATGAAGAGCAGGATGAGGAGCAAATGCCGATGTACGAGGCACTGAAGCGTGGCTTTGGCACTCGCATCGTGGGACTAAACTCTTTGAAGACACTCGGTGTGCTCGGCGTGCGCCGGGGCGAGTTTGCGCGCATCCTCGGCCTGACGCCAGACGCCGTGAATGAATTGATCGGGGCTGTGGAAAAAGCCAAGGTGATTGGGACCGAGAAGCAGCAGCGCGCGGCGCTCAACAACGCCCTAGATGCCAAGGAGGCACAGGCGCAGCAGCAGAGCGACGCAGCTGCCGCCGCAATGGCGGCTTTGTAGGTGGGTGCGTGGGTGTGTGGGTGTGTGGGTCTGTGTGTACGCTGAAATTACATGATTCTTTTTGACTCACTGACCCACACGTCCGCGCTCCACCAGCTCCAAGAGCTCTTGGATAGTGAGCACGGCGGCACCCACGCGCGCGGACATTGCGTTTTCGCCCTTTAGCACCAGGTCGCCCTGCATACGAATCATGTCCAAGAGCACGGCCTGACGAGAAGGTAGTCGCGTCGTGCCGTCCGCACGCGGTATTCGCATCGCGGTGGCCACTCGCACGGCGGAAGTGGGTGGGTGGCGCCGCTCAAGTGCATTTCGTGGCACCACCGGTGTCTGGTCTGTCACCGCTACCTGCGGCGCACATTCCTCTGTCGGTGGCAGCTTTTGCACACGACGCGATCGCCGTTGGGGAGGCCGAGCGGTGGCAGTGACCATTGCCACCTCCTCATCGTCTTCGTCGTCATCCAACACAACGCGGCACCACTTCCGGCCGCGTTGCTCATGACTCGCATCAACATCGTCTACAGCCGACGTCGAAGGAGCTGTCCGCATCGCGCCTCCAAGCAGGCGCTTTCCGCGCCGGAGCGCATCAGCACCCGTGTCGTTGCGCGCCACTTCCTCGTGTTCTTCATCACCTTCGTCTGTTTCCTCGTCCGACAAGACGAAGTCGCTTTCATCGTCATCGCGGCTCATCTCATTGCTGGTGGACGCTGATGCGTCGTGTGCGAGGGTGTGTGCTGCCTTCTGTCGCATGTCGTGGTCGTTGAGTTCGGCACGGTGCTCGTCTACCGCGCGCCAGAACCCTGCGTCAATTAAGATGTCTGGCATGTTGCCACACCCATCGTCCCGTATGCAGCTCTCCAGCTGTTCCTTGCGGTCGATGAAGCGTTCCGGATCTTCTTCCTCATCGAACGTGTAAATCCGTGTGGGGTCTTCGAGGTCGCGCTCAGGCAACTGTTGTTTCGCACCGTACAGCACTTCCTGAACCATGGTGTTCGCGACAAATGTTAGTTGAGCCTTCCGGTGACAAATTCTGCCCAGATAGAACCGTCCCATATCGGACTGCTCTGGATGAGCTTTGTCGTGCAAGTAGTCGGTCTCAAAATTCTTCCACAGAGTCGGCCAGTGGTCTGACGCGGGTTCGCATAGCCATTCGTCGGGCGAAGTTCGCTTGCTCGTGCCGGCAAGGTCGATCGCCATGCCACACCACTTTTCCTCTTGTCCACAAGCGTCGCAGCGAAACACGTGCTGCCGCTTGTCGTCTTTCGTGTTGCGGTCGATGACCACACAGCGCATCGAGTGCGCTTTGTCGAGCGCCTTGTGCCACGCGCGCACGTGAGAATTGTTTTTGCCCGTTGCCGCTGCTTGACGGCGAAGATACTTCAGATCCCGGCACGCAAAGCGCGCGCACTCATTCATGAATTGCTTGTCGCCATCGTCCAAATCGTTCGGTGTTTCGTTCTCACGCACACAGAATTCTGCAAGCGTTAGTATGGCCTTTGCTTTTTCCTCGGGCGGCGCGTTGTGAGCGTACGGCATCCACGTGTCCACTTACTACTTGGCGTCAAGTTCCCTGTCGTGACTGACCAACGTGATAAGCTGGGCTCTTAGCGGCACAAGTAGACGACTGTTGCGCAGATAATAGGTTGACGGATGTTACTAACGCCACACCCCAGCACGCACACGGATGCCTTTTGGCAACGTGGCAACGCCGACAACTTCAAGGCGTGGACGGCTGCCGGCCAGGCGGTGGCCAAAACTCGCCAGAAAGTGCGAAGCGTTCTCGAAAAGTGGATAGCGCAGAAAAGGTTCCTCCGCGTGGACGAGGAAGGTGGTGTCGTGTCTGAGGACAGTGGACACGAGCAACTCGTGGGTATGAACGCGCTGTTTGCCGACCCCGTTGGCGACAGCAGCGACAACACTCCACTGCCACAAATTTCAAATCCAGACTATGGATTCTTCGAGGACGGCGAGATGACCGCGTACACGAATCCACACACCGGGCTCATCGGGCAGTTCTACCGACTGGCTTCCAAGACGTTGGAGCGATCACAAAGCTTCTTCACCGACGAGCAGGAGGTCGTGTCTACCAAACTCGATAGTCTTGCCGAACGTATGCTCCAAATGCCACTGGCCATGACACGAGAGAACGTCACGGCGCTGTGTCAACACCTGATTGAACTGTTGGCGCTGCTCGTGTACCAAACAGAGGTTCGGCAATGGAGACGCCTAAATGGCATGCTGTCGCAAATTGCGTCGGCACTCACACTGAACGTGCCTGAACTTCCAGCTTCAGCAGCGTGGTTATCGTTCACAGCGGCGCTTCGGAGCCGCACCAGCTTTGAAAACGAGGAAATCATGAGGCAAGAGCAAAATAGACGCCAAGCCGAGTTTGTCGAGCAGCAGATTGCAGAAAGGTGGGAGGAGCTGCCGTTCAGCAATTACAAGGGGTACGAACTCGGCGGCTTTGGGGAGTGCCTGTTTCTCTCCATATCTTACTGTCTCGGCATGCAGCCCCACGGCGGTCAAGGAAGCATCTCCGATATGCAGAAGTGGAAGAATGCACACGAGGTGCGCCAGTACGTTGTCAACTACATGCAGGACCAGAGCAATCCGGCTGCCAGCGAGCGGTACAAGATTTGGCGCGACAAAGTCGTTCTATCTCTCAGCAATAGGCTTATGACCTTCATCAACCAAGACTGCAACGAGCTCTGGCAAGAAAAGTCGCGCATGAGTGCGGTGGCTTTTCTACAAGGCCAGGAACGCTTAAGCCTGTATCCATACCCAGACGAGAATCAAGAGGACGCCGAGAGGCGCAAGAACGCAATCTTTGAGCAGTGGTGCACGACCATGAAGCGCAGCCTGTATCAGATGTACTTCCAGCTGAGAAAAGCCTATGAGAAGCGCGACACGAATTCGCGTTTCAACGACTCCGTGGTGCCGGTACTCAGGGGAGTGGAGGGCTGGCAAGACGTTTACATAGGAAACCCAATGCAAATGGACGTGTTCCTCAAGGACTGGCTTTTCGGCCGAGTCACGAACGCCGATTCTAAGTCACCTTACGGCGACGAGACGGTCGTTGAAGCTGCTTCCAGGCGCTACAACGCGCGCTTCAACGTTTACGAACCCAAGTACAACGAACAACTGTTCAAACGCATCACGTCTTACGGTCAGCTCTCCAAGAGACCGTGGTACGCGCTTGCTTACCTAGGACGCAACCATTACCAGCCGATCGTCATCAATTCGGGAGAGCTCAGAGAGGCTCCGCTTGGAATAGACGGCGTCAACGGGCCAGGAATCCCACGGCCACGAGAAAACTATGACGGTGTCGTGCCATTGGTGCCGCCTTACGACGAGGAGGACGAGAACAGTGATGCTGCCAAGCAAGCGCGAGAGAATGCGCCGCGCGAGCTCGAGCAGCTTGCAGCAGCACAGCAAAAGAATGAGCAACGCCTTCGTGCGTACCAAGAAGAGCAAGCGAGACTGAAGCTTGCGCGCGAACGAGAGCGACAACGAGCGGCAGAACAAGCGGCAGAACAAGCGGCTGCCGCAAGGGCTGCCGCGCAACGGGATGCCGCGGAACGGGCTGCCGCGCAACGGGCTGCCGCGGAACGGGCGGCGGATCAAGAGCAGGCGCGGCGTGACGCAGAGGCTGCGCGCAATGCAGCTGAGGAAGCACGAAGGGAGGCAGAGAGGGCCAGCAAGGATCTTCGCGACAAGAACTTGCGCGATAAATTGGCACGGCTTTCTAATTTGTTCAACCCGGGCAGCGCGCCGAATCGCGCGGATCGACTACGGAAGTTTCAAGAGGACTTTTTGGAAAAGCTGACGCGCAGGGTCTATGAGCAAACGCCGCCGCCTCTACCGCCACGCTCTCCATCTCCGACGCCACCAGAGGAACCAGCACCCCCGCCCCTACTGAGACCGGACGACCAACTTTCACCCGAGGATCTTGCGGCCCGGAACAAGCTTCGAGACTTCAATCGCAAGCTCCAAAGACTAAACGATGAGCGGGGTGGCGACATCCCAGATATTTGCTTTCTAAAAGACAAGGACCTCCCCGACGAGTATCGCGACAACCCCGATCTGGTAGTACTCAGGGCGCAGCTGTGCACCATCTTTTACAGGATGTTGCCAAAAGACTAGGCCAGTATTACGGTGCGTCGGCCGGAGGCCGCGGCGCGCGAGGCGAGTAGAGATCGGTCACGTAAGGAGAAATCGTTTGTCGGATAAAGCTTTTCAAAGCGTCGGTGCCCCACTCCATGTTCAACTTGCACACCTCGACGTTCCTCTCAAGCCGTTCGCACATTTCCGAGCAGTAGGCGTGTGCCTTTGGAGAAAGGGTCTTCTCGCCGTGGTTGAGCACCATGATGAACTTCTTGCCTCCAGCATCCAGAGATTGAAGGGGCGTACAGGTGTGGGCCTGGTCGGCTGTCGAGGCAATCTGCGTCACAATGTTATCGAGATCGCCTTGTTTGTACTCCAACTCGAACGGAGGGTATTGTCCCGGCGCGATGACGACCCGAGAGCCCGAACCAGGGCCACCACCCAAAACGTTCGTGTAGAGCGTGACGAGTCCTGGGCTGTCGGGATCGTTCTTCACGGTCCACCGACGTTGTAGCAGCACAGCAGGTCTCGGGTAGTCCGTCAGCAAAGGTTCGGTATCCTCGGGCTCGGTCGGACCTTTGAGATCGTGCACAACCCGCATGCGCTTTGCCGGCGGCTCAAAAGATGGCGGCTTCCACTTCTCCGTCTCTGAAGCTGCAAGGTTGTCGATGAAGCGCGTGAACGATTCCACTGACCGATCGAGCGTGTCCTTGGATGGGTTCACGTGCCGAGCCATCAGGTCTCGCACCAACGGCGCACGCGCCGCGACTGGGAATTGGTCGAGACTGTCGTGCAAGATCGGGACTGATACGCGACCCGTCTTTGGGTGCACGCTGTAAGGTGCCTTGAGGGTGTGGTTGGCGTGCTTGCTAACGTTGGCGTCGATGCGAGGCCCAAGCAGTTCCCAGATTGCGGCTTGATACTTTGACCATTTCCAGCTCGGCCCCGCCTTGCATTCCGCCTCTATGATGTTGAGCGCGCCAGTCGTAGTGGCGGCCGAGCACACTTCGGCTCCAATGCGGGCCGTCACCGATTCGTGAATGTCGTTCAGGAAGTTTGTGCGTTGGAACGGCAACTCTAGGAATCCAAGACCGCCGTCCTTGATGGGTCTCACACCAACGCTGCGAAAGAATGGCACCATGAGGCCACAGCTAATGGCCGAGAAGTTCGGGTGCACGACGAGGAATTGCCACAGCTTCTTGCCCTTGCCTTCCGACGGCGACAGGAAGGCGGTGATTGCGCTGCGTTCCTCGTCGCTCATGTGACACGCGCGTTCGTCGCAGACCCAAAGGTGACCACCGCGCCTTCCAGAGTAGACAGGCAGGATGTGACGGAAGTCGAACGCTGCCTGCAACACCTGCTTCACAACCTCAAGCCCCACTGCCACAAGAGGCCAGTTACGATCGCACGCATCAAGGTCGTCTTTGCTGATCCCACCGTAGTCGTCAAGATCGATGTCAATCACAAACTCACGCCTCGACGGCTGCATCGGGTTGCGCTCTCTGTAGCGGTTGCTCGGATCGACCGTGTACATGGCACCAACGTTGAGCTTGCCACAGTCCGCGGCCTTGACCATAGTGTGCAAGTCGACCGGAGTTCCACACGTCTTCCAGCGCACAAACGGAGAACCGCCGATGCCTTCCCATCCATACTCGCGCTTGTACGGATCTGGTCCGCCCTCCACCCACCCACGACTGAAGAGTCGATGGACTTGCTCGTATGGAAAGTGATTCGTGTAGTAGTTTGCAATGAACTTCTTTTGCTCGTCGAAATCACCGCCCGTGCCTGGCAACGGCTTGGTCATCGATGCCGTCGCGGATAGCCTAGTCGGTGTGACCTCACTCGCCTTGGCCTGGCGAACCGCTGCCTCTGAATCAAGCATCTCGCGCCCTATGCGCCCGTCCGAGTAGTGTGCGTCGACTGCGGTGCGCAACTGTAACGGACTCGGTTGCGAGCTCTCCGCATCCGAATTTGCATGCCACGTGGACATTTTTTAGTTGAGTTCCCTGTCGTGTCGCACCCCTCTAGCGCGGTACGCAACTCCCTACACACTGTGCGCGATTGGCACGAGGTCGCAGACGAGCGCAACCATATCTTCTACTATGCTCGGTACACCCAGTTTCTCAAGCACATCCACGCGCTTGCTGCTGCGCAACCCAGCCTTCAAAAGCGACGTGACCACAGCCACGCTTGGCGTGTCAAGGTTGCCTGGCTCCCAGGTGGCAATATCGTCCTCGAGGGGTAACTCCTTTTCCATGCCGCATATCGCGCGCAGCTGGTAAAGGTAATCGTCTTGGATTGTTGTTTTGGGAGTGTGTGTTGTGATCCCGTCGGCATCTTTGCGCACGATCGTGACGACGAACTGCGTGCACTGAAACTCGGCGGCCATGAGTGGCACCGGCCGGTGTTCTTCACTTAGACCTTCGTTTGTGTTGATGCGACGACGGAATGTGAGTGTCGTGTCGTCGCCGTAGAAGCTGTCAACCACATCCGCAACGCTTCGGAAGAGCGCGACGTTGTCGTTCCAATACTGTCCACGCAAATTCCAGGACGTGCGTGGCTCTGGCAGCAGCGCGCGCCCATGTAGCAGGAAGAAGTCAATGGTCGATTGGTGATACGACCGGCGTGTATTGTAGATGAATACGTCGGCGACAAAGGCAGCCATACGCATCACACGGGTTGCGCTGCCAGTGTCAAAGTCTAGGAACGACACACAGCCACTGATCTCGGGCAGCCGCTTGTGCCACGCCCTCATTGCCGATATCGTATGCCACGGCAACTTTGACATCGCCAGGCAAAGCCGCAAGTTCGCTTCGCGTGCGTTCACCGCTTCCTTGGCGTTGGCAACCTGTCGGAGTTTCCGTTCTTCAGTCACGCGACGCACATCGTCGCGCCGCCTCTGTGCTTTGTCGACGCATCCTTCCACCATCTGATGACTGACGCCTATGGCTCCGATCAACGTGTCTTCCGACTCCACCAGCGGGTGCGGGTGAATCCAGCGGCGTACAGGCGACTCGAAATTGGCCTTCTTCATCTTCTCCTTCCGGTACGCAACCTTGTTGATGTACTGCGTGAGAGAACTCGTGGCCGCCATAATGTCGCCGACGTTTTCAAAGGGGCGCAGATAATGCATCACGGAGTTGAAGCGATCCATCGTATTGGAGATGTTGAAGTTGATAATTTTATTGGCGCTTGGGGGGGCGCACAACTCTAGGATGGCCTCGTTGTTGAGGGAGCAGCAGTGGCGATCCTCGCAGCTCACGTGGCTGAACGTGAAGGCCCCGTACGGCGACCTGCCTGTTGAGAGCGGTGCTTGCAAACCGCTCCGGGAAAAAACATCGATCGGTTGCTCACACAGTGAACAGCGGTGCCGAAGGATGTTCACGTACGACCGTCGCGTGTGTTTGCTAATTGTGCTAGCCGCTTTTACAAGCAAGTCGCCTTCTCCGAATGCCTTGATGAAGGTCGTCTCTAAGCGCAGCTTGGCACCAAAGTATACTTTCCGGTCTTGAGCCAGCCACGCGTTGGTCATGGCTTGCTTCAACTCCGTGTAATCCGCACACCATGTGTCAAGTGCCAGGTCGGCCTCGTGTGCAAACTTGTGATTGAGCCGCCGGTAGATCATCAAGGCGCTCGCAAAGCGACGATCTCCGACCGCCACGCTCACGAGCAAGTGCGGGAGCTCGTCGCATTGCTCGAAGCACGCACCCACTTTGACGGGATCGTGGCGCGGGTTGGAGCGGTGACGCGCCATGGAAGGAGAAAATAAGATCGTACGTTTTGATGGCCACGTGGACATCTAATGTTTGAGATCCCTGTCGACCTACTCGCGCGTTCTGTGGTTCTATGCAGCGTCACCTTGATAGCGCGCCAGAGAGAATTTCCGTTACACTACTCACAATACCCGTTTCCTCGCGACACTCCACACGAAACGGCGGGTGTACACGCACCCCGCGCAGAGACTGTGGATTTGTGAATACGAACATGTTCGCGTCTGGGCATTTTTCCGCGTAACCTATCAACGTGCCACCGCTCGTGTACACTGGGCTAGTTGTGGGCGGACGCGCGGCGAAGCCGGCGCGCAGCACGTCGTAGAGACGAGTCTGTGTTTGACCCAGTTGTGGTGTGCGCACACTCATGTTCTCTCCATTCCTATTGACGGGGCATGGGTTTATCTCCACGTATTTCCCACTTAGCGACCAACAACCACGGCTCGCTATCAACCAGGTCCAGAAATGTCATCTGCCAAAAAGACAATGGTGCGTGTTCAGTACATGCGCAGCTTCGGCAACCGACCGTGTCGTGTTGCCGGAGTGCAGATGGACAGCGTGTCGTCGACAAACGACGCGGAAGAAGGGGAAGCGGAGGCAACCGAGCCCGAACCAGCGCCGCCGCCCACACAACAAACGTTGCCGTTGCTAGGGATGATTGCGCTCGCGACGTTTGTTGTGCAGCACGCCCTTGGAGCACTACTTGTTCGTTACACAAAGACGCAGCAAGAAGAAGAGTACAGCTCGACGGTCGCTGTGCTCATGCAGGAAGTGGCTGTGAAACTGCCGCTGAGCCTGATTCTGTATGCAATAGAAAATCGTGGAGTGTGTGCGATGCTGAAGGCAGTCCGACGAGACATGGGAGACTACACGCTCGAGTGGGCACAGATGGCGGTGCCAGCAATCGTCTACACGGTGCAGATGAACTTGCTGTACGTCGGCTACGAACACCTGGAAGCCGCGATCGGGCAGCTGGTCTACCAAACCAAGATCTTGTTCACAGCCATCTTCAGTGTCGTAATTCTCTCGCGTAAGCTCACGGTCAATCAGTGGCTGGCGCTGTCGATGCTGATGAGCGGCGTCATCTGCGTGCAAGGCTTTGACAAACCGCGCAAGGCCTCTGGCAAGGAAGGACAGATTCCCCTGCTTGGCACGATTGCTCTGGCGCTCGCCGCCGCCTGCTCGGCGTTTGCGTCCGTCTATTTGGAGAAAATGATCAAGTGCGACCGCAAGCCGTCGCTCTGGTTGAGAAACATTCAGCTAGCCCTGTACGGCACCATTGCTGCCGCCATCGGGGTGGCGGCAAAGTACGACGGCACTGCGATGTTTTCTGGATTCAACGCGCTTGTGTGGATTAGCATTGTTTGGCAGGCTGGAGGTGGACTCATCGTCGCGCTCACCATCAAGTACGCCGACAACCTCCTGCGCTGCTTTGCGCAGGCTGGCGCCATCATTCTGATTGCGATCATCTCCTACTTTCTACTGGACTTTGTCATCACGCCCGTCTTTTGTTTCGGGGTGATGTTGGTGATCTTGGCCATCTTCTTGTACGGCGCCCGCTCCAAAAATCCGCGTGAGCTGTGCACGCATGCGGCAGCACTTGCGTCGAGATGCCGTCCGCGCGAAGACACGGCGACGCTCATCGCGCCCGTCGGACGCGCGATTGTTGCACGCAAAGTTGCCATTTCGATGGCGGCCGTCCTCACCATGAGCGCTGTGCCGTGGGCGCTCTTGGCCATGCCGCTGCTCACGCTCCCACCACCGCCACCGCTGGCGCCGCCATTCAACCCACCGCCCATGCAACCCCCGCCCGCAGCACCTCCCACGCTGCCCCCTTCGCCGCCGTCGCCACCGCCAGCGGTAGAACCCAAACTCCCGCCGTTGTTGCCAAACCCGTTCCCGCCCGCGCCACCACAGCCCCCCGCCGCGTACGGGCCGGCAGGGGGCTGTGACGCCGAGCTCAACGCTTGGTGCCGAGACGTCTCGCGCTCGCATTGCAACATCCACTCGCTCAACAGCGCGTGGGGGCCCGACTCCCTTCTTGCACGGCACGATCACAGTGCATACGGGTCGCGCGCCGAATGGCGATGTTACTACCCCGTGTGTTTGCAAGACGAGCTCCACCCTATTCACGGATGCACTGAATACTGTACACGCGACCATGAACTTCGAGTTGTGCTCGAACGCTGTCGCAACGGTCGCTACAAGATGAAGCGGAGAAGCGACGTGCCGGTGGTTCGCCGTTTCATGGTCCACCTCGAGCGCGACGGCTGGAAGCTCGGTCGCTTCCAGAGCAGCGTGCGGAACGTCGGGCTCGAGTGGAACGACCTTGGCATCTCGTTCTGGCCAGGCATCATTGTAAACGAGCGTCCCGAGGTGTTGCGCTGGGCAGTAGAAGAAGGTTACATCTGCGAGCCACATTCAGCGCCGCATGCGTACGGCAACATTGGGGCTGGCCTCGCACATATCACGTTGTGGCACGCGCTTTCGCAACGACCAGACAACGAAACGTGGATGGTCTACGAGGATAACGCGCTGCAGACGTCAAAATCGGAATGGGCAATCTCATATTACTCCTCGTTCGAGTTCGACTGGATCAACCTCAGGACCTACATCAGTCGTATCCGTGGCACGCCCACAAGCGAGCACGGCGTCCTCAGAATGGCGAACAACGAGCACGTCGCCCAAATGCAACCACGATGGCTCCGGCACATCTGGCCCATGCCAAACCTGTGGTTGAGCAGCTATCTCATGACGCCATCAGGAGCGCGCAAGATACTGCGCGAATTTAAGCACATCAAGCCAGACATAAGCGAGTACATTATTGACCAAGTCGCCATCACCGCCACATGTCAAAGTTCCGACATCGTTGCGTACGTAATTGATCACCGCGGGTTGTTTGGTCACATGCAAACGGATGGCGATTCTCGTGCACAGCTGAATGGTTAGAGTGGATGAGGGCCCGTCCCGTGATAAGTGCAATTTTTAGCGTCTTAATATATGAGCGGAGATGTCAAAAACCATTGAGGTGGAGGGGTACAGCATCTCGCCGTTTGTCGCCACAACAACAACCTTCCTCGCAATTTCCTATGTGGGGATGGTGGCGGCGCCTTCCCCGTTTGTGTTCGCGACGTTGACAAATCTGTGCTATCTGGCCGCCGGGTTCCATCGCGAAATCGCAAGCAGTACGGATAAGCATTCCGCCATGTTTCTTTCGGGTCAGATGGCCGGCGGTGCTCTGGTGCTGGTTCTGATTGGCGCCAGCTCGTTCGCCTTCCATCGCGAGAGCGAGATGTACTCTCCGGCGCACACACTCGACATCACCTTTGGATGGCTCGTGGTCGCGCACGTCTTTTACGTCTCGTTCTCCGTGTCGGTGCTCGGGCTGGTCAGCTACTGCAGCGGCAGCAGTCGGCTGCGGACCCAGGCCATGCGCATCGTGCGCCGGGTGCTTTCATTGGGGTTTCTCACATTCGTGACAATACTCTTTGTGTTTTACGACACGTTCTACGGGCACCAGAAGCAGCTGTACTTTGCGCTGGGCCCCGCCGCCGCTGTGTTCGGAGGTATCTGCCGCTTCATCCTCGTCAAGTCATTCGACTGGGCTGCGATCCGCGTTGCGCTGTGGGAGGTGGCCGTCGCGCTTACGGCTGTCTTTGCGGCCATTTTGTCGCAGTGCGAGTTGCTTGGTCGGCGCTGCAACAAGGGCGACTCTGGCGAGGACTACGACTTTTATCACGGGCAATGGCACGCACTGCTTTCTCTAGTCGTTGGGATGCTCTACACGCGCGCCGCGGATGCGGCGCGAGTGGTGCAGCGCACGCACACCGTGTGCATTTGCGATTTGCCAGCACTCGACTTTGCGGCGGAGATACTCATTCTACTCTACTCTGTACTCGTCATTGTCTTCAAAGAAACACAAGTCAATATCGCTTTCTCCAAGGCAATACTTGGCACCGTCTGTGCGCTCTTCATGGTCCACGCCGCGGTGACGGTGATGCACACATTCCTCAAACCCAAACCCCCACCCGCTGCACCGTCGTCTGCTTACACACCCGTAACCCCCGTAATCACATTCAAACCCCCGAGAGGAAACCCCTGATCATCACTTGGCGTCGCCCACCGTAGACTGCTGGTTTCCCTTTTTGCCCGGACCCGAAGCGAGGCCCTGTAGAATGTTGCGCTGGTCCGACTCGGCCTTGATGATCTGTGCATGGCGAGGAGTGGCAAAATTAAATCAGGTGCAAATCCTAGAGCGTGCACAAGGCGACTTACCTTGAGCATCAAATCGCAGCTCGATTTGTCGAGCTCCCGGTCGTCGCCGTCGACGCGCATCATGCGCTGCTCGACCGCATACCGCCTGCAAAATAGATTACAAACAATATCGTCAGACAGTAACATTGACAAATAATATGCAAGACACGCACATCGTCTGGAGCTGGCGACACGCAAACGTGCGCGAGATGGTGTGGTCGGAGCAGTGGAGTAGGTAGTGCGTCCGGAGGTCCTTCCACGACCACTGCCACAGCAACACGAATGTGAGCACGGTCTGTGAATCCGCGGGTCGGTGCGGCTTTCTAGTAAGCAGCCACGTACCCCAGGCGTGAGCACGCCCTCCTTCTTGCGCGGCTCCTGGACCTCGCGCACGTAGACGAGCGCCGCCTGCTTCCACAGCGCGTCCTCGGCCATCTTCTCAAAGTGTGTCTTCACAAACCTTTCCACCGGTGCAATCTGCTTGACGAGCATGCAGCCCACGCAGTCGATGCCCTTGATGGGGAAGGCGGCCTTGTGGGCCGCCTTGCGGCGCGTCGACGACGTGCCGGAGACCTGCGAAATGGACTCGCCTGCGTCCGAGGCGGCATAGCCGCCACCGAATGCCGCCTGGGCATACATGGCAGCGTCCGCCGCGGCGGGGGCCTCGCCGCGCTTACGACTCTTTTTGCGATTCGCGTGCTCGTCTTCCGAGTCGTCGGATCCGTTGAGCTGCCCAAAACCACCGTCGTCGTCGTCGTCGTCCTCTGTCTCCATGCGACGCTGCTTCCCGCGTGCGGGACGGGCCACCGACTCGTTCTCCTCGGAAAAGAGCGCCGAGTCACCGTCGGCGTTGGCCCGGAACCCGCCGAGCTCCAGCGCCAGGGCGCTCAGTGGCTCAAAGCGTGCACCGTCGGCTCCCTTGTTGGAGCCAGCGCCAC
>CERI01103276.1_pt1 | contig 19494 bp, 14 predicted proteins | sample 350261 | NCBI WGS metagenome assembly CERI01 (sample SAMEA2620979, study PRJEB7988) | marine metagenome | isolation source: saline water (ENVO:00002010), including
ATGTGGCTGGAGGGCTGTGGGGGCAATGAATCTGGAACGTGTCAAAATTGCTCTGCCAACAAATACTCCTCCGGTTGGGGAATTTATAACGAAGCACAGTGTCTTTCCTGTATTACCTGTGCCGGAAACACTGAACGGGTTGGCTGTTCTGGCACATCCGCGGGCACATGTAATACCTGTTCCTCGGGGAAATACAGTGATACTGGAGTATGCACTGACTGTCAAGACTGCGGAAATGGTTATTATCTAACAGGATGCGGGACAGAGGACAATGGACATTACGAGGGTGTGTGTATGGCGTGTTCCGCAGTGTGCCCTGGAAACAAGGTATTGACGGGATGTGGTGGGACAGAGCCGGGTTCGTGTGAGGATTGCCCGTCGGGGACTTATAAAGACGGGGATAGTTGCGTTTCATGCGCTCCCTGTCCGGACGGCGAAACTCGTTATGACTGTGGGGTGGACGTAGGTGGTGATCTGTCAGGAGAGTGTCGAAGTTGTCTGTCTGGGTTTTACAAGGGCCAGGGAGACGATTCATGCCAACCATGCCCACAGCAATTTTCAGAATCGCCAGCAGGTAGTACGCACTGGCATAACTGCTCCTGCCTGTCATCAGATTCAAGCCACGCAGATTCATTCTATCACGGAACCTTTTACCGGATTGGTGATGTAAGGGACCCAGTCTTGCCAGAGGGGGACACGTACGACGCATCCAGGGATCAGTGTTATCCTAACTGTTCCGTGACATCCTGTCCGGTAGGTGAAGGCTTGGAAGGCTGTGTCCCTTACCACGCGTATACGGACATACCGTATCAGTCGGGCACGCCTGCGGCAGACAGGGGGTCGTGCGTGGCTTGTTCAGCAACTTCGTACAAGGGACCGGCATCCGAGTACGAAATCCCCAGTCAAACTCACTGGGACACGTGCAGAACGTGTTCGGGTCGCAATCAAGAATGTTTGAATGCCGTGGACCAGGACGAACTGAAGTCATTGAAATGTAACAATCAACCAGGGACATGCAACGTGGGTTGCTGTCCCCCCGTCGATAACGCTGTATGTACTGGACCAGTGGATACATGCTGGTTTATGCATAACGCTATTGTAGAATCATGCGGTCCTACTTCCAAGGGAACTTGTACGGGTAAATGTGGAAAGATGGGCACTGAATGTACAATCGCCAGTGACGATACAGTAGCATATAATGACTATGAAGCATGCGCTCCGTATTGCTGCGCGGGATCAGCCAGTGTGCCAAATAGTTGGTTCCCGGCGTCAAGATGTAGTCGAGTGTATTAAAATGGTATACAACCAAACAGTTAATAAATCTTCAGTATGAACCATATAAGTCGTATATTAGATTCAAATAGTCATGCAGAATATGCGCTGGTGCTCGTGCTTGCTTTGTTTGTTTATGATTCCCATGGTCTCCGCCACGTACACCGTGGAGATGACGGTGTCGCTGAGTGGTCTGTCCGGCCTAACCCCTCCCCAGCGAGATAGTTTTAAACTGGCAGTAGCGACGACGGCGGCGGTGGGCGTGGACAAGGTGGCGATTATTGGTGTTAATGTGGGCCCACCGACGCAAGTAGAATTTGAGATAACAGGACAGGACTATGACACGGCCAGTGATGTTGGGATACGGTTGGAGGCCACTTACCTGAGCGAGGATTTGAATGCCAACGGACTTCCCGCCGCCACGATAGTCAGTGGCCCAACATTCAAGGACAATGATTACGCGTTGTTGACATGTATTAGCTGTGACGAGGGACAGTATCTGGACGGGGTTTGTCGGGAGTGTCCCGACTTTAGTCATACACTCCCACGAGTGAACGCGCCAGATATCAGTTTTTGTGTATGTGATCCGGGTTACCTCCACGCAACCGCCTCCGCGTCGTATGATCTCATCGTTTCAGACGGAAAGTATCGCCTGAGTGCCGACGGGGAGGAGCGTCCCGAGCTTCACATGTTTCGTGGGCGCAGGACGACGGTGACTTGGCCGACTTCACCCATTCCCCACCCCTTTACCATTTCAGAGACGGCGGCGGTGGGGGGTCCACCATATACTTTTTCCTCAGTGGGGTCGGGCGAAACCACCATTGACATTACTGCTGACTTTGCAGGAGATAAGCTTTACTATTATTGTTCTGAGCACTCTGGAATGCTACTGGGAGAGATCCTGGTCGTGGATGACGAATGTTCGCCCTGCGGGATCGGGTTCTTCAAACCAGACCTCGGGAATATTTCTTGCACCGTCTGTCCGTTAAATTCGAGTACAGCCGTGGACAACGCTGTGGAGCTGTCTCAGTGTTTATGTAACCCTGGTTTTTTTCGAAATAACGGGGAGTGTCAGGAATGTCAGGCAGGGAAGTTTAAACCGGATTTATCAGACGCATCATGTACTGACTGTACGTCAAACTCAGACTCCCCAGCCAACTCGATCCTCTCCACTGAGTGTATCTGCAACCTCGGATTTATCGGGTCAGATGGAGGACCCTGCACGGCGTGTACTCCAGGAAAATATCGAAGTGGGACCGACACGAGTATTTGCGAGGACTGCCCCGCTGGGAAGTATAATGAGTTATATGCTTCGCCAACTGCGGGAGACTGTGATGCCTGCCCCGAAAACACCTACACAGCAGACAGTGGATCCGGAAGCTCCCTCGACTGTACCTGCAATGCCGGCTTCTCCTCTTCCCGGGCCGATTCTGACACCGCTTGGACATGCGATGCTTGCCCGGAAGGATTCTACTCTCTCGTATCTAACTCCTCTCAGTGTACCGCGTGCGGGCCTGGAACGTATTCTATCGCCACGGCCGCCGCCACCGCCGACGTCTGCAAAAAGTGTGCAGATGGCGAGTTTAATGTGGACACGGGAAAAAGCGAATGCACTCTGTGTCCCACCAGTACCTGGCAGGATACCTCTGCCGCCTCTGCGAAGTCCACGCCCTGCGAACCCTGTCCCGCATCTTCGAGCCACAGCGACTCTGGAGTCACCGATGTGAATATTTGCATCTGTGGTCCTGGTGTTTACAAGGTGGTGCAGACGCAGTTATTCACCTGCGAAGATTGCACCGCTGGCGATTACTGCTTGGGAGATAACATACGGCGAGAGTGTGCTGTGAACTTCTACAGTCTGGCGGGAGCAAGTGAGTGTTCCGAGTGCGCTGACAACAGTCAGGCGATTGTCAGTGTTGGGCTCATTTCACCCGGCCAGTGTCAGTGTGAGCTGGGATACGAAGGGCCTAGTCATAGCTCCTGTTCCGCGTGTGATCTGGGCAAATTTCAACCGGACGACTTCACGTATGACTCCTTGCAAACCGATCTGCGGGACGGAATCACTCTCACGAACGAGACGATGGCGGTGGCGGTCACGTGTGTTAACTGTCTCGAGAACACGTATGCTGACACAACAGGTGTCAGTGTATGTACCGACTGTCCTGTGAATACGAATACAGGAGGCGGGGAGGGGGGTACGGATGTGACGGATTGCGTCTGTTCGGCAGGCTACTTCGGCGCTAACGGAGGACCCTGTAACCTTTGTCCTGTCGGACGATTCTGCCCGGGTGGGATTAACACCCAGCCGTGTAGGGCACATAGTAACTCGTCGGTGGGTTCAAGTACGCAGGAAGACTGTAAATGCAACCCGGGTTTTTACTCGTCTGGGCCGGGACTCACCTGCCAGAAATGCCCCCCCAACTCCTTCTGTTCGGGGGACCAGGCCGTGGTTCCCTGCTCTGACAACTCCTTCAGCCCGGCGGGCTCGTCCAATATCACCCAGTGCTGGTGTAATGAGGGGATGTGGCGGGGGTGTATCATTACCGCGGATGGCGACACCCTGGACGGCGATGGCGTTCCGTGTACCATCGACTACACCCTTGCTTGCTTCGATTGCGATGCCAATGACATCTGTGTAAACAATACCATGGAACACTGTATGGAACATGCCGTCGCGCCGGCAGGCAGTCACGAGATCGAGGCTTGTGTGTGTATCGATGGATATTACAATGTAAACAGCCCCTCAGGCGATCGCGTATATGAACTTGTTGCGCATCTGGGGAAATACTACCTTGCCGCAGATACCTCATTCAGCGATCCAAACCCGACACTCCAGGCTACACGCGGTCATCGGACCGAAGTGATTTGGCCTTACTCAGAGTACGGGGGGTCGCATCCTTTCTTCGTTTCAGAAAGCCCAGGGCATGACGCGCCGCAGTCCGCGTTGGCTGACACTCAAACTGGAATAACCGTCATCAATCTTCCAGAAGACTTCTCGGGTAGTTTATACTACTACTGCCAACTACATTCCAGTATGGTGGGGGCATTTGAAGTTATATAAGATGATTTATTTAAGTGAAAATGTCAGAGACTGCTACAGAACAAATTCTTTCCGAAACAATAACAAATCAATTGCAGGAAATGTTTTCGACATATGTTCGACATATGGACCCAAACGGGAATTGTCTTTTTGAGGCGTTGGCATGGGCGAAGAAGAGAATGGAGTTGGAAAAGGAGCATGAAAGTGGTATGATGAAAGAAATAGATAAGCAGGCTTTCAAATCAAAAATGAAGGATCATATTAACGATATTCGAAAGGACTGCGCGAGTTATTTCGAAGAATCTATGCGCGATTTTCATGACCTAGAAAAGGGACAAGCGGAAAATTTCCTCCAAAATTGGCAACAAGAATTGCGTAAAGAGCTGTCAAAAATCAATTCTGATGAAACGCAACCTACAGCAAACAGACAACTCGCATTAACTCATTTAGAATATATACGGAACAAATTTCAACAGAATCGTGACAAGCTAATGAATCTTCCGTTACTAAACAAGATGTACAAGACAGTGATGACACCATCAGAATTTAACAGGGGATGTCTGGAAATTCCCCCTCCTTGGCTATGGGGGGATCATATTGAAGTGTGGGCGTTTGCGAATAAGTTCAAATGTACGATAAAGGTTATACACATTTCAAAGTTTGGAACAATTAGAGAAGACATCGTTGAAGGCTCCGACGACAACAAGGAGTGCAATCTACAAAACAGAAGATCAATTGTATTGGTGTATTCAGAGTCAAAAGAACACTATGACATGATGGAAGTTGAAAACTTGCATGCTGGTATGAAACTTGATGACCAAAGCGATATATTTATACCAAAAAGCGACGATGACTATTCTGAAGAGGAAACGGAAGTTCATAAGTCAGATGACCTCACGCCGGGGGAAGAGGACCGAAGAGAGCAACAAGCTAAGAAGGATGCAAAGGCAGCGAAGGAAGCTGCCCGAAAGGCAGCTGCGGCCAAGAAAGCAGAAGAGAGGAAAGCGAAAGCCGCGGACAAACCAGTTCAGCCGAATTACAAGCAAGTGCTAGATTTTTTTGAAAAAAGTTGCCGTGATTTCAACAAGATGCAATGCAAATTCAATTTAGAGGTGCTGATGTTATTGCCTAATCATACAAACTCGCCAAACGAGGGATATGATTTATGGAAAGAAATTTTAGCCAAAACGGAAAAATCAGAGAGTTTGAAGAAACAAATATATGACAATATAGCACAGTATGGACAAGACATAGACCAGGGTAAAGTAATATCACCAGTATTGGTAAAATCGGAAATTCCTGAAGCGACTCTGTTTTCAGACAATTTGTTACAGTGGATGCAAAGCAGCAGATTGGATCGAGAAAGATTCGCCTGGCATTTATTTGACCCGAAATATCAAGAAAATTCCACTGACAATGAGAATAAGAACGTGAACAAAATGGTCGAAGAACTGAGGAAGAACAAGAGTAAGAAGAAAGAAGAAATATGGAGAAAGTATTTGAGAATCTTGCATTCCGCGGTTGCGAAATTTCATTCTAATATGGCGTTTGCGATAAACTATTACGTCCAGAACGCTGTGAGTATCTCCGCAAACCTGGAAGAAACAGAAAGGAATCAACGGACAGATATGAGACGACAAATTTTTGAAGAATTTGGCCTGCATTTGTATCCCGCTTGTCTCCCGGAAAAAATTCAAAGCAACTTTAAAAATTGGGCGGTGCAGGCAATTAATCTCGCTCTTTCCGGGAAAAAATATAAAATCCCTAAAGGATTATACAACGATCACGAAGCCATTGCAGTCTTTAAATCGTTGGTAGATATAACCGCGAAACATCTCAGACGTTCTCGCGGCGATGCTGGCTGGGTGTCACGTACATTCAACGGGGATGGGAAGCAGAAAATTAGGTTTAAGAAAGACCCTATTCGATGGGGCGCCCAGGTAACCACCAACAACCACTTCCTCGTCGACCCCAGCGTCCCCGCCCCCGTGCTCAGCACGGCTCTGAAAGGTTCGCGTCGCTGGCTGATCTCGGAAAACGTGAACTGGTGACGGAGCCCTGGTACAATTCCATTTCGTCGAGGCTTCGGAGTTGCTGCTTCCTGTGTGGGAATCAGCAGCGACCATGGCCAATCAGAACGATATGCGTAACGGACGAAACGGACGACACTAAAACGAGGATGAAGGCCCACATCTCGTGACTCCTAACGTTGCAGTCTAGAACATTTTCAGCCTCGAACCATTGCTCGACGGGGTCCTGGATGAAGACGTAGGGCCGGTCCGGCCTGCTATGTCGGTACTTGTGGTGTAGGACCAAAGCAAGGGCGGCCAGGAGCGCGGTGGCCGAGATAAACTGCAGGATAAAGCACATGGTGGTGGTGGCGGGGTAGTGGGCAGTATAGACAAGCTTACTTTTTTTTACACGGAAAACATCGGTGTTTGAGATAGTTTAGTTTAGTTTAAGTCAGTAAATTTGAGACCGTTCAAAACGTAGCAAACGACGCGAAGCCCCCATGCTCGAGTGTGTGATGCGTCTCGCCAACGGCATCGTCATCAAGCGCTGCATCCCGGACACTAATGTCTTTGAAACCCTGTCCGCGCTCACGGCCACCGTCCAGCAGTGCTGGGAGCGGTTCGGCGCATCTGCTGGCTTGGTGATCATCCGCGATAAGCCCCACGGCGTCGGGCCGAAAAGTGGAATCAAGTTTACAAACATATGTGGTAAAATCGACCACATTTCGAGCCGGCGCGTCTACCATCCCGGCGTGGAGCCCCTCGTAAAGAGCGTGTCCAACGGGTTTGGGAGATTCAAGGGCATCTATAGCAAGCACTGCAATCTGCTCACATGCACCACCAGGAGCAGCACCCTGTTCCGTGGAGGAAGGCGTTCCAAAGCCATTGCGAAGGTGGTCGAGCACGCAATCGACCCCGAAAGCATCAGCCGGATGACGGTGCACATGCTGGTAGCCAATGCGCGTCTTGGGCATGGCGTATGCGTAGATAGTCACTACCTCGACAATTACGTCTCAGAGGACCCGCGCTGGCGCTGTGTCCCCATTCCCCAGCACGAGGAAATGGCATATGTGAAGAGCCTACGCCTGACAGAGTTTCAGCAGGAATTTGCCTCCAGTATGAAAATTTCAGCGCCGGACAGCATTGTAGTCAGCGTCTCCAAAAACGGAAGCGTGAATTTCTTCGTTACCATGTCGTCAGACGTTGAGTTCAGACGAAACATTGAGCGTGAGTACATCCCCTTCTTAGAGGAGTTGATGGAGGTGGTCAACAGGGGCTCGTAGGGATTAGACTCCCGGGTCGTCGAAGTGATTCAGATCGTCATTCAATTGGGCATTGCCGGCGCGATACTCCGATAGTGATTTCCATAGGATGTTCTTGGAGAGAATCGAGTGAACGCAAGAGATTGCCAAGTACTTCCATCGGTATGCCCTGGTGAACTGGGCTTCCCACTGTTTCTGTGAGAGGATACTCGAGCGATCGTCGGGTCGGCCCTCTACCCTCTCGAGCTCAAGCTTGCGATTGCGTGAGCATTTGTCGCATTCAATGAAGAAGGTCCCCCGCCCGTGCTTGAAGCAGACGGGCGCGGAGTCGTCTCTCGCAAGCCAGTAGGCGCCCAGATTACCAGGCAGGGTTTTCGATTCGAGATTCTCGTACATTTTCACACGCCTGCGTTCGATTTTCACGAAGTCGTCGTACACGTCCCTCACGTTCTGTGGAACCAGGGAGTTGTGTGGGAGGAGGCATTTTTCGTAGAGCTCTTTCCAGAGTCGGGACGTGTCGCGTTCCATATTCGAATCGTAGGATGCGCTTGGTAAATTTCCCACTTCTCTGTACGTTTCGCGCGGATTTCCGTGGTATAGATCGACTGTGAAGTTGACTGGCGGTGGCGGCACATTCAAAGGCATTTGCGTGAACGTCCACGCGGGATTTGCCTGTTCGTATACGGTATTCATGACAGACCACGTGAGACAGCTAATAGTTCTCGGATTGCCATTGCTAGGGTCATCGGCGCCTTGCAGCAATGAGCTGTCAGGTTGCGTTGCTGCTGTCCAAGTAACCCGAGCCCGTAAAGGCGTCGGTATGTAGTTGAGAGGGTCGATAGGTTGCCCCTGGACATTTCCTCGGATACGATCAATTATCTCTTTCTCGGTTGCATTCGACGTGTCAAAGAATAAAGGTATCGAGTTACTTCTACTCAGAGATCCCGTATTGATGGTCAGTATATAGGCCTCAAGCGTCATATTTCGCTGGTAAATCGAGTTAATGCCATCAATACTGTTCCGCGTCTGTACCATAAGTTTCTGTGTCTTCTCCCCTGTCTCCTCTGATGCGACACACGTGGTGATATCGGAAACGTTCCCCGACGCCTTATACCGGAAAAGACGCGCCCGGAAAGGCTCGTGTCGAAAGAGACCAGCGTCGCGAAGGGAGCAGAATGAATGCATGACGTGATGTTCGTACCTATCTCTGAACCACAGCTCGCGGTTACAGAAGAGATTTTCACTTCCTTCAAGAGTTTCTGCGGATGGACCCGGGAATTGAACTAATCTCTTGAGGTTTCGCGAGGTCATTGCCTCATCTCCATCATTTGTCAATATGCCGTCTATACTCGTGTCCAGGCTATCCAGGTTTTGGAGTTGACGCGAAAAAACCCGTGTCATTTTCATCACCACAGGAAGCTTAATCTGATTCTCAATTTCTGCCATAATCCTGTTACAGTGTAATTTCATCAGCAGTACAAATTTGGCGAAATTATCCTGAATAAATTTTACATTGCCCGCGCAATTGGCACGGGCGCCACAGCCGATGCGAATTGTTGTGTGGTTGTCTCTAATAAACACACCACCATTTACCCCTAAAAGCGGAATCTGAATTTGTCTAGAATATGAGAGTATCTTTCGTGTAAGTATCGTTCTCTCTATATCCGGAAGTTCCATCGCCGTGGTAATTCGATCATACGCATCGAGTGTAAAGCCACCTCCAATTTGTGCAAAATTCAGATCGTATGAAGAATTTGCTCCTCTGGGTTCTAATTCTTGAATCTCCTTTTTAATAGAATAAACCAATTCCCCCCATTTTTGGTCCTTTTCATTGTCTGGTGTATTTGTATATATCCGACCTAAGTTTACAAGTAAACAAAGGCATTCAGTGTACATCAGCATCCTGGCAACGTCTTCAGTAACTTCCACTTCAGTTGGTCCCCTGTTGTCGTCGGTATACTGAATTCTCATATATTCACATGCGTACTCTTCGCCTGCTACTCTTCCGTCTCGGTTACGAGAATGAGATGCGAGCCACATTTCAGATGGATATCGCAGCTCCCCTGCACGAGGAATCAATCCAGCCAACGCTATATGGCGACAGGCAAAGAATACACGGGTGTAGAACAGTAACGGCATGTTCGGACCATCGGTGCGTTGGAGAGTAAACTGAAACAATCTTCGAATCTGTTGAAAGTATTCCGTTGTAAGATTTACAGCGTTCTGATCTGCTGCATCTACACTTAAGGGAATATCGTACATCTGTTGCATATTGTCTACAATTGTATTATCCATATTTGGATCCGGGTGTTGACGGTATACGTCAATCAATGCAAACTCACCGGGACTTGCAACCGGCGCACCGGCGTCATCCATCGGCAATCCCTTATAAAAGTCTTGCTGGGTCAGGAATTTCCAGTATTTTATCTGCTCGTATCCATACTCGTCCAGGTGTTTCCGTAACTGCAGGCAGTTATTAATACAATCGACAATGCCGGGTATTGTGATGTAATCGTTTTCGTTGGGCTGATTTCCTCTTCCAAACGTGTACGAGCCTCGGACTCGCCGAATCCAAAACGGTTTCTGAATAGGTCTAATCAGGGAGACTTTGAGCTTTTGTGTCTCGAATAGAACGCTGCTGTCCTTTGCGACTTCAGTAAGCATGAAGAGAATCTCAGTTTGTACCGTCAATCCAAAAGCGTCAAGGGCCGTTTCTACCATTTCCTTATAATGATCCACCTGGTATTTATTTGCAAGCTCGTGAAGAGCAATCAGGGAATGGCATTGAACAAGGCGGCAGAAGACAGCCATGTACTCCGACTTGTATTTGTTGAGGTACCTCTGTAACGCGGGCTCGAGTATCACCCTACTATCTTTCGCGATTGCTCCAAGAAGACAGTCCCTGAGGTTCATCTTTTTGAATTTTGCGGGAAGTTCCTGTATGATTTCGTTGTTTTGCCTGGTCCTCACCTTCAGCTGCTTCGTCTCATGCTGCTCCTTCAGTGTCAGGAGACGCAATTTCATGTCGATCCAGTGAGCGTTTTCATCCGTGGGAAATCTCAGTGCGTGATCTTGCTCTCTGTATATGATATGGTGGTAAATGTTTTCCATTTCGGCAACAAAGGGTTCGAGAATCTGGTCATACACTTCGTATATTAGTTCCTTCCTGTTATACCCCGCCAAATATGCAGCCGCAAGTGGTCTCGTAAGGGGAATTTCAGGAGTATCGTTCTCATCAATTTTATGCCATGTTTCTGGTACGATGTCAGAATTCGCAGCTGCTCCATTGAAACCAATTGCATTGTTTCCGGCCAGCAGTCCAACAAGTATCTCGGAATTGAACAGAGTATCCGTCAAGCTATAAAATGTCGCAAACCCAAAAGCCTCCACTGCAAATGATAGGAAATGCTGCATATCCTGTAAGTACCAAACACCGCGAATTTTTCTCAAAAATAGATTCCGTATCTTTTCATCTCTCTCACGTTCTATATTTACAGCGTTTGCCGGATTGGCCCTTGCGAGCTTACCAATATATTCCACATGTATTTCTTTGCATTTCAAAACCACTGCTTCAATATTTTTCCACGAAACGCGTTGAACAAAAAAGTGATTGATAGTTGCTCCATATTGCTCAGTTTTGCCAACGTGGACGTCCGCATACATGTCAAAAAGCATAAACCTGGGCGCTTGGTCCATGGTGTGGACGTTATTTGGTGGTATCGGGGGTGCAGGGTTGTTCGGTAACACATCTTCTTTGGAGACTTGATTGCAAATTGGCCTATACGACTGCTCTTGAATTCTTGCATCCTCGTCACGCTGCTTTGTGAAATAATTACGACTTTCTGTGGAACGCACTGGCGCCACGGCGGGAATTGTCTGTATATTATCCACCCCCAGCCGTTGCTGTGTTGCTATCTCTGCATGACCAATAAATTTATCGACTGGAACCCTACCAGTACGACACTGCGAAGGAAATTTACCCTCGTAGTCCCCGATGACAAAATGAAGGTCGTATACATTGTCGGAATTAGTAACCTTGCTCCACGCGGACTGGTCCTTCTTGCGCTTACCACCACCAATATTATGAGCGATGTAGTTTCCGATGGTGTACACAGTTGCCCTTGCCAGGTTTATCATCCAAGAGTAGAGCTGTCCGGGGTACATGAGGTTCCTGTGGATGTCATCACTCGCATACGCCTCGAATTGATCCTTTCTCGCCGTTCCCATGTTTATGCGGATGGTAGCGACAGACGTTCCTTCTCTTGCTTCGTGTACGCGGCCAAACGTGACATCCTGCCATAGCTTCATGGCGGTCGTTTGTGGTCGGGTACGGGGGTCTTCAACGTCAATCTCAATGAATAAGAACATTGTTACCCCCTCGGCCAGGATACGATAAACCTGACCAGGAGTCTGGTCGTTGCTAAAGCAGGTCTGGTCGATCCCCTTCCATCGCCACAGATCAGCCACTTCGGCAAAAGCCTCGATGTCAGAGATGGATTTAGGCTCTGCCATTAGTTTTTCATACTGCATGTCGAACTCGCGCTCCTGGAAGTGCCCGCTCAGCAGTCTCATCGCGGTCTCGACCATACTTAGGCCGTTGGTGGTCATATCACGCCTCAGCAATTCATTCACGATCTCCTCGTGGCTGATTTCCTCCACGATTTTGTCGACCCAGTCATTCGGGAAAATTGCGTCATCTCCCATCTTTGCAGAATCCAAGCACCACCCTGAAATACTATGATGGTTGTTGCTGGTAAACTAACTGTTGTAGGTGAGACTGAATACACATCACGCACAGCATGCCCATGTTCTCGCGGTCCATGTATAAGCCGAGGTGGTAAGAATTGGGTTCTGCTGTAGACGGGGACAGGATCAGCGTTGCCACGACCTGCTCCTCGTTTCCGTTGCCGTGCACGTGAAACGGGATGGCGCGCTGGGATGGGGATTGCACAAAGAGGCGTGGGAGCGGCATCCTTGCCGTCTGTACGGGGAAATACATGACCGGATGTTGAATGGAAAAGACAATGGAGATGGCGTCGTTGTTTTTGAACCGTCTCAGGTGATGGTTCAGGATACGCTGGAACGACTGCTGTGTACGGAAGGCGGCATACGAGCCCTCATAGGCCTGGTTTACGGCATGGATCGGCGTCTGTAGGATTACGCGGGAGTGTGTGTCTGTGCAGATGTCAACCACGAGGCATAAATCCCGCTCAAACTCCATGATATCGATGGAGACCGCATGTAACATATCCACGAGGACGTCCTCCTGCTCCGACCGCGACTCAATTCCGTCGCTCTTTTTCTGGAACGCCGTTCGCATTTCCCTGGGAATGCTTTTCAGCTCCATGCGGGCGTCATGCCCTGCGCGGCACACGGGACAGCGCATATTGAGAGTGAGGAAGTGTAGGGCGATGGCGGATGGGTGGAAAAAGTGCCCACACGGGAGTTGAATGGTGTTGTACCTCTCTCCCCCCATGTTCCATTCGCTGGGCAGATCGTCGATCTCAACCTCTGAGGTCGGATACTGGAATATGCCGCAGTCTACGCAGTCCTCTTCCCCACGTGAAGTCAGTACACAGGCCATATTTGTTTTGGGTTCGTGGATAATCCTCCACTTTCTCTCTCTCGGCATTAACACGGAGGCAATGGGTCTTAAATGATGACGCTGGGACATTCTTTATTTCAGGGTATTTCTGAGGTTGGACAAGACACGCGGACGGGCAGGCTCGCGCATGCGGATGTCATTCGCCTTCAGAATCGCCTCCAGATCCGCAACACGAGTTGTGAGCTGAGCCAACTGCGTGTCGACGTAGTCGATCTCGGAAATGGGCAAGCCAAACTCATCGGACTGCAAGCTCAGAGAACCTACACTGACTGGCTCAGCGTCAATGACATCAGTGACGAGCTTTTTCCGAAACTCCTTCACCGCCCTCCCGAGAAGCTCCTGGGCGGAGGTGTGAAGGCCTCCGAGGTTTGTCGGGCAAACCCTAGTGACTGACCATTTCCCGCATTTTGAAAAGATAGACACGTGAATATTACAGGATGGCTCATTCATCGTTTGGACATAATCTCCTATGAGATAGTACGACCGAATAATTTATAGAAGAAAAGAGGTGTATATAACAACGTCCCAGATAAGTTCATTGCATGTTCCCTTTTTACGTATGTATATTTCACTGACGATTCGTCGCAGATCGGGACGACGAAAGGAACGGGTGGAGACGTCCTTATCCTGGAAGAGGCTGCCTATTGTGATGAAGGTGAGTGACAGTGAACTATGATATTCCATGTAATAATATACTAACCAACACATGAAACGAAACGCAGGTTTCTTCTACGAGACAGGTTTGATGAGTGAAGACAGCAAACCGGTGTAATTAAGTACTGACGAGCGTGAAAATTAGTGGCGCCGATCCTGAGCGTCGGCAATTCAAGCCTGGTCGCGATTTCCACGCTCACGTCAGAGATTAATTTCTACACTCGTCTGATTAAGAGTAAGTCATGCCCCAAAAAAATTCTATTGCCTGCTCGAGAGTGATGTTCCGGACGATCTCATAGTCTCCATCGGAAAATATGAGATCCCTCCACTGCTCGGACTCGAGCCTCAAACGCTCCATCTGGAGCTCCCACGGATAGCCTAGTTTCCGAAACATGTTTCATGTCTACTGCAATGGGTTTATATCTACTGACACAATGTTTTTTCTTCAGTGAACGATCCTGCTACGGACCGCCCCCTCTTCATGACACGGTCTATTGAGCTCGCATGCGAGGCTTGCAAGGAGGCTGGCAAGGCGGCCGAATGCGTGCATATGCTGCACCTGGTGCCGAGCTGGCAGTCTGCAGAGAGGCATCGAAAACTCAAGATTATGTAAGTTGTGTTTGCCCATTGTTTATTCCTCTGCAGGAGGTGTGCCAAAAATTGTTCCTATAAGCGCCGACACAGTCTGATGTTGAAGAGAATCAGCGTCGTCGGACGTCTGCGGAAGGCCTTGTACAGTTCGAGCAATACGGATGCTTTCGCGGCGTACAGCACGAGGTACAGCACGAGAATACGGATGTCGTGCAAAAGGGACCCCATTCATTGCCCGTGGTCTGCGAATTGGACCCGCAGGTTGTGGCCTGGGGTCCGACTGCATAGCAGGTTGTGGCCTGGGGTCCGACTGCATAGCACGTTGGGCAACAGGGCTTGCATACACTGCTGTTGTCACATGTTGTTGCACCAACAAAGCAGCATCTGGACCCAACCCCATATTCTCTAACATTGTGGTCGCTGCCTCCAATGCACTAGTTCGAACTTCTAGACTCTGACCGGGCATCGCGGGAGAAGGTGACGGGTGGTTTACACCCACTACCATACTTGCCAACAACGCGGTCGCTTCCTGCACTGGGTCTGCGGGGGCTGGTACCGGTAGCTGGGGAGAAAAATTTTCACCCATCTCGTGAGGACCGTGTGGTGGGTCGGACATTTTGTCCGAGCCAAGCATCTCATTACCCACCTTATATACTGACATATTTTATTGTTTGGCAGGATGCAAGACCGACCAGGTAAGACCCCCGACCATGAATGCCTTGAAAGCGTCGACTGACACCCCCCCAGACCTGATCCAGAGCGAGCTGGCGGGCCTGGCGTTCGATTCGCTCCAGCAGGTTTTCCGCAAGGTCGACATAGCATTTATGTTCGACTCACCCCCATTGCCTGCGATAAAAGACCAGCAGATTTGGATTGTGATCGATCCGGCGGCGGGTGGCCCCCAATCAGACTACGCCGTCATCAGCATCGCGCGACAGAAAGGCTGTGTCACGGTACGTCATGCCAAAACCCAGTACTCCTCACACTGCTCCACAAACTTAGTCAGGGTGATATCCTCGTTGATGCTGAACTGGACCACGAGGGTGCGGCGCAAATCGAGCAGAAACCGCTCCAGTTTGGCGTGGTTTGCTTCGATCTCGAGCTTCATTATCTCATTCTTCAGCGTCTGGTCGACGTTGAGAAGGAGGAAAAAAACAACCAAGAGTTCCATGTGCGAGGCGGTGTTGACGCGGTGAAAGAGGGTGGTCAGGTCGGTGGTGTACCGACCCTGGAAGAACACCTCAGAGACGGACTTGATGGACATCTGAATCAGTTTTACGAGCAGGGGTTGTTGATACGTGGAGAATAGTATCTCAATGACGTTAGGGATCTTACTCGTTGGTTTTTTGGGTGGCCTGAATTCACTGACATTATTTTCTGTGCAGATCTTGGGCATTGATACTCTCATGGGCTGCAAAGAGGTACGTACGCAGGGAATGTGTTTTTTACGTACCCCCACTGACACTGCTCACACAGCCGGAGAAACAGTTCGCGCTGGTGGAGCGCCATATCGAACGGATTCGTGATGTGGATCTCTACCGATTTTCTCCCATTGTCATTATGGTTGAAAGGAATTTAGGCTTTGAAAGTGAACACCACGAAAAGGCTCTAAGGAACCTTCCCAATTGCCGCCATCGCATCGATCACCAGGCGAAGAGATTCGGGATCCTCACTACAGAAGACATCAAGTACGGGATGATGACACTGGTGAACACGGTACCTTCACACGCGCACACACAGATACACACTCATACTTACATAAACTTAAACAGATGTTGAGGGATCAGCGCATAAACATCTCACCGTCTCTCTTATCGGAGGACCCGGAGGGGAATCGACGCAGGCTGCGAGACCAAATGGGCATTTACAGGTTTGAAAAGTGAATTTATGGTGCCTTCGTAAGACGTTACTGATTTGAGAAAGGATACAGTTTCCAATACAAGGATGCGGCTAACGCGTTTGGCAAACAGCGTGTAAGCTTAAACGGAAAGGTGTGTATAGTAATTTCCATGTAATCATATGATTTACTCCATACTAACACCTCATTTTTTTGCGCCAAGGTGGGCGGGATGAAAGGTTAGTCGAGTAATTTCCCTGTAATCATATGATTTACAAAATACTAACACCTCATTTTTTTGCGCGTAGATGACGTCTGCATTGCGCTCCAATTGGCCTGCTACTATTCCAATCACGAACACATGTATGTCTGATTGTCAGTCCTTTTTCCCCCACCTCATAACTTCTTGTGGTACCAATGCCAGCAACAGACACTCGTGTACAATGCCAAGAGTGGTGAGTACGACGCGCTTTTTCGGATGGTCCCAGTTTGTTCTCTCCTGTCTCAAAGATTTTCCGCTTTTCTTATATTCAGCCTCAACCCGGTTGACAACGTTCTTGCAAATCACATACACTATCGCGCAGTGTGCAAAGTACGAATTCAGAAAGAGACCCCATTGAGACGAACCAGCGATGAAAAGACATGTCATCACGAAGGTTATAGATGAGTGAAATCCCCACATCCAGAGGGAATTTATATAATCGGCGAATTTCGTCAATCCCATTTATTAATACAAATGCATTCATAAATATAGAAAGCCGAAACCTTACTTATACCCACCAAAACAATTCCCTCCAGGGTACTTGCAGCAAACGAACAAAAACTAAGAAGGATTCGTCGAACTGGCAGGGCGAAGGCTCCCAATTGGGGGTTTCCGCGTTCAACCCACAAACCCGTGGCCGAACGTGGACCACCCTCCCAATGATGTCAAGATCATCCGAACTTGGCTATCACGGGGGGGGTACTGGCAGTAAAGGTACCCTGCTATCTTTTTGTCGAGGTCGCGTGTCAGCGCCCGCTCTCGCTCCTGTTGGTCCCAGCGGGCGATCTTGCGTTCGATGCGGCGAATCGCGAGGAATGAAATTCGCAAGACCCATCTCAGCAGTCGGCTTCGCTTTATTTCCAGCAACCAACGGTAGAATGCATGCATGGTGTCTCGGAGAAAGCGTCTTTTATTCAGTCGCTCACCCTTCCGTCACTACCCTGTGGCTGTCTCGAGTTTCCCCCCCTTGTTCCAATCCTTCCTCACGTACACTATACTCGCCCGTCTGCAACCCCTCCTCTAGATTCGGCGTGCTGGGTTCGGCGGAGATGTGGCATACCTTGTACAAGAATGCGCCGAAGATGAGCATCATTACGATCGCGGCTACCTCCAACGCTATGCGTTCGTCGCTGAAGCCCGCGTCCATTCTTGCGTCGGCGGTCTCAAACTCGGATCGGTGTTTAAGACTTTACTAAAGTATCTCAAATTATTGACAGTTATTTTACGATAGCATGATCGCGCTCCTCCCACCCGCCCTGCGCCCGGCGATGATGCTGGCAACGCCGCCAGCTGCTGCACTACAGACACACATGATGTGCACGTGTCCTGCCGTGGAGCTGACGGCCACCGGACAGCTACAGGAACTGGCACAGAACGGCGTGCCGGTGATGTTTTGTATATGGTCGTTGATGGTATATGCCATATTCAAGGGTGATTAAAGCGGTATGTAGTGTCTCCTTGCATATACACGCCCAAACGTCTGCATCATCTCCGCCTCAAAGATAGCATCGATCCACGGCAGCACTTTTGGCCCACAGACAATGATCTGTATGCCTCCCGGCATCTGGCGCAGGCGGACAAATGTGTCCACATTGTATTCACCCCACAAGTCCTTCAGCCACCCTTTCACCAGCGTCACGTCCACTGGCCGATGAAGCTCTTTAAGGGCAGAGTCAATACACGTCGTTCCCGGGTTGCGCACTGAGAACACGAGGAAGTTGCTCAAAGGCCTGGACATCTCATTGCATAGGTAGAAGCGCTGTGAGTGTCCAAATAGTTCGTAATGGGCGTTCCACCAGTTTTGCATATTCGAGCGGTCCAGCCAGGAATGCTCAAAGATGACCTCTCTCGCGCTGGCTCGAACCAATGCAGCATTCTTACAGCCAGCAAACGCGTGTCTTTTCGGGTCCACGTTAATGCGCGTGCCAGTCACCTTCTTATAAAACCTGGAAGGCACCGCATAAACCATAGGAAGTTTGAAGAGGCGGGTATTCATGAACTTGGACAGCCAGGCGTAGTCGGGTGCACATGCAGTGTAACTCAAAAATCGCTTGTCGTTGCGTCCTGCGGCGACTACGAACGGGACGTTCCAGTAATACCCTTGTAAGGAACGTCTCATCACACGTGAGAAGATGGGACGTTTCAGTCGGTAGTTTGTCATGAGGGCGTGAAGGGCCCAGGCGGGTTCATCCCTTGTCCACATCGATATGCGGATAGCCCCCACCGCATACTCCAAAATCATTCGCATCACTTCTACCGGCATCTGCGATCCAGGAAACGGGTGTGGCAACTGATGATGAATCCCAAACGCCCCCCCTCCCAACCGCGAATGCAGCATGAGCGCGAATGCAATGATCTTCTGTAGAGAGACTGACGGGGTGTTCCACATGGCCTCCACGTTGCGAATTTGGGCCCACCGAGGCGGTCCGGACGCATTTGTCTCATTTTCGTCGTCACTCTCGACCATGGCCTGCGCTCGTTGGGTGTGAATTTAAGCAAGTGCTTGCTCAAACTTCAGAATCGTTTGAGATAGGCATTCGGAGAATGATGTCATCCGCGCAGATAGAGTCGCTTGTGCAGGGGAACAGGGACCTGTTGAACAGGCCAGAGGTTCGTGAGCAGATGAACGTGATCTTCCAAGAGCAGATCACAAAGGCCCGCGAATTGATTGCGCGGGGAGTGTCGGTGAATGAAGCGGACCACACTGGCTGGACAGCAATGATGGAGGCATGCGTCTTCGGCAACTACAACCTGGTGCTGATCTTACTGCAAAACGGCGCCGACGTCAACGCGAGTGACGTCAACGGCAGGACGGCTCTGAACGTTGCTTTAGACAACGGCCACCCCGAGGTCGCCGGCCTCATGATATCCTACATGAATCGCAGGATGTGAAGGTCGTGCGGGTGGGGGTTTGTACGGGTCCAGAGATATTAAAAATCGCACCGGTTCGGATTGTTAC
>CERI01042366.1_pt1 | contig 19427 bp, 21 predicted proteins | sample 350261 | NCBI WGS metagenome assembly CERI01 (sample SAMEA2620979, study PRJEB7988) | marine metagenome | isolation source: saline water (ENVO:00002010), including
AAGCTTGTTTCTGATAAACTTGTAGATTATGAAAAATACAAAACAATTCGCGATATATTTGAAAAAATGAGATTTTCTCCATTGATAATCGGAGAATAATAATTTAAAGACAAATAACAGAAATTATCAATATGGATAAAAGTAATTTAGAAAATAAATTTGATATGTCTTGTATGTTCGTTAAAACGTTAGTAAAACCGCCAAGCGATAAAGATTTATTGTATTTATATGGAATGTATAAACAGGCCACTGTCGGCAATTGCAATGTAGACGAACCTTCAAAATTTAATGTAAAGCCGCATGCTAAGTGGGACGCTTGGAACATAAACAAAGATATTGAAAAATCGGTTGCAATGGCCTTTTATATCGCAAAGGTAGATGAAATATTTGTTACATTGAGTAATAAAAAATAATTTTTTAAACATACATAGATTTATTAGACACAATACTTTTTTGGAGTTTACGTTGGATATTATTTATTTTTTCTAGGAATGAATAATTATTATCATTTTCTCCAAACACGATTAATTCATTACACATATTTACCAATTTCATACAACATTTAATGAAATCGCCTGTAAAAATATCAAGTTCACTTGTAAGTTGGTGAAAAAAGAAACGCGTATCTTCAATTGTTTCAATATTATTGAACCATTTTTCAATATAGTCTATTAAATCATATTGAATGTTAAATTTACATGTAATATATAATTCCGATGGTAGTTCTTTGTCTTTATAATAATTCAATCGTTCTTCAATGTAATCAAACTCTTTTTTCATAATACTTGGATAGTGAGTTTTATAGTCATCTTTTACTTTCAGTTCATAAAAACAAGATAATAGACATACAATTTGAGTTTCATTATATGATTCAAATTTATTGCAATAACCGTAAAGGTCACAAAATACTAGACAAGGTAATTCATGAATATAAGACGCATTTAATCCCATATGTTTTGCATTCATATTTTCATCCACATAGCCGTTTATTTTTAAAATATCAAATAATACATTAATTTGACTTTCTACATATGTTGATGCATGGTGAAGAATATTTTTTTCTTGTTTTATTTTTCTTACCATATCTGAATATTCTTGATAAGTTTCATATTTACAAAAATTAGAGTCTCCTTCAATCAAAGATATTTCTTTTTTTATTTTCTTTTTATCTTTATTACTTGACATGGTGTATTTATTTTGCAAACACTCGTAATTATTAAATGTGTTTACAATATTATTATCTAGTAATGAATATATTTTTGTTATATTTGTTTCCAAATTTGTAATCTCATTGTTTGAAACATTAATTTGTTTTACAATATCAGTATTCATAAGAGACTTCTGGATCATTTCTACAAAATCATCTTTAGATAAATTTTCAAGATAATTCAAAATTAAATTATATGTAATCCGAAATTTAGATGTAAGAACTTTGGGTTTATTATGAAACAATATGTTATATTCCGATTCACCAGGCGGGTGATAATTATTAGTTAATAGTATAACATGACCGATCTTATCAATATTACGGCGACCTGCACGTCCTGCCATCTGAATAAATTCATGGCTTTGCAATAATCTCATTTGATTACCGTCGTGTTTAAATAGAGAATTAAAAATAACTGTTCTTGTTGGCATATTTAGTCCAATTGCAAATGTTTCGGTAGCAATCAAGACTTTGATATATTTTTCTTCATACATCATTTCAATGATTTCTCTAAAAACAGGAAGCATGCCTGCATGATGAACTCCGATACCTTTTTCCAATAGATCAATATAAAAGTTACATTCGGGGAGATCTACATATTCTTTCCAGTTTTCTAATTTATTCACCAGCATTTTTATAAAAATTGGCCGGACCATATAATCTTTTTCGTCTGGAAGAAATAAATCTATAAAAATTTGCCTTGATATATTTTCAACTTGCTTTCTTGAAAATACAAAAAGCAAACAAGGAAACATATCTTTTTGTTTTAGAGTTTCTAAACACTCATTAATTACAAATTTATCATGAACCCTAAATTTATCTTTTATAAGTTCAGTACTACATTTCTTAGTCAACGATAAATGATTATAATAATAATTACCCTCTTTTTTCAAAATATTTAAATTTGAATTTGTCTTTTTCAAGAATAGTTCTTTTTTTGTTTTGTCTTTAATATTTTTGATGTATTTATCGGGTAAAGCAAAAAACTCATAAAAAACAAGAGGGACCACTCGTTTATTGCTACTACAAATTGTCACATCTTTATTTGTAATAGAGGATATCCAATCTGCAAAATACTCTTTTTTACCAATTGTGGCCGACAACATTACAAATGGTATATGGTCTGGAAGTAAAATAATTGTTTGCTCCCAAACAGTACCACGGTCTATATCATCAATATAATGTACTTCATCAAATATAACACTACCAAGTTCATTTTGCAAATCAATATTAAAATCTAAATATAGTCCTTTATTTTTTGTTTTAAAACAGTGATTTTGAAGAATTTCAGTAGTGACAATAACTAAATCAGCCGTAGGATTGTGTTTAATATCTCCGGTCAAAATTCCCACCTCAATATCAGAAAATTTTGAAGAAAATTCTTTATATTTTTGGTTGCTAAGTGCTTTAATTGGAGATGTATAAATAACCTTTTTCCCCTTAACTTTAATATTATAATATATGGAAAATTCAGCAGGAAGGGTTTTACCCGAACCAGTATGAGCTGTTACTAGAACATGTTTGTCTTCAACAATTGATAAACATGCTTTAGTTTGAAAGTCGCTAAATTCAAAATTGTTATTTGTATAAGCTTTGAATTGATTTATTTCTTCCATTGTATACTACATATATGGGTTTAAAGCTTTATGTATTTTTAACATATATAGTGTCATTGTTTGTCTTTTATTTAAAATGCTTATCCAAAATAAATATGAGTTGTTAGAAAAGATCGGTAATGGTTCGTTTTCAAATGTATATAAAGCAAAACATAATGTGAAAAATCATTTTGTAGCAATAAAATTTGATCATGATGAAAATTCAAAAATTTTGATTCAAAATGAAATAAATATTTATTTGTCATTATTAAAAAGAGATTCTGCAAACTTTGTAAATATAAAATCATTTGGAATAATCGATAAAAGAAATTATATTATTATGGATTACATATCATGCAATATAAAAGAATATGTTGAAATGAATAAAGAAACATTAAATTGTTGCGGCGTTTTTAAAAATTTAATATCTACTTTAAATAATTTGCATAATAATGGATACGTTCATCGCGATTTAAAACCGGATAATATTTTAGTAAAGAATGATAAAATATATCTTATTGATTTAGGATTTACTACAAAGGTAAGTAATAAAATATATGAGAATATGATAGGTAGTCTTCTATTCTCGAGCTATAATACGCATAACAATAAGTTTCAATATAGAAAAAAAGATGATATTTTGTCTTGTTTTTATATTATATTCTATTGTTTTTTTGAAAAAAAATTACCATGGGGCAATATAGAAAATAATAAAAGAATATTATACCATTATAAAAAATATACTGATTTTGAAAAATATTATAAAGATAAAAACATGAAGGATCTTATGAATTATTATAATAATATGAGCCTGTTAAGAAGTTTTTGATATATCGTATTTTACGGTCATTTGAATTGTAAATGAAAAATCCATTCCATTTAAATTGACAGTTCTACCAAATTCGTCAATAACACTAATTTGCAGTTTATCAATATTTACTGGACCAAAATAGTATCTGGGTTCTCCATAAATGGTAAAATCATTCTGAGATTGTACGCTAAATGCATATGCTTTTAGAGAAATTCTTGCAAGAATATTTCCATTTAAAATACTAAGTTCGTTATTTGAAAAAAAGTTAACATTTGAAGATGAATTAAAATCGTCTATCAATAAATAAACGTATCGTGGCCCAATTACATCAAGTTGGCCTTCACTGGTATAAGAGGTTGATCCATAATAATGATCTTCTCTAAACCCAAGCATCCAACCCATTCTTTGTTTATAACTAATTGGCGAATCTTCATTATAATATTTTGAAATTTTTTCATCACTAGAACTTATAACATGAGAAACATTGTAATTATATTCACCTTCGGATATTTTTGCCGATTTAAAATTTAATTCTAATTCTGTAATTACAACCGAATTTGTGGAATCCCCAGAATATTCAAAAGATAATGTACCTTGTCCGGTACCAATACCACCATCATTATCAAAATCTAAATTATGTGTTATAGTTAATGGCAATCCTTCAGTATTTATAACTGTTTGTATATCAGTGATTAAATTTGCCTGATAATAATTTCCCGGCGGTACATAAATATATATATATTTTGTCTCACTGTATGTAGAATCAGTTGAATATGAAAATGTGTATTTTAACCAAAAATAATTATTTTCGTATTCTTCTTGAAATGGATAGAAAGTGGCCGGAAATTCAATATCAGACAAACGTATTTCAATGACATTATTTATAATATATGGTAAATTTATGTTAAAGTCTGTTGATAACGTAGTTAAATAATTTGAACGAAATCTACTATCAATTGTAAGTAATTTAGTAACGGTATCTCTATGCACTTGATTATTATTTTCTAAAATAGTGTAATTTTCTAAAGTACTATCAACGATTTCATCTCTTTTCGTATATATCTCTAATAATCTTTGAGCTTCTGTTATATTTTCTGTAACTTCATTATCTCCAAATAAAGAAGTTAATATTTTATCAAAAAAAACAACTAAATTATAATTTTTAAGATTCTCAAATATTTCAATATATTTTTTTATTTTATTAGAAACATCTTCTTTAAATTCACTATAATCATTATAATCTTCCAATTTAATTTCTAATAATTTAAAAATGTCGTCAAGACTATAATTTTTTATATCTGTATTAATTTCATTAAATATAATAGATTGAGAATCAATCGGATTTTGGTTATCGTTTTGTTGTTCCTCTAAAGTAATTTCTTCAGTATATTCTGTATCCTCCGAATTCATATTATAATTTATTAATATTCTATTTAAATATTTTAGAATAATAGTTATGTATGTCTAATATAAAAATTAACGAAAAGATTGAAAAAATTAAGGGGTCGTTAGAATCAGAAAAAGACAATAAAGATTTTTTGAATTATTTATCCGAGTATCTTGATAAATGTCAAAAAGAAAATAAACAAAAATTTTCAGAAAAAGAAATTTTAGATAATTTTATTCGAAATCATAGCATCTACTATAATAAAACAAGTCAATTATACTATAATTATATTGGAGGAAACTTTGTGTCAATGAATGAAGATAATATATTATATCTTGTATTAGAATACATAAGCAATAATTCTGTATCTATCGATACAATTGCAAAAGTATCAATAAAAAACAAAATAATGAAACAAATAAAAGACAATAATATTTATGAATCAATCCCCGATTCTGAAACAATACAAGAAACTTTATCTTTATTAAATGAAACTTTTTTTTCGAAAAAAGCTTATAGTAAATGTTTTTTGATTACTATTGGACGAATAATATTACAAAAAAAAGTTGATAACAATTTTCTAATTTTTACTAGAGTGAATATGAAACATTTTTTGAGCGAAATGAATAAACATATATCAATATATTTTTGTAATACAAATTTATTTAATTTTTTTAAATTCAAATATACACATGATCATCATCAAAATAAAGTAAAAAATATTATGATTCCAACAACCAATATTAATAGTAATAATATTAAATTTACAAAACAAAATTATATAAATATGATTATAGTTGCAATATATTATTATAATAGATATAATAGTATAAATAATTATTTTATATCAGAGAATGTTTCAAATGAAGTACTAGAAAATATTAATTATCTAAATACGGATAAGAGTGTAATTATTAAAAATTTTATAGAACAGCATATAATTAAAAAAGAAAAACAAGAAATACAGCAAAAACAACTAATATTTTTATGGAAAAAATTCACATACGAAAAAGACATATTTGTTACAAGTTTTACCAGCTATAATGATTTTATATTTGAACTGTTTCAACATCTGAACGTTGAATTTTGCAAAGAAAATAACAATAATGTTTTAAGTGGATATTACAGTTTTGATCTTCCCTATGTAGATGATTTTAAAAAATTCTGGAACAGAAATTTTACATATAGTGAGGCAGAAACAAGTTTTGAATTAAATGAAATATTATTTCTATACAACAAAGACAGTAAATTAAAAAAAAATAATATTAATGAAACATTGATAAAGTTAATAATACAATGTTTTTATCCAAATTATCAGATTACTGATAATAAAATTGTAAATAATATAAAGTGTTCGCTTTGGGATAAAGAAGAAGAAATAGAATTATTTATTGAAAGTTATAATATCAATACGGAGGATAATATTAATATTATTTATAAAAAGTATTTATCAACTAGTAAAAATGAATATAGAATAAGTAAAATATATCTTCAGAATTATATTAATAAATCAGTTTTGTAGAATATTTTTTGTTGCTTTGTAACTAGTTAGAAGTAGTAATAAAAAGACAATAAATAATAGAAATACTATTCTAAGAAATGTAATAGAATTCATTATTCCTTGCAAATAAATAAAATATTTTTGCCATTTATCAATGCATTTACACTTTTCTTTAGATAGAGAATATAACACAAATACGTTATATGTAATATATCCAGTTACAAAACTAATTAATAATATAGTTGCGGTAGTTAAAAACGTAAGAGAAAATGTATCTTTTTTTGTTTTTGAACTTTTTTTACAAAGAAATATTAAAACAAGAAATATTGATACTAAGAACATTTCAAATATTTGATATGCCTTTAAAAATTCAATATCTAGACTTAAATTACTATAAGCTAAAGAATCATTATAACACTGACAATTTTTCAAATCATCCAAATATTTATAAGTTTTAAATAATATTCCCAATGAAAATATTGATAAAATAATGTAAGATATTTTATTAATAGTAATATCTGAAAATTTCATTTATTATATAATTTAGCTATATAATAAATTACGATTAAGATATATTTGGTATAGGCGCAAGACCCAATTTAATTGCCCCCAATGATGCCACATTATACTTAACTATTAAAGGAAGGTCATTTGCCAGATAAATTTCTATTTGATTACACAAATTAGTACATTTAATAAAGTAATTTAAATTTTTCAATGAAAATTCACCTTGTATAATACTATTATTCTTTTGAAGGAAACCCATACCATCGCTTTCAGAGCGTATAATTTCCGCATTTGCAAAAGGTCCATCGCATTTAAAAATTAATTGATTATTTACTGATTTTATTTCAAGTCGCTCAGATATATTATTTAAATCTCTAATAATTTTTTGAAAGTCTCCTGAAGGCATATTTATAATAGATGTAAATGCAACATCTGGAACAGTAAGCTCTTCTTGTTCCGCTTCAATTAATTTAAGTTTTTGTATTTTACACTGTTTTATATGCTGATTCTCAAATTTCAAATTTAAATATTCAACAATACCATCATTATAATCTTTTTCTTCAATGTAAATACTTAATGTTTCTTCATTATCAATTGAATTTATTAATTTAAATAGATGTAGCATATTTACACCAACAATTATTTTTTCCTTGTTGCAATGATAATATTCAAAATTATCTGCATGCAAATGCATGTGAACTAGTATTGTTTGGGATTTATCCATATTTATTATCCGTATACCATCTTTTTGAAATGTAATATTTGTTTCTAACAAAATATCTTTTAATGCAACCATAAGCGTTCTAAATGGTGCGATTTGGACCGTTTTAAGCAACACGACATTTGAATCATCGCTCATTGACAGTAAAGTATAATTTTTATTTATTGATCTACCTTTAAATAAAATTTTTCAGATTATATATATAATATTATACATAATATGAATTCATATGTATCGAGTAGAATAAATAAATTATTATCTTTTGATGCAATAAGAAAATTGAAAATTTTAGAACTATTTCAATATAATTTTATAGGGTTTCTTGTTGTTTTATTTATTTCATACTTTCTTGAAAAAGCCTACTTCAGCAAAACATATAAACATTTTTATAATAAACAGAACTCTTCAAAAAATAAAAAGTTAGATAAATCAAAAAAAAGTTTTTTAATACTTTTGTTGTTAGTGATGATTGAAACATTTTTTATACTAGTTATATTTTTTTACATAAGAAAAGTTATATTATTGTTTCCACCTGTAGGAATATACATGAATAAAAATTTTAAAGGGTTAACAACATTTGAAAATGTAGTGCATCTTACTGTATGTTATTTATTTTTAGAGTTTATACCGGGTTATAGAAAAAAAACAGAACTTATTTTGAATTATGAATTTTCTTAAAAATCAAAACTATCGAATGCGCCAGTTGTTGATTCAAATGCATCATTTTTACCACTTTTAGTAGCCAATGCATAATCACTGACACGCGATTCAAAAAAATTTGTTTTTCTTTCAAGTGAAATCATTTCCATAAAATCAAATGGATTTGATGCATTATAAATTTTATCATTACCTAATTGTACCGCTAATCTGTCACCTACAAATTCAATATATTGACCCATTAAATTAGAATTCATACCCAATAAACGACACGGAAGTGCATCACAAATAAACTCTTTTTCTATTTCAACTGCCTCGCTAATAATCTCCTGGATTTTCTTCTTATTAATCTTCTTTTCTAGTTTATTATACAATAGAACCGCAAACTCTGTGTGAAGTGCTTCATCTCTAGATATTAATTCATTGCTGAATGTTAGACCATGCATGAGCCCTCGTTTTTTCAACCAAAATATAGAGCAAAAACTTCCGCTGAAAAATATTCCTTCAACACATGCAAATGCTATCAATCTTGTTGCAAAACTGGATCGTTTGTCTCCAATCCATTTTGTAGCCCATCTAGCCTTCTTTTCAATACAATCATAATTGTTGATAGCATGAAATAATTTATGCTTTTCTTCACGATCCTTTATATAGGTGTCAATTAGCAAACTGTATGTTTCAGAATGGATATTTTCCATTGCTATCTGGAAACCATAAAATGCTCTGGCTTCAGCTAATTGAACTTCTGTCATAAATCTTACTCCCAAATTTTCCAAAACAATTCCATCTGATCCAGCAAAAAATGCTAATACCAACTTAATAAAATGTCTTTCACCGTCTGTTAATTTGCTCCAGTCATCTAGATCTTTTGAAAGATCAATTTCTTCGGCCCTCCAAAAACAGTCCATTTGTTTCTTATACATTTTCCAAATTGAATCATCTTGAATAGGAAACATTACAAATCTGTTATCATCCTCAGTAAGAAGTGGTTCATTTGTTGCCTTAGACATTTTGACAGAATAGGTCTTCTAAATAATATAGGTCAAGATTTTTTTATATAGAAATCGTTAATTTAAAATGTTCTCATAATATTATTTACAACAATGAATAATATTACAGGTGACATTAAAAATGATAATAAAATAGAATTTCTTAAAAATATTTTAAAAAAACAAATTATTAAAGAAGACAAGAAACAAGAAATATTATCAATATTAAATTATTTAGAAAGCATAAAAAAAGAAAATATTGATGATTCTATTTCTTACGAAATAAATTTATTATACGACTGTTTATTTTAACAAATTTAAATATTTTGTGTTTTCTTATATTATAGATGGTAAAATCTAATTTTGAAAAAGATCTTATAAGAAATATAAAACTTTTAAAAAATGTTGGTAAAAAATGTTTAAAATCAACAACGGTTCTTTATGCGACTCTTTTATTAGCGGTTTTAAATCTTTTTGTATTTATAACTAATAAAGATAATGAATCTCTCTTTTTATTTTTAGTAATTTCCGCTTTATCGTACATGAAGACGAACAATATGATAGTTGTATTATTAATACCTGTTGTTGCAGTAAATTTATTAATACTTCTTCGTAGTGTTCTTGCAAACAATAAAATAGAAGGAATGGATTCAAACGAGCTTTATAACGAACTTGATAATGTAAAATCAAAAGCATTTCTTCAATGGGCTGCATTATGGTACGAAGAAAACGAACAAGATGTTAGTGAAGAAATTAGTAATATAAATAAAAGTGAATTAAGTGAAGATGAAAAAGTTAATATTAAAGAATTCAGAAAAATATTGAAAGAATATATTAAAAAAGATGAAGGTGAGGTTGTATTAAATCAAAACGAAATAGATATTATTTTAAATTTTTTTAAAAAAATGCATAGAAATAAATATGATGAAATAGAAAATTTAAAAAAAATAGCAGTTGATTTTGTAAATGAATTTCCGGATGAATTCCCAAAAAAAGAAGGATTTACTTTATTAGAAGGAATGGAAGATGAAGATGAGGATGAAGACGAAGATGAGTATGAAGACGAAGATGATGAATAATCAATATATATTTATTTAGTTATATAAAATATTTTTTTTCCATCTTTATAAGCGGGTTTTAATTCCTTTTTTTTTTAGAAGTTTTTTAGTTAATGCTTTTTTTGCTTGTTTAAGAAAGTCTGCATTTATGTTTTCTTCTGTATTATTTATTTGTTCTAATGTTTCAAAATATGCATCAGCAAACTTTTTCATGCCTTCTTCTCTTTCTTCTCTTCTTTTTCCTATTTGTTCTTTTGTTGAAAACAAACTTCCAAATTTGGTAATTCCCATTAATCTATCTAAAAATGATTTTTTCTTTTTATCACCATTATCATTGGGATTAAATAGACTACATAATATTCTTTTTAGATCTAAATAATATTCCCCTTTAAGTTCTCTATAATAACCATTAATTTTAATATAATTTTTATTGTTCTCTTTGTATTCTTCATATTTAAATAATAAATCTTTTAATCTTGGATTTGCTTTTAATTTTAAATCAGAGTTTATAATTTTATAGATTATTCCAATATTATAATAACATGCCATATTATCTATGTATTTATCAAATAATGGATCATTAGCAGTAGTCATGATTTTTTATTATAATGTATATAATTTATATATATATATTATATCTAATGACTGACGAGTCAAAAACAAAAAATGATGAAATTGTAATACAATGTTCTCCTTATTCAGATAGTGAAACTGAAATTGTGAAACTAGAAGATTCTTATAAAATAAAAGATATGTTAGATGTTTTTTCTCCTGAAGATATTTCCATTCGACAGGGAATTCAAACTATAATAATTGCATGTATAGCAATTGTTGCTTCTTTCTTTGCAATTTATGTTTTATCAAATTTAGCAAACAACGGATTATCATTTGGACCAAGTGTAACAGGTATGGTTACATCAGTAAAATTTCCAAGCGGACCTTCATATTTCTCAATATATAGAATGATATGTTTAACTGTTATGATAACAATGTTTGTTTTAGGTTTATTAAATTACCTTAATATAATTGATTTTGATTATTTAACAAAAGTATCTAGAGATGAATCCGGAAAATTCGGTTATGATGCTGAAGATTCTACCAAGGGTTTCTTTTATGATGTTAGAGATTCTATCAGTAATTTCTTTTATATGTTTGAAGCTGAAATCGGAGGGTTTTTTTATAGTCTCAGTTTGATTATTATAATTATCTTTATTATATCCTTTTTAGGCTTCAATGTTAAAAATATTCGTAATGCAGGCTTTTACGTTAAAGGCAAATTTAAAAAAAAAGACGGCGAATCCGAAGAATCAGAAAGTTAAATAGTATATTATAGAAGTTTATAATTATGCTTACTAACATTATTTGCTTTGAATGAGAGCATTTTTTCCTTTTTTTGTACGATAGGAGCCATTCTCTTAATTGTTTCAATTTCAACAGAATCCTGTTTTTTTTGCGTAACTTTACGAGATTTTGTCAATTTATCTAAAATATTTTTATTGGTATATTTATCATAAAGTCCAGAATGAACGTTGTCAAATTTAATATTTTCATAGAAATAAACTAAAAATAATAATCCAACAAGAGGATTCAAATAGACAAACATAACAACTAGTATTAATAAACAACTTACAAGACCAAGTGCTGAATTCATAAACTGTCTTAAATCTTCTTCAACTTTTAATTCAAATGTTATTAATATTGCTAATACAAGTGCAACAACTATATCTAAATTTATCATTTTTTTGATAGACTTTGATAATTTCATCTCTTTTATATATTGATAATATATAAAAAAATAAATATATTTATAACATGTCAAAAGATGAATGATAAAAAAAATTATTATATTGGAAGAAAAGGATATAGTATACAAAAAAATACATTATCTCAAACAGAAATGTATGAGCTAAGAAACGAACTTACTGTAAAACCAAATAATAGCATGCCAGGATATAGCTGCCAAGTATCATATCCGGTTTATAGAGAATCTACAAATAAATTGTATATTCCTAGATATTTTGGAATTGAAAAATATGGCGAAGTTTCTAAAATTAATATTTCAAAAGGAGAAGACATAAATATTAATTTTAATGGATCGCTATTTGATTATCAGGTAAATATTGTAAATAAATACATTAATTATGTCGGCGATAGTGGTGGCGGGTTATTGGACGTTGAACCAGGTAAAGGCAAGACCGTTATGGCATTGAATATTATTTCAAAAATAAAAACAAAAACACTAGTAGTAGTTCATAAAACATTTTTAATGAATCAATGGAAAGAGCGTATAGAACAATTTATTCCTAATGCAAAAGTTGGATTTATCCAAGGAAAGACAATTGATACAGAAGACAAAGACATAGTGATTGGAATGTTACAAACTCTCTCTACCAAGATTTTTTCAGAAGATTTAATTAATGAGTTTGGATTAACTGTTTATGATGAATGTCATCATTTAAGCGCAGAAGTATTTTCACAAGTTATGATAAGGATTAATACAAATTATATATTAGGATTAAGTGGGACTATGACAAGAAAAGATGGATTGACAAAGGTGTTTAAGTGGTTTGTTGGTCCAGTCGTACATAAGGAAAAAAGCGACGTTCAAGAAGAAGTTCTCATAAAAGCATTATATTTTGAAGATCCAGATAATCATGAATATAATAATGTTGAAACAGATTTTAAAGGAAATCCGCAATACAGTAAAATGATTTCTAAAATATGTTCTAATGAAAATCGTACAAATATGATTTTAAATGTCATTCAATATGAATTAAAAGACAATTACGATCAACAGATTATGATATTGGTCCATAATAAAAGTTTAATTGATGAGTTATTTAATAAAATGAAAATATTTGAAAATAGCGTTGGTTTGTATATTGGTGGTATGAAAGATCATCAACTCAAAGAAAGTGAAAGCAAAAAAGTAATTATTGCAACATATGCTATGGCATCTGAGGGTTTAGATATAAAAACACTGACAACCTTATGTATGGCTACTCCAAAAACCGACGTGTGTCAAAGCGTTGGTAGAATATTAAGAAGTAAACACAAAAGACCACTGGTTATTGATATTATTGACGATCATGATATTTTTCAAAGACAATATAATAAGAGAAAAATATATTATAATAAAAAAAATTATAAAATTCAAAAATATAACAATCTGACAAAATATTTAGAAAATGAATTCTCTATAGTTCCTAAAAGAGCAAAAAAACAAAAACCGCAATGTTATATTAATGTTGAGGACAGTGCTTTTTAAAAATACAGCCGTCGCACTTTAAATTATTTATTTTCTTGAAAATTTCAGGATTATCTAATTGACAATCTTTCATCCATATTTTTAAAATACAGAATTTTTTTTTAGGCGATAATGTAATACCATTTATTTTATTATAATTTGAATAATCGTTTGTCAGCGTTTCTCCAATTAAATTATAATAAACTTCTTTCCATACTTTTTCAACATCCTTGTTCGCAATTTTAAAAGAAAAACAACCACCATTCTTGTTATTTTCATCTTCCCATAGAGGTTTTATATTACCTTTCATGATAAACATCATTGTTTTCTTGATAAGATCATAGTTAATTTCATCATTTAATAATATTGCGTTTTCAACACTATCAAAATCTAACATTTTTATATAACTATCAATACTCCAATCACTAGTATCGTGCAAATGTAAATAAAAAGACCATTTATGTTTTAGTTCTGTATAATTTTCCATTGATCGTGTAGCAATATATATTATTTTATAATATCTTTAACTATTTTATTATTCATCTTTAGTTTCTAAATCATCCAAATCTTCTCCCTTTCCAAATATATTATATAACAAAAGTGTCATGTATGTATAAAATACTAAAGGCAAAAAAACAATAATCCAAGAAAAGAAAGACAATCCGTTCATACATAACATTTGCAATAATAATGTTATTAATATTCCCATAACCAATTGTAAAAATGCGCCATTTATATTATTATCAAACAGAGCCATTAAAACATGAGTTAATGTAAATACTAAATACACTATAGACGGAGGACAAAATGATTGTATCATATATCGTATATACTTTATAAATTTAAAAAAATAATTACAATATTATAATTTAAAAACATTGTCATGAATAGTTTATATGGAAGATAAAATAAATATTATAAAACGTCAAACAGATTATAATGAAGAAACAATTATTGAAAAATTAAAACAATACGATAATGATATTGAAAAAATTATTTTAGAGTATAATGGTTTAAATTATGATGGTGATAATCAAGAAAAAAAAGAAATTACAACAAATCAAAAAATATTTAAGGCTATTAGAGACAATATGAATGATTTAACTTCTAAAAAAATATAAGAACCATGTGTTTAAAGTGTTTATAATTCATATTAAAATATATAATTTATATATTGTTTAATATGAATTATGTGGAAGAAAGTGTATTATTTGATAAATTAATACATTTAATTTATTCTAAAAAAATGGCTATAAAAGTAAATATAAATTCAAAAGAAAAGCATAAATTCATTCCAAAAGTATATTATATTGGAGATGGAAAAACTGGATCAACAAGTATTATGAATGGGTTTCCCGATATAAACGTAGCACATTGGCATAATGTTTATTTTTTTGAAAAAATATACGAAACTAAATTATTAACTAGTAATAATTATGATTTGTACGATTTAATAATTTATATTGGAAAAAAATATAATTTTAAACCAGTAATAATTGAATCTATAAGAAATACAATTAACGCTGAAATATCTTCTTGTTTTCAACATATAAATGTTGATAGAAATTGTGGACTTGAATGCGAAATATGTAAGATTAAAAAATATCAATATGACAATAATGTAACTCCTGCAATTGAAGTAATAAAAAAATTAATAGTAAAATAAATAAAATGCCTTATTCATGTGAAATGTTTAAAAAACACTTCAATTTAGATTTATCAACTACTTTTGATAAAAAGTTAGGTTATTATTTTAAGGATGCAAATAATATTTTTTTATTAGTTTTGAAATTTGAAAATATAAAAAAATGGAACGAAATTATAAATAATCATTTACCTTATAAATTTGCACTAAACCATGATAATAAAACTTTTAATAATTTTTATGAACGACTAAAAAAAAATATAAAATTTACAAAAAAGGAAATTCAACCAATTTTAGATTCTTATAAAATCAATTCTTTTTATTCAAATGATGAAATCGATAAAATTGACAAAAATTTAATTAAATAAAAGTGTTTTGGTACTATTTTGTTTGTTTGGATTACTTATAGAGCTTCCGTTTGTTACAGGATAATTAATATTTTTTGTCTTTGTATGATCGTAGTATGAATCAAACCTATAAACATGGACCATGTTTTCATTTTTGTCTTTTTCAAATTTTTGATTTTTTAATTTTGAAAGCCCGTCTACTTCTACATAATTTTTATTGAATTGTGTATTTAAAATATTACTATCAAGTGTTTTTGAAATAGCATCACAAAAATGAAGTATTTTATGAGATCCCACTTTGTAAAAAGTGCTTCTATCAATTTTTATATTATTTTTTAATGCGCGTTTATGTATAACATTATCTTCAAACCCCCACTGCCAATAGTTTGGAAATCCATTTATATTTTCAAAATCTTTTCCTTTTATTGAAAATATTCCACCGAGTGCAAAATTAAAACCAAAAAAATGTTTTATTGTTCCTTGTTTTGTTTCATAATCAAGTAAATTCTTTTTATATGGTACAGTATCAATGTCGTTAAATATGAAATTTATATTTTCATAAATTTTTGGATATTTCTTTTTCACATAAACAAAGCCCATATTTTTCATTGCACCACGATTGAATGGTAAATCATTTTTTTGGTGAATATATAATATTAAATAACTATCTTTATCATAATCTTCTAAGATATATTTCATATAATTATCAAAAAAATGTTTATGTTCTGGACGATTGCGATATGGTATAATGAACGCGTATTTTAATTTGGTATTTTCCATATTTACCTATATTCTATTTATAATATTACATATTATATTTTTCTAAAATTGTCTTCGGGATTAAATATTGACTATAATTTTCTAGTTTCTTATAACATTTGTTTATTGTTACTTCACTTATTTGACTAGTTTGATGAATGTCCTTTTTTGATATATTTAAATTACAATTAAGAGAAACATAATATATTATTCCCGCAGCAATAGAATGTGGTGTATTCTCAGGAATTAGATTGCGATTCTTTACATTTTGTCCGATAAATAAACACAATCTTGTTAATTCGTGGTTTACATTCAATTTACTACAATATCTTTCAATAAAGGTACAAGGGGTTGTCTTTGTCATAACAGTTTGCTCTTGTTCTTCATTTGTCATTTCAAGATCATTCAAAATATTCATAGCATTTTTGCAGCCTTTAGTAGCGCTAGTATTGTCTAAACAAAATATCGTCGCGATCTCTTTAGGTGTTCTCGGATTTTTATTTTTACTAAATGATATATAAATAGATGCAGCCAATATACCATCTCTGTTTAATCCGCGAAATGTTTTTGCATTAGATAATTTATTATAATAACGAATAGCTTCGTCAATGATTATTTTAGGAATACCGGAATTTTTTGCAATTAATGTAATCATTTGAAAGTCGTCATATTTTGATTTTTCTTTGTAAGGCATACTTTGCCATTCTGTATACCTTTTTATTTTTCTCATTTCATATGATGACGATTTACCACACATTACTTTGCAACCAAAAGACGATTCAATCAAAAGTGGGTTTATTGGCATACCACATCTTGTAGGATCAGATATATTATTGTCTTCCGCCCCATAATATCTCCATTCTGCTCCAAAATCAATAATATCCTTATAAAGGATTCCGCACTTGTTATTGGAGCAAAGTAGAAACCCCGAATCAGTATAATATAAAGCACTTTTACAAGTTTTACATACATTTGTTTCAACAACATTGTCTTTTTCGTAAATAATTTCAACTTTTTTGGAAGGATCGTCTTCCTCTTGTTCGTCAATTATTTTCCATAGATTACTTTTTTTGTACTTTTTTATTTTTTTTGTTTTAACTTGTTTTTTTAATTGGGTTTTGTCGGGCATTCTAGACGGGCTATTATTTTATAATGTAAATATTATTTATTTCAATTTTTATTATAATTTGAATATATAATATATAATGGGTAACTCGCTATCAAATAATAATAGTGATGCAAATAATAATGATGATTTTTTAAAATCAATTGATGATATTGCTACAAATTATATTTTTAAACAAAATATTGTAGATATGTTAAGATTTTCTGATAGTAACTATAGAGAAAATTTTATTATATTGACATGTCATTTACTTGATAAAAAATTATCTAATTTAGATATAGAAATTATAAAAAAAAGAGTATTGAATGAAGATTCGGACGATGTAAATAATAATTCAGAAATGGGAAAAATGATTTATTTTTCGGAATATGAAAAATTAAAAAGTAAATCACTTCAAAATGAAAAAGACAAAAAAAAAGCACTTTTAATAATAGCAAAGTTTTATGTTAAAATTATAACATTATTTAGTAGCATTGTTTCCGTTATTGATCCGCAATATATGTATAAAGATGAAAATGGTGAAAATAATTATTTTTACCTTAAAGATTTCGATGATTTGAAAATGATTGATTTTGAAACAAAAAAATTAAAATTATATCATTTAGAAAATCCACTTTCTCTTGTAAAAAAAAGACTATTCATATTAAAAAATAAACTAGATAAACAAGATGATGACAGTGAATATGTTGTATTAAATCCGGGGGAAGAATTATGTACCATGAATATACCAGAAAATGACGAAGCGTCTTTTAAATTATCAAATGAAATAGGTATTAAAGAACTTGACTCTTTATATTATGATTTATATGATGATGAATCGTCGTCATGGAATGGCAGATCAAAAGAAATGGAACAAAAGTATAAAGAAGATGTCGCGTTATTTTATCAAATTTTCACAGGAAAAAAAAATAAGCCTTCAAAAATAAAATCATTTTCCGATATAGAATTGCTTGACTTTCATAATTTGAAACGCTGTAAAAATAACGATTATTTTGAGGATTTACTTATTTCTAAAAATGACGAACTTTTTCAAAAATATCTAACAAAAGTAGAAGAAATTCAACAAAACACAAGTTCGTATAAAAAACAACTTTTACATATTTTAAAATCTATCTTTCTAAAAGTTACCATTGAAACCGAAGAAGGAGTTTCTAAAGAATATAAAATACACCCAAAATTAAATATGAAAAAACTTTTAGAAAAACAAAAGCAAATTAAAAATTGTATTGTAAACATGTATTCTAATTGTGAGAAAAATTTTATAGAAGCACTTTTAATATATGAAAAAATGTATGATAATAGATATGGGGAATTGGTAGACGAACAAATAAACAATCTGAATCTCAAAAATAATACAAATAATTCAAATGTAAACAGTAGTAAATACGTTATTAATGAAAACGATAATAATATTATACTAAATGGTAATTTATTAAAAAGCAAAATACAATTAAAGGAAATGAATATTAATTCTAATGTTAATTCTAAAATAAAATTAAATAATAACATTGTTAAGACCGGCTTAAACAGTAGCAAAGAAATAGACGAAGGTTCAAATAAAAATGAGTTTGATGTCGTTTCAAATGAAAATAATATAAGCACATTTAATAAAAATATTAATAGAGAATTAGAAAGTGTTTCATCTCTTGCAATAAGTGATAATAGCAGTTCATTAAATAATTTGCAAAAAGAAGCACTATCTACAACAAATAAACTTCAAGAATCTACACCAACGCTACCACAGCAACATTCAATCCTACCACAGCAACCTTCAATCCTACCGCAGCAACCTTCAATTTTGCCACAGCAACCTTCAATCCTACCGCAGCAACCAGCAACATTCGCTGAACCACAGCAACCTTCAATTTTG
>CERI01114131.1_pt1 | contig 19422 bp, 12 predicted proteins | sample 350261 | NCBI WGS metagenome assembly CERI01 (sample SAMEA2620979, study PRJEB7988) | marine metagenome | isolation source: saline water (ENVO:00002010), including
CTGGTTCAGGTTGTGGTTCTGGTTCAGGTTGTGGTTCCGGTTGTGGCTCTGGTTGGGGTTCTGGTTCTGGTTGTGGTTCCGGTTGCGGTTCCGGTTCAGGTTCAGGTTCTGGTTCAGGTTCTAATTCTACAACAGCTGCCTCTAATCTATAGAATATATTTCTATAAGAACCTGGATTATTTATAAATATTAACGCATAATAATCTCCAGAATACAAAGTTTCTGAATTTTGAAATAAAATCTCTTGTTCTGAAAAATCATCAATTAAATTATATGTTTCATCTATTTCATTATATTGCATTAAAGATGCATTAAATCCAAATATATAATCTATACTATATTCTGTATAATCTATTCCTATATCTGGTTGCAAAAATATTCTTAACGAAGGAGATGATATGTCATTATCATTAAATTCGTAAGTAAGTGTTTTAAATAAAATACTATTAACTATTTTATAACCATCTGGTATTGTAAAATATGCATGATCAAAATAGTCATTTGTAAAACTATTGAATATCAAATGATTTTCAATTACTAATTTATTATCAAATTTTAATTCTATGAATGTTGGTGGTCGTATTATTGTATTATATCCAGCATAATCTGGAATTTCAGGTTCTGGTTCTGGTTCAGGTTGCGGTTCAGGTTCTGGTTGTGGCTCTGGTTGGGGTTCTGGTTGCGGTTCTGGTTCAGGTTGCGGTTCTGGTTCAGGTTCAGGTTGGGGTTCCGGTTCCGGTTCTGGTTGTGATTCAGGCTCCGGTTGAGGTTCTGGTTCTGGTTGGGGCTCTGGTTGAGGTTCTGGTTCGGGTTGTGGTTCCGGTTGGGGTTCTGGTTCGGGTTGAGGTTCCGGTTGCGGTTCTGGTTCAGGTTGGGGCTCTGGTTGAGGTTCTGGTTGAGGTTCTGGTTGTGGTTCGGGTTCAGGTTGCGGTTCAGGTTCTGGCTCTGGTTGAGGTTCTGGTTCTGGTTGAGGTTCCGGTTGAGGTTCAGGTTGCGGCTCAGGTTCTGGTTGAGGTTCGGGTTCCGGTTGCGGTTCGGGTTCCGGTTCCCATTCTCTAATTATAGCATCAATTTTGTAAAATATATTTTTATAACCTTCCGAATTGTTAATATATATCAATATAAAATATTTACCAGAACTCAAATACTCAACATTTTGCAGTACAAATGGACTACCAGAATTTATATTAGTCAAATTATAAGTTTCTGCTATAACATTATTTTGAGGATAGAATAAGTCGTAACCATATTCATAATCTATTCCATAAATAGAATAATCTACTTCATTATCATCTTGTATCTTTATTGTTAATATAGGAGTGTTAATTGGATTTGTTACTTCATAAGATACCTCTTTTAAAATAATTTCATCAATTCTATAATTTTCTGGTATTGAAAAATATGCATGGTCATAGTAATCTTCTGTGAAATTGTTAAAAATTAAATGGTTCTCTATAACTAAATTATAAACATTTAAATCATTATTATATATTATTTGAATTAAAGTTGGTGGTCTAACAATGCTTTCATATCCGGCATAATCTTCAATTTCAGGTTCTGGTTCTGGTTGTGGCTCAGGTTGGGGTTCTGGTTCTGGCTGAGGTTCTGGTTGTGGTTCAGGTTCTGGCTCCGATTCAGGTTGTGGTTCTGGTTCAGGTTGTGGTTCTGGTTGTGGTTCTGGTTCGGGTTCAGGTTCTGGTTCTGGTTCGGGTTCTGGCTCCGATTCTGGTTGGGGTTCTGGTTCGGGTTCAGGTTCCGGTTGAGGTTCTGGTTCTGGCTGAGGTTCAGGTTGGGGCTCAGGTTGAGGTTCTGGCTCAGGTTGGGGTTCTGGTTCTGGTTGGGGCTCTGGTTGAGGTTCCGGTTCAGGTTGTGGCTCCGGTTCTGGGTATAAACATGGAATAATTTGAATTCCCGATACATCTCCATTATAGTTTGCGTTAGAATTGTAATTGTTTGCACTGGAGTCTAAACATCCATATACATATGGAATGCAACTGTAATTAATTGTTGCATCTGGGTCATAATTAAAGTACAAAGGGTCCATACATCCTAAAATCTCGGGTTCAGGCTCTGGTTGCGGTTCTGGTTGTGGTTCCGGTTCTGGTTCGGGTTCAGGAGGAATATATGTTATTACTGGAATCAGTTCCCATAAGTCCCAAGTAGTATTTGCACCACTTAGATATAAATACAAAGATACCTTAAAATTTGTAGAATAATCATATTCAAGTATTTTTGTTATTTGATAATTTAATAAAGTATTTAGATCCCAATTTTCACTAATATAATTATTATAATCATCTATATTATCAAAGTAAAAATATAGCTTGTTTTCATCTAAAGAATTCGATGGGGTGAATATTTCTAATGGTTCCCAAAGTTCCCAGGCTGTTTCAGCACCAAGTGTCATCAAAAAAACAGAAACCTTAAAATTTGTAGAATAATTTGCACTGAATAATTGTTCTCTTTGATATTCTATATATTCTCCAGATGAATCATTACTATAAAATACTATTGGACTTACATTTGTAGAAGTATCAAAGTAATCCATTACAAAATAATGATTTTTTTTTAATAGATTAAATGTTTTCTATATTTAATTGAAATTCATTTTGATACGGGTTTAGTCTATATGTAATATTTTTCATATAACTTGGTTCTGAAGAAGTCCAGTTAGAATTGTAAACAACAATTTGTGTTAGATTGGACATAGTGCTTAATAAAGGTCTTCCTGAATTATTTTCATCATTTATTTGCAAAATATCTAATTGACCACCTTTTACATCAATTGTAGTTGCATCACTTAGATGATTTGCGATATAGCTAACATTATTTGATGATATTGCACCGTTAGAAAATGCACCATCATTTAATACCCAATTACTTTGTCCATTAAATGAATTGTTTAACCATTCATAAGAATTGTTATTAATTACACCTGGATTAGTTGTGTCAAAATCAATCTGTATTATTTTTAGCTTGTATCCCTCTATTATAATATCATTTTCACCAATTAGTTTTATTAATCCAGTAGAAGAATTCATTTGTAACTTTAGTTTTACAACAGCATAATCAACAGGTTCCGGTTCAGGTTGGGGTTCTGGTTCTGGCTCTGGTTCAGGTTGGGGTTCTGGTTCAGGCTCGGGTTCAGGTTGCGGTTCTGGTTGTGGCTCTGGTTCTGGTTCTGGTTCGGGTTGGGGTTCCGGTTCTGGTTCAGGTTCAGGTTGGGGTTCTGGTTGTGGCTCTGGTTCAGGATGCATTAATTCGGGTTCCGGTTCCGGTTCGGGTTCAAATGCAACAGTTGCTCCATTTGCAATCGCTCCATTTGGATCATATCCCAATAAATATAACAATATCTTTGTCGCATCATTCACTGTAACCGAACCATTTTGATCTACATCTGCTATAACCATTTGTTCTTCATCTAATGTTGTATAACCGAGATTATATAGTAATATTTTTGTTGCATCATTTATTGTTATTTGGCCATCTTTATCTACATCACCTAATAAATGAATACCCATTAATATATAATATTTCTTTTATACAACATAAGATACATTCACAATTTATTTATTCAGGTACAATACTATTTTGAATAAATGTCGCAGCTATATCAGATGCATATATACCCTCAAAATAAGTTACATCATATTGAACATTATCGGTTCCACCACCAACAGAATTATATAAATAAAAATATGTATTATCAGCTTTCAATGATAAAGTATTACCACCAGTTGTTAGATATCCTAATAGCTGCCAATCATTATTACCTGATGGTATTACATTTGGAAAGACAGATGCTATCATATTATTATATAGACCAACTTGTGGTCCCATTAGTATATATGTATAGCCACCCGATGCGTTTGCGCCAGCAGTACCGTTCAAATGATAATTATATCCAGATCCTGTTGCTACTGATACAGTTCCACTACCTCCAACTTCAAAATGAATATCAAAAGAACTTAAACTATTTTCGCCAGTTGCACCTTCAGAGAATTTAATATACAATCCATATTCACCATTTGAATCGACATCAGTCAAACCAAGACCATATTCTAATATAGGAGTTTCAGGTTCCGGTTCTGGTTGCGGTTCCGGTTCGGGTTCAGGTTCGGGTTGTGGTTCTGGTTCAGGTTCAGGTTGAGGTTCTGGTTCTGGCTCAGGTTGAGGTTCTGGTTCTGGTTGCGGTTCGGGTTGAGGTTCCGGTTCAGGTTGGGGCTCCGGCTCTGGTTGTGGTTCTGGTTGTGGTTCAGGTTCAGGCTGGGGTTCTGGCTGGGGTTCTGGTTCTGGTTGAGGCTCGGGTTGGGGTTCCGGTTCAGGTTGGGGTTCCGGCTCGGGTTCCGGCTCGGGCTGTGGTTCCGGCTCAGGTTCAGGTTCTGGTTGTGGTTCCGGTTCAGGTTCGGGCTCAGGTTCCGGTTCAGGATTAGAAAATAATTCAATAGAATAATTATCAAACGTATTTGATAATACAAAAAAGTCATACTGATTGTTTATTTCCTGTGTTGTCACAAAAGCAAGATTTGACAATGGACCACTAACTAATGCATCACATGATTTAAATAATTTATGCAATTCAACAAGTTCTGTTGCTACATCATAACTGCTACTATTAAATTGTAATATTCCCACACATGCAGATACACCAGAATATATTTCGCTCATATTTCCTGATGGATCAATTAAAGTTCCGGATGAATCATAAGTTGTAAATATATCTTCAATTACTTCAATTAATGATAAATCAATTTCACCAGCACCAACATTATTAAATATTGAATTTGCAATCGCTAATTTAACATTATCTAATAATTCATTTGAAAGTCCAAAGTATGATATCATACATTTGATTATAATATCTATTTGTAAATTTATTGATGTTAGTTTTAACGCTTCATCTGGATCTGTATATTCATAATAATTATTTATATCAAGATTTACTATTCCTAAACGTGTTTGTAATATAGCTTTGTTTGTATTATATAGGTCTGTTGTTATTTCTTCATAATTATTTGTTAAATATAGATATAATAACGTTGAACTTAAAGTTATCTGAATATGATCAGTTAATGTAGAAGAATTTACAATAGTTGCCATAGTATCACCTATTGTTCCACTTTCCTTTGTTAAATTATCTAATGAAGTAACATTACCAGAAATATCTATAATTACATTTACTGTTATACAAAATAAATCATAATCTTTAGTTAGCTTCGATGATATTGAAAATAATCCATCATTATTAGTTATTTGTTCTGTTATTAGTTTTTTTAGATCATTATTATTCATGTCTAAGAACGTTACTAACCAATTACTCTTGGGGCCACCACTTGCACCACCAGTATAAAATATTTCTATTTCTTCATTAGTTATTCCCGAGTCTTTCAAAAAATTTAATCCTTTCATTCCAAGATTTGCATTTTTCAAAGAACGATGACATACTCCACTTCTTAAAGTATTATATATATGTATGCTTTTACGACGTTCTAAATGATCATTAAAAGAAACCATTTATATATATATATATACTTTTTATAATCATACTTAAATACATTTGATATTAACATAAATATTTAATAAAATGGTTTTCAGAATTAAAATTAGTCATAATGATAAAATTCATTACCATGTTGTAGAACAACCTAAATTATATGCGGAAACAAAACAATTACTTTACAAAATTATTAGAGAAGAACTTGATGTAAAAAAAATTTATACACGACGAAGTTCAGTAGTTTGCGTGGACTAATTTTATGATATACATTAATGTCTGGAATCATTTCATCATTAACACCATTAGTTATTGAGCCAGATAAATCTATCAGATGCGATTTATTATGCCGACTACAATGTACTTACTCAAAAGGAGATATATCATACGTATTTGATAATGATGGTAAATTATATTTTGAATTTACTGGAAATTCCAGTGTAGATGTGTATTTTAACAAAAAACCTTACAAATTAAAATATTTGTACATCAGCAAAAGAAGACATGTATCTTATCCCGATGATCCATCTATTATTGGAGAATGTACTCTATATCATGCGGGAAAGAATGAAAATTTAATTATATCATTATTTCTTAGAAGTACAAGAGGATTCTGTGATTCACAAGATTTCTTCTCACAATTTTTAAGTGTATCTGTTGGTAGATACAATAAAAATAAAAAAATTGATGTTACAACATCTAAAGACTGGTCTCCTCAACAAATGTTCCCATCAAAAACATCATATTTTATTTATAAAGAACTTAATAATAGAGTTGTTGTATTCCAAGAACCTATAGAAATAGACCCAGATAATTTTAACAAGGTTTATGAATTATGTGAAACATCGGAAGGTGAAAGAACCATTTCTAAAGATGAATATTTATATTTTCATCCACAAGCATCAAATAGACCACAAAAAAACAAAAATGACAAAAAACAATGTCACATTGAAAATAAATTCTTAAATACTGACCCTCATGAAAAATGTGGAGTACATCAATTTGAAGATAATCCTCCAGAATATGATGGTATTAAAGGCCATGAAACTATTTTTGGAGCTACAATACTCACATTACTTGTACTTACTTTTCTTATAATTATATTAAAAGTTATACCACAATTACCATATTATTCTGTTAAATTTTTATACAAATTAATAGGTACATTTTTTTGGATACCAATACATTATTCCTATGTATTAGTAGGACAATCCGCTACTATTATGATATTTTTCTTTATATTTATTATTGGATATTTGATTGAACAAGGAGATATGGCAAATCACAAAATGAAAAAAAGTATGGAAAAATTCAATAATATGAAACCAAAATTTCCTAAAATACCTAAAAAATCAGATATTCCGAAAATACCTGATACTACAATAACACTTGATGATACTACAGTGCAATCAGATGATGATACTACTTTTGATACTGCTAATGATACAGTAGATATTGACGATAACCCTTCTGATAATACTAAAGAACGACCAGAAATTGATAATAAACGAGTATTGGTACATGAAAAGAAAAAGAAATTAATAAAAGCAAATTCAAAATTACCAGATGCTGATGAATTGCAACCAACAGATTTAGATGACGTTTCAACTAATAATGTACCAAGTGATGATGATAGTTTTACAACTGCAAATCAAACTGTTGATTCATCTGATATTACAACACCAACTGCCAGAACTGTTGAAACTCCACAAGAAGCACCTAATACACCCCCACCTAAAACTGGAGGAGCGGGCGATGAAGATACAAAAATAAAAAAACCATTACCTCTTAAAAACATATCCCACGAAGATGTTCTAACTTTCTTAAAAAATTTTAACTTTAAAAAATACGGAAAAACATATGAAAACAAACTTAATGATACTATTAAAGATGCGAAAGAAAATGGGCTATCACAAGAAGATATTGATGTAATGGTTTTGGATCAAACAAATAATATGTATATCCTTGTAACTAATTTTATTAATTATTTAATTGAAAATCCGGATAATCATTCATATATGGGGGCATTACAAACGAAATTTAACTCAGAATACCAACATTTAATCAATATGCAAAAATCAATTGAACAAGGAGTGACACCAAGTGTTCAAAGAACCTATGAAGAATATGAAATTATTTATAACAGAGTTAAAGCATTATATGATAGAAAGGAATTATATTTTATTTATTCATATCAATTTTCATCTGGAAAGAAAACTACAGAACTTACTGAAGAAGAACTGATTATCCTTCAAGAAAAAACTAAATTATGCACATGGTTAAGAAAATTTGGAAAAATAGAAAACAATGCTGATATTAAAAGAGTTATTAATAAAATTGAAAAGGATTATGAACAAATTACAAATTTATATAACAAATATAAAAATACGTCTGGAGAACTATTATGTCATAAAAATTTCTTAGAGGAGGATATTGATGATATTGATGATATTGATGATATTGATGATTCCGCATCTGTTGTATCAGATTTAACAGATGCAGATATTGATACTACTACTGTTTCAAGCTTTGACACAGATGATTTACCAGATACCGATACAGAACTTGAAGAGCAACTTGAAAGACTTGAAATGCAACAAGATTTAAATGCGTTGGGTGGTGGAAACAGACAAAAAGGAGGAGACCCTAAAAATACTAATATTATTGCAGAAAAAAAGAAATTATGTGATTGGATTAATAAAATTGGTATAATTAGAACAAACGATGATGTACCAAGACTGTTTGATAAATTTGAAAAAGAGTTTCAAGAAATAAAAGAATTATATGAAAAACATAAAGACGATTCTGATATTTGTGGTCATATAGATGAAACAGAATTAGCTAATGAAGAAAAAAGAATACTATGTGATTGGGCAAATACTTACGATAAAATGTATGATGATGAAGATTTAGCTGAATTAATTGAAAAACTATCAGATAAATCTTTTCCTTTCAAACATGATGAAGAACAAAACACATTTGAAGAAATGAACAAATTATATCAAAAATATAAAGATACAAAAGGGAATATTTGTGAATTTAAAAGTGAAGCATGGGCATTATTTTTATCAAGATTTTATGATGGAATATATACTCGGGGATTTCCAGAAGTTAGATATACTTGTACAGCAATAACAATAGTTATACTTCTTTTATTGTTTATTGCTATATTTGGTTCCCCAATTAAGTTTAAAAAGAATAAAACGGATTTATTAACAAATCAACAATTCAAAGATGGAGAATCTATCTGTAGAAATAGAATCAGAACATTGGGTAATGGATATCCAATCGATACATGCTATAGACCAGTTGATCTTAAAGATTTTATTAAAGATAATAAACTTAAAAAAGATTTCAAAAGTACATATATTGAATTGAGAAAGGAGGGTAAATCTGCGTATGATTCATGTGTATTAGCTTTTAAACAAATTGACCCAAGAATTGATATGAAACATAACTATAAAGTAGAAAAAGTTAATGAAGCGAATCAAGTTGTTGAGATTTTAGAAATTAAATCTTGTGATTTTTTTAATAGTTTTTTTTCAGAGGGAAGACAACAAAAATGTATTACAAAAATTATAAAACAAACACCAAGATGGAGACAAGCACTTATGGCAGCAGAAAATATTAATGATAATTTAAAACCATATGGAATGGATGCAGAATCTTTAGAAAAAAGATATAATAAATATTCTAAACAAAATGCAGAAGATACAGAAGATACAGAAGACGATGACACTGAAAATACTGGAGTTGGAGGGTTCTTTTCACAATTAACTGGTAATACACAGCAAGAAACACAAGAAGAAACGGAAGATGAAGACACAGATCCGGAAGAATAAGTAAATTTATCACTCTGAAAAATATTTATATATTAAATATATTTAATATATTAATTCATGTATTTTATTAAATCTATATTTTTGATTAGTATTAATACATTAACAAAATGTAATTCTATTTTTATTACTCGTAGGCCATTTATTATTGCATCATCATCATTATTAATAACTGATATTAGTAATAATACAAATCCTTCTAATAAAGAACATAAATTTCATTTGGATATTCCTATTCATAGTAAAAATGATGAAGGAGATATAGATAATACTAATAACAGAGATATCTTTTTTTATGGAGACGTTACAGAAGAAAGTTGTTTTTATATTACTAAATCTTTACGAAGTTTTGAAAATAGTAAAAAACCTATTAATTTACATATTCAGTCATTGGGAGGAGAATTATTACCAACATTTAATGTTATTGATACAATTCAGAATATTCAGTCACCAGTTCATTCCTATATAGAAGGATATGCAGCATCTGCTGCATCATTAATTAGTGTTTGTTGTAATAAAAGATTTATGAATAGACATTCATTAATGCTAATTCATCAACTATCAGGAATGAGTCAAGGCACATATTCAGATATGAAAGAAGAAATGGACAATATGAATATATATATGAAATTTGCAAAAGACATTTATTTAGAACATTCATTATTAACTAAAGAAGTTCTTAATAATATTTTAAAATATGATAATAAATGGTTAGATTCATCATTTTGTTTACAAGCAGGTCTTGTAGATGAAATTTTATAATTTACTTTTAATAAAATTTTTTAATCTTGAAGTATCTTTTAACAAATTACAATAAGTCTTATATCTTTCAATATCAGTTTCGGAATATTTGAAATTTATTATCCAATCTATATGTTTTTTACTCAATTCATATGTCCATTTGAATCCGGGAACTTTTCTTGAATGGTCATAAGCATTATATAATTGTTCTGCATTAGAAGGAATACAAATCATTGGTAATTTTAAATAAAAATTTTCATAAACAGTCTCTACACCACATGAAGTTATTACTCCTATACTTTTTTTTCGGTTTTCTTGAAAATCCGTTCCTACTTTTTTTAAATGAATATTTGAACAATATTTTATTTCTTTTTCTTTTATTAAATCAATAGCTGTTTCTGATAAATACACATAAAAAGTTATATTATTGAATGATGATAAAACATCTAATATTTTAATATTAGAAAATATATTAAAATAACAGACTATCATATTTTCTTTTATTAAGTTATTGTCATTATCTTCAATATTTATTAAAGGGGGAATAGTTATATTTTTATTGAATGTATTATCAACACAATCTATAGATATTTTATATAAATTTAAATAAGAATTATGAACTATATATGATGAAAATATAACAGAATTTATCATAAACTTAGAATATTTTTTATTAGAGATTACCAAATTATAATCACTATCAAAATTTAGTCTATTCTGACTACTTATATTAAATACTTTTCGAGTTGCAATAGAAGCGAGTTTTAATGGTAAATGTAAATTTATTATAAAACCAGGCAAAATATCATTCACAAATTTTGATACTTTTTTATAATCTATTAAACTATATTCAATTATATAATTTAAAGTATTAGATATTAATTTGTCACTGCTTAATTCACTTACATATTCGGGTTCTTTCAAACATAAAACTGGTATATTATTTTTTTTTCCATATTCATTCACTATATCTCTATTATTTCCAACTATTATTCCTCCACATTCAAAGGTAGGACTCAATTGCTTTATTATATTTATCATTTGAGTTATATGACCATTACCATTACTTTCTACTAAAATTATATATTTATTTTTTGTATTTGAATTCATATGCGATATTTCATTTCTTATGCATGATAAATTAGATATATTAAATACTATACTATCTATCATAGAATTTGCTACTTGATATAATCTGTTCTCTATGCAAAATTTACAACTATCAATTATGGTTTTTTGAGTTTTTGATAATTCATATACCATTTATATTATTTATAAACCCAATTTAATATTTAAACCAATAAAGTTATAGATCTAAACAAATTGGGATAATCTTTTTCATTTAAAGATTTGGATGCCATTGGTAACATTATAAAAACTATCCTATATACTACAATTAATAATGAAACGCTTCCTATTGTGTAATCTCCTATATCTTGTATTGATATATTTCTAACTAAACATTCCATATTTTTATTATGTTATTAATCCTTACATTATATTAATGGTAAATTGCAACCAGATTAAAATTATATTGGATGTTGGTATAGAAAATACTGAAAAATTGATAAAAGAATCTAAAGAATATATTTGTAATATAGCACAAACATATTACGCGATTAATAATGGAAATATTAATAATACTTCTGGAATAACTATGTTTTTTAGTCTTGATGTTATTAATACTCCTAAATTCTTAAGAGATTTAAATAAACCTATTTCTATTACTATAAATAAAACTATTTATAATTTTTTACATAGTAAATATAGTTTATTAAGATGTATTAATTTATTGCCTATTACACAACATATTTTTAAAGAATATAATATTGAAATTCAATATGTTATTATGACATTTTCTAATAAAGATAATCACAATATTACTGTTTATTGTTAATCTCAAATTTTAATTTTAAGTTTATATTATTATTCAATTTTATGTATTTACTTAATATACAATTATGTTTAATTTCAATTCTAAATTTCAACTTAATGCTATAAAATCATCATTTGATAATAGAGATTATATTTACAAAAATACAGATGTTTTACCTAAAACATTAGATTATAGACCAACATTAATGCCAATTCGTAATCAAGGCGCTCAAGGAACTTGTTACGCACAAAGTGCAGCTTGTATGAAAGAGTGGCAAGAAAAAATGGATTATGGATTCTCAGAATATTTTTCTCCACAATTTTTTTATAATAATAGAGATTATTGGAATAATAATAAAAAAGATGGAGAAGATAGCAATGAAGATTATGGTATGACTGGTAGAGATGTTATGAGAATATTAAAAAACGTTGGTATATGTAAAGAAAATGATTATCCATATGGAATGATTGAAACTGCTGATAAAATTAGTGATAATATTAAAATAGAAGCTAAGAAACATTGTATAAAAAAATATGCAAGAATAAATGATATTAACAGTTTAAAATCATCTTTGTATTACAATGGACCGTGTTTAATCGCATTTCCGGTTTATAACATGGGAAAAGAAATGTGGAAACAAAAAAATGGAGAAGACATGAATGGAGGACATGCTATGACTGTAGTAGGATATACTGAAGATAGTTTTATTATTAGAAATAGTTGGGGATGGTATTGGAACTTTGGAGGACATTGTTACTATAAATTTGAAGATTGGGGAGCACATTGGGAAATTTGGACCACTGTAGATGAAGATACAATTGTTGAAATAGAAGAAGAAAAAGTACAAGAAAGTAGTGACTCAGAAAGTGATTTTGAACAAAATAAAACAGAAGATAAAGAAAAATCTCCAGATGAAACCACAAATGACAAAGAACAGAAAGATGATGAAGAAAAAGTAGAAGAAAGTAGTGATTCAGATAGCGATATAGGAACATTAGACATCTTTGATTCTCTCTCTGATTCTGATTCCGATACAGATGATGAAGAATATACTTGTTTAGGAAAAATACTAAAAAGATTATATACTATATAAAAAATATATACCTTTGTTAATCTGAACAAATATGTACAAAAAAACAAAAAAATCATTGCGTAAAATCAAAAAAAAACATAACATTACTGGCTCAGCTAAACCACCAGGAGAAACACCAGAGTACGGACAAGGTAATCAATGGCTCAATATTGGTAATGATAGTTCAGGTAACATTATTTGGGAAAATAATGATTATGATATAGAAAAACATAAGAAAAATGCCTTAACATGTAATATTTCTACAATTGATAACACTTGGTTCGGGATCAATAATTTATATTATGTTATCAATAATGAAAAAGATGAATCTGAACGTAACAGATTCACAAAAATTTTAAACAAAAAAATATTAAATAAATGGAATAAAGTAAAACCACTACCAGAATACGTTACATCTACTCCAGATAATTTTATTCCTAATAAATACAAAAAATCTGCAGAAAGATGGGGAACACCTACAATTAAATATTGGGGCAAACCAAAGGTAATAGAAGAAAAAATACTTGAAGATGGAACAAAAATACCGATTTATGCAGATTGGTGGTATAAACGTTGTGATCCAAGGAATCCACCACCAGATAAAAATGGAGACTGTGAAAAAGGTAAAATTCCTTTAAACAAATTTTATAAATGGGCAAGATATCCAGTTACATGTTGTTATAGTGAAGAGGGTTATGTTTGGAGAGAAACTGCTGCTAATATTACAAGATGTATGAGAACGTCAAGGGGTTTTTATCACGGTTATAGTTCTTTTGGAAGTACGAAACCATATGTTCCTGGTTTTGAAGATAAAATTGTAGAATTTTTTGAAGAAGATGTTAATAGACCAGAAGGTAAGAAAGTTACTAATAGTGAAATGCATCATAAATTTATAAATGAAATGCAGTGGTGGATAGATATGCATAGTCGGCATATTTCGCCGGATTATCAATATAGACACTATCATAATCATAATTTAACACAAGAAGCTATTGATAGAGCGCAAGCTGTTAAAAATTTATTACTTAGGTTTGGAAAAGAAGACCGAAAGCAAACAAAAAATGATTTATATAATGCTTTAAAACAAAAAAATGTACCAGAAGATTTAAATGATACAATGACTGAACTACTTGGACCTTTATATCAAGCATATGAATATGAATATAAAATATTAGAAGTTAAAACGTTTGAAGAAGCAAAAGAAGACATTTTAAAAATATTTTCTGATCACAAAAATGAAAAACTTGAATTAATTTTATCCATAATAAATGAAGTAAAAGGGAATTATAGATTTAAAGATAAACCGGGTCATGTTTCATTAAGTGATTTTTTTGATATTTATGTTGCAAATAATTTAAAAGAGAATATTACTACTTTATTATCAGATAAAGATTTTGACACTAAAGAAAAAGATTGTGATAAAGGTACTTTAGAATATGATTACGAAGACCTTCCAGAATTTAAACCTATATCTACCTCACCAGACATTTTACAAAAACTTATGTGCAATGGAAATATTTGTGGAGAAGAAGAACATAAAGAAGATAAAAAACATAGTTCGGAAGAAATTAAAACACAAACAATGAAAAGAGATTAATTATAAGAATAAATGCTACGAGTCGATATTGTACTTGATGATGATTCAATTTCTATAGATCCTATAATTGGTTCGCTAATATTTTTTATCATTTCTACACATTCTTTGAAATATCCAGTATTATGAATATCTTCATTACCCGTTATTGTTCGAAATATCTCTTTAATAATTTCTCTTAAATGTCTATGGTCATAATAATCAACAACTGATACTAAGTGTTTTCTTATATTGAAATTTTCATCCATTATTTTTTTAGATTCACACAATAACGAGTTCTTTAAATATTCAGGATATTTATCCATATGATCGGGGTGTGTATTCAATATAAATTGTAATTCATAACGACTGTATTCACAACTATTAGTCCCTCTTAATTGTGGATAATCAAATAATAGATTTAATATTTTTTCATTTTTTATCAACATATTCTTACGAATATCATTCACATAATGTTCTACAACTATATCTAATCCAAGAAAATCCGATAATGGAAGTATTTCATATATATCATCACCACTCAATATTGGCCAGGATGTAATATTTTGTTTCGAAATTACATCATAGATTTTATCAAGCTGTTCTGCACCAAATAAGTATGGATAATGAGTGTCTTCCAAATTTTTTTGAGGTATTGGAATTATTTCATATTGAGAAAAATTATCTTTTAACCCCTTTGATGTTAATAAATCTTTCCTATAACTTCGTGACTCACCCTTATCAAAATCAAACTGAATATCAGTCATGTATTACTTTAATTAATTATTATATTTTTCTATTTTCTATTTTTTTTTATTTTTTTCTATATGATTTATTGTACTATTTAAACCTGAATCTAAATCAATTGTTATTTTCCATCCCAATTGTTTTAATTTATCATTACTAATATAATATCTTTGGTCATTAAAAGGTCTATCTTCAATATATTCAATCCAGTCATCATAATTTTCTGTATTATGGATTTTGTTTATTAAGATTTTGGCAATATCAAATACTGAATATTCCATCTTTTCATCACATCCTATATTATATATTTCACCTAATTCTCCTTTAAACAATACTCTCTCAAAAGCAGTAGCTGTATCATAAGCATGTAAAAAAGCTCGAATACAGCTACCATCCCCTTGTATTGTTACTTTTTTATTATCAAGTAATAAATTGATAAATTTAGGTATTAATTTTTCTGGATATTGATTCGGACCATATACATTGTTTCCACGTGTAATTATTATAGGCATATTAAAACTATGTGAATAAGACTGTGCTAATAATTCTGCACCAGCTTTCGTTGCAGCATACGGATTTGTTGGACATAATATTGATTTCTCTGTTTTTTTACTATCTTCATTACCTATTATTGATTCACCATATACTTCATCTGTGGATACATGAATAAATTTCTTTAAATACGGATTATGTAATCTATTTACTTCTAATAAATTATGACTTCCTAATATATTATCCTCAGTATATTGGATTGAATCTTCAAATGAACGCTGAACATGCGATTGTGCAGCAAAATGTATTATATGACTTATTTTATTACAACTAAATACATATTTTAATAATTCAAATGATTGTAATTTTCCATGCACAAAATTATAAGATTCGGATTCTTGTATCTCAATATCAACATTATTTTTATCTCCACAATAATACAATGCATCAAAATTTATTACTTTAATATTTGGATATTTCTTACAAAAATAATTTATAAAATTTGAACCTATAAAACCTGCACCACCAGTTATGAATACATCGTTTAATTCTGATAATTCTTCTGCAAATATATAATTATTTATACTCATTATTAATTAAATATATTTTTATCAAGACTCTTTAGATTTTATACCATAATCATAACTATCCCAAGATTCATAAAACCATTTTCGTTTATCACTTGAATCTCTTAATTTTTCTAATAATCTGAATAACATTTCACATTCTATTATTAAATCATCTGTTACTAAATCTTCACCACTTTCACTTGGATTTGCTTTTAAATTTTCATTTAATTGTCCATCTTTTAAGTCAGATTTAGGATCTATTTTTACATATCTTGGATAATCCATTAATTTATCTTTATTATTATTGTATTCTATTTCAACAATTTTATTTATATTTGCAACTGCTAAATATTTTTCATTACTTCTTATTTTACGACCAGATATTACACCTTTTCCGGTTTTACTCTTCTTGCTCTTTGTTTTGGGATCGTATATATTCCAAATATAAAATGATGTCATACCTTTCCCTGTATCGGAATAACCATAATATTCTCTCTTAGATAAATCTATATATTTACGTTCATCAATTTCGTGTATTATTTCACCTTCTTTATTTAAAATATTATAACCACTATCAATCGAATAAATATCTATAAAACCGTTAGATACACCATCAACCTTTACTTTGTATCTATCTAATGATAGACCTAATTCTTTTATTTTGAAAAATGAGTCTTCTGCACTTAATAATTTCTTTTTATCAGTAATAGATAAACGATCAATAAGAACATCTGCTAATAAAGATTTCCTATATTTAGAATATTTTTCACTCCAAAATCCATCATTTGATAAATTAGATTTATTCAATTGATACATAAAATCATCTTCTAATTCAGATATTTTATCAAATACTGGCCTATGATTCCAAGGAATATCATCCAAACTTACACTTATTGTTGCAAGTGGAATTGGCCTATCAAATTTCGAGTAATCAGACTTAAATACATAATATTCACCATCACATTCTATACTACCCGTGACACCATATTTATTTTCAAATATCTTATTTTGACTATTCAATAATATGTATAAAGATGTATAAATTGTCTCATTGTCAATATTCACACTTTTAGAAGTTATTATACGAATAATATCAGATAATGAATATTTATTATGTATCTTAAATAATTCTTGTATTTTTTTCATTGATTCATATAATTCCCATTTGCTGTGTAAATGCGGCAAAAAAGTATCTTCATCAATTTTGGATTTTTTTATATCTGTACATAAATTACAAACATTGGAATAACCATCGTCTAATATCATTTCCTTTGTAAATACAAATTTTTTACCTTTACTATCTATCAATTCACGATTTAAATATAAATCATAATTAAAAGAATTTAATTCTTTAAAAAAACTACAACTTATACTATTCTCTTGTATTATTTTCCTTACATTATTTGTTGCAATCCTTTTTCTCATCGCTATTCTATAGAGATGCATATCAACACTTTCTTTGTCAACATCCAAAGGATATCCACTTGCATGATAATAAATTGTACAATTTCGATGTTCTTCATCTAATTCTTTATGAGAATTATTACGAATTGCTCGCCCAACAGCTTGTTCTATTTGACTAAAATGAAAATGAGGCTCTAATATATGAACTTGTCTTATCCATTTTAAATCAATACCTTCACCACCAGTACCCGAAGCAATTACAACTTTCACTTTTTGACCTTTTTCATTTCCGTCTCCTCTCACGATATTTATCCATTCTAATTGCTGTTTCTTAGATATTGAAAAAGTTTTATCAGATGTTATTACTATATAACGACCCTTATCTCTTGGAATATTAGAAGATAAATGTTTTATATCAGAATCTTTGCCATCATATTTTGAAAATCCATTGTGCTCTAAACCCAATATCATTGGAATTATACCAGATGTTATGAACTGAGAAAATACAAATGCTATACCATCTTTCATTTCTAATATATGATTTATTATACTTTGAATTTTAGGACAATATTCATTTAATTTTTCTAATACATTCGGACTCTTTGGAGTATAAACCCCATTTTCATCAATATCAAAATATTTTTTTAACCCTACATCCGATTCATTAGTATTATCCATTTTTGTATGCCATTTTACATTATGTTTCTGTAACATTTGCATATGGAAACTATCCTGGAATTTTTCATCAGTTCGAAGAGATTCTATCTCATTATAATGAATACGAGATAAACGGGTTATTGATAATTTTATATTATTATCGATTCTTATATTTTTTATATCATTATTCAAAAAATCTTTTTTGGGAAAATCATAACCACCATTTTTATCAAATAACGTTATCGGAAAGTTATTTGGATCACCACTTCTCAAAAAACTTACTTTTCCTTTTATCGCACGAATCAATTTAGCCTCACCACCAGCTTTAAAACTATAACCTTTATTCTCACCATTAAATATTTCTTTCTCATTTAATTCATCTATACTTTTATCATTATTCACTCGCAATAACACATTTATTATCCAAATTATTTCAGTAGGATTATCATACATTGGAGTCGCTGTTAAAAATATGATTTTTACATCTTCAGCATACTTACTTATCATATCTATTGCATCATGTACTGGTTTCTCATAAGAATCATCAGATTTTTTCTCAAATTTTGACCTTAAATGCTGCGCCTCATCGATTATTATTACACCATTAGAATATTCCCTCTTTATATAATTACTCTTTTGAACTTCAGACATTTCTGCCGTATCATCTATTATACGACTTCCAAATGTATAATGTGTTGTAAAACTATAAAATTCATTTATCTTACTATTTAAATTCTTTTGAGTCAATTCAACATTTTTACCTAACATATCCTCATAAGTGCTACCGGTACATTTAAAGGAATTTCCAGGATTTGCTATCGTTCTATAAAATTCATCTTTTATATTTTCACTTGATAATATATAAATTTTCTTACTCTTTGATGCAATATATTCACGAAAATTTTCTGCAATTGATATTGCTGTACAAGTTTTACCGGTACCTGTCTCATGATATACA
>CERI01284296.1_pt1 | contig 19402 bp, 17 predicted proteins | sample 350261 | NCBI WGS metagenome assembly CERI01 (sample SAMEA2620979, study PRJEB7988) | marine metagenome | isolation source: saline water (ENVO:00002010), including
AGGCAGGGAAGCTGTAATACAAAGATGTTTAAACTTTTTAAATGAATAGTATATGGAATGTACAATAGGAGATTTATACGAATTTAATAAGCTACACGGTATAGTAAATAAGTGCAATGTAGAAGTTAATTCTAGACATGGATATAAAAGAATAGAAGCTGTAGATATAACTGCATATAATTCAGAACAGGTTGAAATTACAACTGAAGATGGACTGTCAATTATTTCTTCTCCTGACCATTTATTTTATTATAAAGATTGGAAAAAGGCTAAAGAATTTAAAGTAGATGACTTAATTGAAACCAAATTTGGTTTACAAAAAATAAAGCACATTAAAATGCTTTCTGAGCGTGCAGATTTATTAGACTTACAGGTTGCAGATGTAAAAGAATTTTATGCTAATGATTTTGTAAGCCACAATTCTACAATTGCAAAAGCAATTATCTTTGCACTTTACGGCCAAGTAGATGAGCTTACTCTTGCAGACCTTCCTAATAGAATTAACAAGAACTTATATGTTAAGATTAAACTTATATGTAATAATAAGAGTGTAGTAATTGAAAGGGGTCTTACTCCTAAGCTTTTCAAGGCCGAAGTAGACGGTATACCTCTTGATCAGGCAGGTATATCAAATGTACAAGAATATTTAGAGTCAGAAATATTCGAAATGCCATATAGAGTATTTAAAAATGTTATAATACTTTCAGTAAATGATTTTAAATCATTTCTTACAATGACCCCTAAGGATAAAAGATTAATAATTGACAAGCTTTTTGGGTTTTCTGCTATTAATGATATGCATAATCTTTTAAAAGAAGAGAGGCGTGATTTGAATAAATCTATTACTTCTGTTGAAAGTGAGCTTTCACAAATAAGCAGTTCTATTATTACCACAGAAGAGAAGCTGACTGACCTTGAGGCTACTTCTACAGAGGAGAATAAGTTAAAATTACAGGAGGTTAAAGATGAATTAATAGGTCTTAAGACAAATTATGATAGGCTAGTTGAAGCACAATCTAAATTAAATGCAAATTCTACAGACTTATCTACCGAAATTGACAAATTATCTACTGAATATAATAATGAGGATAATAAGTATAAAACTGCAATCAGAAAATCTAGATTATATGATCTTGAATGTTGCCCAGAATGCGGTAAAGAACTTGACACTGACTTCGATAAAAAAAGAAAGGAAGAATTTAATTTAATTATAAATGAATTACCTTCTGAATTAGAAAATATTAGAGAAGATATAAATAATCTAAAGAATGAATCTTTAGAAAATAGAAATAAACAAAATTCTGTAATAAGTAAAATATCTTCTATTAAAACAAATATTAATTTGTTTAAAAAAGAATTAATATCAATCAATTCTCTTATTAAAAACGGTGACGGTGAGTTTTCACATCTTAAAAGTCTTATCAGTGAATTTAAAAATACTGAATCTTCTAAAAATACAGAATGTTCTGTACTAACTTCCGATAATCACTTTCTTTCAGTAATTGAAGATATGTTAGGTGATGATGGTGTAAAGAATTTAGCAATCAAAGCTATTTTACCAGGTTTAAATACCACGATTGCTCATATGGTAAATGAAATGCATCTAACATTTCATATTAGGTTTGATGAAAAATTTAACTGTATAATAAATCATTTAGGTGAAGACATTAATCCTAAAACTTTAAGCACAGGTGAAAGAAAGAAGGCTGATTTCATTGTAGTAATAGCGCTTATAAAATTATTAAAACTTAGGTTCCCACAATTAAATCTTTTATTCTTGGATGAGATTTTCTCATCTATAGATCATGATGGTGTCTACAGTATATTGAAAATACTTGCAGATGTAATTAAAGAAAATAACTTAAATACATTTGTTATAAACCATACTGTTTTACCTCAGGAAATCTTCGACAAGAAGATAGAAATTTATAAAGATAATGGTTTTAGTAAATTTACAGTAGAGGCAATACGATAAAATTAAGATATATAAAAAATAAGAAATAAACCAATTCCATGAGTTCTTACAACCTCAGATTTAATTACGATGATTCTGTTATTAGACATATAATGATAGGGCTCGTTGCGGACCTTAATAATAAAATTTATTTGACTAATCAAATCGATAATGAGACAAGAAGTAAAGTAGATATTCCGTTTTATTATTCTTTTACAGGAGACGAGGATGTTCTTTATGATTATTTCTTACTTGATGATAGTCTAGATTCAGACAGGCAAAATGCAATTGCCAACTATGAAGTTGTTCCTAGGGGAATAGTGAATATGACTTCTATTAATATAGATTCAGGGGCATTACTAAATAAGTATGTAAGAGGTAATTACCAGAAACTTGAAGAAGGTCAAATGAGATCTTATGTTTCTCAGTTTCAAATGATACCTGTTACAATGGGTATCGAAGGTAAAATATGGGTTGACACTCAGTTAGACCTTTTTAGAGTTACTGAAAAATTAATAAAAACATTATATAAAAATAATCAATATAGCGTAGATGTAGGACATTTAGAAGAAGGCACATATAGAATAGCAACATATTACAAGATGCCTGAAGATTATGAAATGGAGAGACCTATTGAATATTCGTTTGACGATGAAAAGAGAAAATCGGTAAACTTTTCAATTGAACTTCTTTCGTTTATACCTTCATTTGAAACATCAGATGAACAGTTTGCAGGTAACAGAATGTTTAATATTACATCAGAGCAATTAATTGTTCCACCCGATGTATCACTTGACGATACTAATCTAAATTTAAATGACTTAAAGAATTCGCCTGACTCAACATGGTCTTCAGTAAATAACTCAGACCCTGAAGACAGTTAACAAATCTGCGCAAAATAGAACTAAATCCCATTGATATATAAAAAAATTGTAAATAGTAGATATGTCAGTTATTAATACGAGAGAAGATGCCTTTATCATAGCAAAGGACCTTGCACGAGATAATGATTATAATGATTTATATGAATCTCTAGTGCTTCAACATACAAATCCTAGAGGAGAGTGGGGAAGAAACAATATTAGAGACTTAATCATGTTATTCAACATGTCAGGTCATAGCCCAGAAAAGATATATAATATTCTTTATACAATGGGAGTAGAAAAACAAACTGCATACGACGCAATAAAAACATATATACCACAAAATAATACTTTATCAATGGCTATCAAAGTTAAAGAAAATCTAGATTTCACAAATAATTTAAGAAACCTAGTAGATTCGATGAATGAATATAAGACTGCAGATTCATCAAACTATAATGCAGATACTGTTATTTCATTATGTGAAGAGTATCTCAATACAAACAGGGAAAATCTTTCAGTTAATCAAGTTGCAACTCTTGCTAAAACACTTGTATCTAATTTAAAACCATATGACTTTTCTACATCGGTTAAAGAGTGCATTGACATTATAGAAAAAACTTTATTTGAAAATTCAATGTCTGTAAGTGTTTCTTTATTAAAAGATACTTTAAACAGAGGAAACACAAATGGTGCTTTTTCAAATATTCTTGACAGAATTTCTTCTCTAGAAGCAATGAATGAATCTAATATAAGATTAAACATTGAAAACGAATTAGGTCAATTCAAAGAATTATCATCTGACGTTAAATTTATATTGGAATCTATTGTAACTGAAGATGAAGTAGAAACTGCTGAAGACAGTTTAACTCTTTCAGAAAGGTTCAATATTAAGGAAAGACTTAAAACTATCATAGAAGCTGCAAAAGAACAAAGAACTGAAAGCTCTGCATTTACAATGGATTCAGTTTCTACCATTTGTGAAAAATATATTAATAAGCTGTACACTGAAAAACAAGTTTCAGAATCAGTACATGCTGGAAATTTAATTTCTGAGCTTTCTCAATTTAACTGGTTAAACTTTGTTAGAGAAAACGTTTCAAGTATAAAAGAATTCTTAAATGAGAACTATATGTCATTTGAATTAAAATGGTCATTAAATGAATTAAACTTAAATTCTAATAAAAAGTTCTACAGTGAAGCAATTTCAATGTTTGAAAATCTTAAAGATCAGTCTGAAGAGAAAATCAGAGAGGCTGTTAAATATGAAATGGATTCTCTTACATGGGTTCCTTACGTACAAAAATTACAACAGACGCTTTCCGTTTTAGAAGGAAGTCTTTCTTCAAATACTGAAGCATCTTTAATAAAAAGATATTCACCTATTATAGAAAACGACGGTAAATATTATTTTTATCTTTCAGGAAACGTATTCCAATTAAATGAAAATGAAATTACTCTAGTAGATCCTAAGACTTTAAGTTCATTATTCTTAACAATGATTGCTGTAACCGAAAACTTTAAATTCAGTGGAGGTTCTCTTACTAGATTTAAAGGAAAGAATAGAATTACGTTTGAATTAAATGAAAGCGGAAAAACATTTAAATTTAATAGTACTACTGTTGAAGTAAATGAGTCAAACGATATCAGAAACTTCCTTTTAGGAGTTAACGCTGTTAAGATAAACGAAACATCAGAGCTTGACATGATAGTTAAAGCTTATGAAAATATAGAATCTTTCGTAGAATTAGATTTCGTACAATCAGTTGTATCTAGAAATACTTCGAACGTTGTAAATGTATTAAGATTAAATGAAAACATTTATATTAACGTAGTTAATTCTAAAAACATGATAAATGAAATGCATAAAGTAGAAACTGCTAATGATGCAATACAACTGGTTAAAGAATACATCAATTACGACATAAGTGGTTCACTTACAGATCTACTTGAAGGAGAAGCTAAAGAAGCTGCAGAAATAAATTCAAAAAGAGAAGGTCTTTTTGATAGAATACAATTTCTAAAGGAACAACGTTCTAAGCTTTCTTTATTTAAAAACTCTTCTAGTAACGAATTTACAAATGAAGCTGATTTCCTTTTAATATCTGAAATTAAGAAGTGGGAAAGCGAGCTAAGTGAGCTTGGATAATATTTAATATACATAGAAACAGCCGCGGCTTATTCAGCCGCTTGCTGGGGGTAAAGAAACATTTTTATATTATCAGATATAAACTATCTATAAAAAAAGTAATATTATGGCAAGAAAGAAAGGTTATCTTAACAACGCAGACTTACATGCGGAAATAGTAAAATCACAAGAGAAAGGCGAATTAACCTCTACTGCTCAGAAGATGCTTATGCTCTTAGCTGAAAGGGCTAATAGAAAACTAACATACGTCAGGCAAGAAGATAAGGAGGATTGTATACAACAGGCAATGTTAGACCTTTTAAAATATTGGAAGGGTTATAAGCCACAGTACAAAAACGCATTCGCGTATTACACTCAAATTGCTAAAAACGGATATGGTAAGGGTTGGAATAGATTATATCCTAAAAAATATAAGGGTACAATTAGCTTGGATGGAAAATATGCAAGCGACGAAGACGGTGAGGGTGTTTATTCTCTTCCTTCAAATTAATATTTATTTTGTCAATTAAAAACGTTAAGCCTGATCCTAGGTATAACGGCGGCCGTTATTATCCTATAAATGAAAGGAAGTATGTAGGAAGCGGTCCTATTATATACAGATCTAGCTGGGAAAGAAAGTATTGCATGTATTGTGATAATAACGAAGGTATCGTTGCATGGAGTTCTGAGCCATTTTCTATAGAATATTATAATCCTCTTACTAAGAAAACACACTCGTATTATCCTGATTTTTGGATAAAGGTCAAAACAGATTCAGGTAAATTGAAGGAGTATTTAGTTGAAATAAAACCCAAGTCACAGCTTAAAAAGCCAATTGAACCTAAAAGAAAAACGGAGCAGGCTATAAAGAATTTCAAATATAAAGCAGAATCGTATATTAAAAATCTTGCCAAAGCTAAAGCAGCAAAGAATTTTGCAGGACACCGTGGAATGGAATATATAATATTAACAGAAGATAGTTTAAAGTAAATGGGTAAAATCAAAGATGACGTAAGTAAGCTTGTAAAAGATTTGAGAGGTAAGGAGGTTGCAATTCAAAACACACGTAAATGGTTTAAGAATACTAAAGCAAGTTCAGGTGACACAAGTGTTAAATCTACAAATAACCCCTTTAAGCCCGGTAAAATATATGTATTTAGATATGAGAGCCCTAATGATAATAATAGAGTATGGGATAGAAATCCTGTAGTATTAAGCCTAGGAACATCCGACGGTTTAGATGTAGGCATCAATCTTAATTTTTTACCTTATTCCAAAAGAATTGATCTTCTTGACAGAGTATACGAGCAGTATAAATCAATTACAGATGCTCATATAAAATCAAGCAGTACAGATGCGGTAGCACAGAAAGCCATTATGCAGATGACATATGAAAATGTAAATAGATTTTTAGAAAAATCCGGCTATATGTCTGCATTTAGGAGATATGTAACAAACAAAAGAAAAAATACTGCTATAATAGGATATAGTAAATGGGATAGAGCTGCTCTTCTTGAAATTTCTGATATTTCAAGTTGAGATGTTAACAATACATATTCTAAATTAAAGTGATATATATAAAAATATAAATTAAAAAATTATGCCAGGCTTTTTAGACAGATTTGGTCCACTCGGACAAAGAAGAATTTCAATAGGTAAAGCATTACAGGATCTTAGTAGTTTCGGAATGAAGTATGATGATATGTTACTTCGTAACTCACAGGGTATAGGTGTAATGGAAGACAAAGTAGGTTATGGTCAAATGAATCCTATGGGATATGACAGCGAAGACTACTGGTACCCATTTGCCGCACTTTCAATGGCAGATACTACAATGCGAAAGTCTATTAGTTTTTTCGATCAATCTTATCTAAAGAAGAGGGAAGAGCTTAGAAACTTTGCAATGCAAGATGAAGTAGAAGAAATATTAGATACTCTTTGTGACGAGGCTATAGTATATGACGATAAAAACTTCTTTGCACATCCTAGTACCCTAGGAAGTAGCAGTATAGATGAAAAAGTTATAAAGAATCTAAATAAGTCTTATAATAACATCTATAATTATTTTGGCTTTACACAAGACCAGTCAGGTTGGTATTATTTTAGGAAATGGTTAATTGACGGTTATCTTTCATTTGAAATTGTTTACAGTGATGACCAGACAGAAATCATAGGTTTTAAGGAACTTGACCCTGTCACTCTTATACCTGCAATCGATAAAAAGACTAATAAGAAGGTCTGGTACCAATATAAAGATAATCCTGCAAAAGAGAGGAAGTTTTTTGATTCACAGATAATTTATATTTCTTATGGTTCTATTAGTACCGCATCAAGAGTATCATATACAGAACGATTAATTAGAGCATTTAACCTAATGCGAATTATGGAAGTTACCCGTGTAATTTGGGCTGTAATGAACTCTTCTTATAGAATGAAATTTATTATACCAGTAGGTGGTAAATCTAAAACAAGAGCAAAGCAATCGCTTGCACAGTTAATGAATAACTATAGGGAAGTAGTTGACTTTGACTTTGAATCAGGTGATTTACAAGTAGATGGTAAACCAATGATGGCATTTAACAAAGAATACTGGATGCCATCTAAAGAAGGTGAGACACCTGAGATAGAAACACTCGGAGGCGAAGGTCCTGATCTAAATGATACTGATGCTTTAAAATATTTTGCAGATAAATTAAAGATGGCGAGTAAAATACCTTTTAGTAGATTTGATAAAGACAGTCCTGCAACATATGAAATGTCTGCAGAAGGTCTTATACGAGAGGAGATTAAATTTGAGAAATTTATTAATAGGTTAAGATCTAGTTTTCAGGAAATACTCGTTAAACCACTATACTTACAGATGATATTAAAGCATCCTGAATTAAAGGATGATGTAAATTTTAAAAATCAAATTTCTCTTAGATTCCAGGCAGATAACATGTTTGCCGAATTAAAACAGATGGAAATTGTACAAAAGAGAGTTGATTTTATAGCATCAGTTAATGACAGTTTAGTTGAACAAGATGCAGACATGAATGATATACCTTATTTCCCACTTGAACTCCTTATAGATGAATATATGCACTTAGATCCTACATTTAAGGAAAAGCTAAAAGAACATAGGGAAAAGGAAGAAGCCAAGAAAAAGGAATCTGGGGAAGATAGCGAAGAAGATATCGATTTAGGCTTCTAGGTTTTACTATAACAATATGATATATAAAAAAATAGACCTATAAAAAATATCTATATGATGTCAAATATGAACTTATTAATTCTTGAACGTTCTACACAAACACTTTCATTTGAAAGTGATTCTAAAGGAAACTATGTGCTAGAAGGAATCTTCGGCGAAATGGGCGTTAAGAATAAAAACGGAAGAGTTTACGACGAGAGCGAATACTTACCTCAAGTCGAATCACTTAAAGAAAAAATTAACAGCGGAAAGCTAATGGGAGAATTAGACCATCCGCAAAATTTCGATATTTCTCTTAAGAACGTATCACACGTTATCGAAGATATCTCCTATGATAAAGAAACACGACAAGTAAGAGGAAAAATAAGATTATTAAATACTGATGCTGGGAGACAGGCTAAAGCTCTTGTAGATGATGGTATTCCATTGCACATCTCGAGTAGAGCTGCAGGTGTTGTAGAAGGAAACGGTTCAGTTAAAATTAAGAAATTATTTACATACGACTTAGTTGCTGACCCTGGGTTCGAGAATGCCCAATTAAATAGAATAAATGAGTCATTTGGTTTTTCTAATAACGGAAATGTTTCTATTTACGAAATAGATAGTCCTATTCCTGGTCTAGATGCATACATAGACAACGATAAATATAATATTACAAACGAAAATAACGACACTAATAAAATGGAAGGTGTAGTAAAAATTGAAGACTTTAATACTTATTCTAAGCATATTGCAGAACAGCTCAATTCTCTAAAATCTGAGGTTGAAACATGTAAATCTATAAAAGAGGCAAACGGAAGTAATCCGTTACTAGAAGAGTACATTGAGCAGATCAGAGAAAGAATGAATGGTCTTATTGATAATGTTACTAACTTAATGGATCACAATAATCATATTGTAGAAAACGTTAAAAACATTAAAGGCTATGTTGAACACGTTGCAGAACAAAGCAACAACGGATTTGCATATATCGAGCACGTTGCAGAACAAGCTGATATGGGGATTCAATATATTGAAGATGTTGCTAAGAAGGCAAATCATATTATAGAGCACAATAACTATATTGCAGAGCAAGTAGATAATATTGCTCAATACGGAGACCATCTTTCAGAAGGACTTAATCAATTGGCGGATTATAGCGAATACTTAAAAGGAAACATCGAAACAGTAGGTCAATATGGAGACTATACTGCTGAAAATGTAAAAAGAATTAAGCAAAGCTTATCTGCTATCAATGAAGATAAAGCAGAAGAGATAGAAGATGCTATCATGAAAATGGGAGAACCTAAACAACACACGCCTGAAAAAGGAGAAGAAGTTGTTTCAGAATCTTTCAATATCTCTTCATACAAAAACGATATCGCTGAAAAATTAGATATATTAATAGAATCTGCTAAGAAACAAACAGCAGACTTGAACGGTGATCTACACTTCTTAAGATTCTTAAACGACACGGAGAAGAATAACTTCCACTCTTTAAATGAAGATGCTAAGGCAAAAATCATTACAAAGTCAAAGGACGTAACTTACACTTCTTCTTCCGACGTTAAAGCAATTTTTGAGTCGGTGATTAACCCGGTAGACAGAACACCGCTGTTTATAAAAAACATACCGGACGAATATCGCGCAGATTGGGAAAAATCTACTACCGCTAAGAAAAAACAAATTGTTGCTGAAGCTGCAGGTCACACATTAAATACAGACTATCAGATCAACAACTTCTGGTCTACTAGAGATTTCAGAGAAACTTTGTTAAATGTACAAAGAATCGATGAAGCTTCTAACGCAAGTTCAGAAAAAGTTGAAACTGTTGACACGTATGGTGTAACTAACGGTTATATGGACTGGTTTGGTCAAGAATTAGCAAAGAAGTTTAACCGATAATAGCGATAAATAAAGAAAACAAAACAAAATCAAGTCATGTTAAAAGAAAACATTAACAAAGCCGAAGTTAAAGCAACCTGGTCCCCTGTTATTGAATCTGCAACTGGTATCAAAGATACTAATAAACTAGAGTGGATGAGCGAATATTGCGCTTACCACAAGTTAGCAGAAGATAAAGGAATGGTAGATTATGGTTCTTTAATTACAGAATCGGTTTACAATCAAGTACACCTTAACCCAGGAATGAACGTACCTGGAATGGGTGCAGTACAATTCCCTGGTAACCCAGGAACATCAACTGATTTCCACAGCCAAGCTGCAGGATCAGGTGATAAACCTTTCTCGTTGCTTCCACTTGCTATGCAAGTTGCTTCGCAAACAATCGGTCTAGATTTAGTACCTGTAGTTCCTTTAGGAGGTCCTTTCGGAATGCTTACTTATTTAGACTTCCCTTATGCTGGAGGTTCTTTAGAACAATCTTCATTAGTGAATGGTCTTGGTGGTGCAGACGGAAACGTTGCTCCATTATTGATTAAATTTGCTATTGATTACGTATCAGGTGCAACTGAATTAGCTGCAGGTGATGTATCTTACTTAGGTGCAGCAGGTGCAACTTACTTCCAATTAACTTACGTTGGTAAATCTAGAATTGATGGTCTTGCTATCTTTAAAGTAGAAGCTAACGAAGATGTTACTACTGCTGGTACAGCTGGTACTTATACTGCTGGATTCAACAACGGTAGCTCACTTGCTGACGTATTAGGAGCAAGCGCTTCTGTAACTGCATTCTTATCTACTGATGGTGCTGCACAAGATATCTCAGAAGATTTAGACGTAGCTGCTTCAGCTGCTGAGCTTGTAAAAGCATTAGAAGATCACATTACTGGATTCTCAGGAAGAGGATTAAAGCAAGGTGGTACTAACGTTAATTCTAACGATCCTTATTTAAGAGAAGAAGGTGAATCTACACCTGATAACTTAATCGGTCTTAAATTGTTCAACCAATCAGTTAAAGCTGGTACTTTACAAGTAGCTGCTGCTGTAACTAGAGAGCAAGTACAAGACTTAAAGCAATACGGTATTGATGCTGTTGCACAAGTTGAATCAGTTCTTATCAATGAATTGACTCAAGGTATTAACAAGCATATCTTAGATAGAATCTTCCGTCTAGGAAATACTAACGCTAAACAAGTAAATGACTTAGATGGTACTAACCTTTCATTAGCTCTTGCTTCTGCAACTGGTACTACTACAACTGCACTTGGACTTCCAATGGATTCTGATGCTGCAGGAGATTCTATCTCATTATCTACTGCTTATGTAGTTCCTACTAACGGTGATAACGGTGGTACATTACAAAGAAGAATCCTTTCTAGAATTCTTGCTGCTTCTAACCTGATTGCTATCAGAGGAAGAAGAGGTGCTGCTAACTTCGCAGTTACTAACGGACAAGTTGCTACAGCTTTACAAGATATCGCTGGTTTCGTACCTTATCCAATGTCAAACACTGTAAACCAAGCCGCTGGTTCTTTATATCCTATCGGTTCTGTTGCAGGTGTTAACGTTTACGTTGACCCTAACATGAGCTGGACTGATACTAGAATTGTTATTGGTAGAAAAGGTGATGGTAACTCTCCAGGAGTAGTATTCATGCCTTACTTAATGGCTGAATCAGTAAGTACTATTGCTGAAGGAACAATGGCTCCAAAAATCGCTGTCAAATCAAGATATGCGTTAGTTGAAGCTGGTTTCCACCCGCAAACGATGTACTACACAATGGGAGTTGACTTCGGTCAGTACTCAATGGTATAATACAGATTATAACATATATTAATATTAAAGCCTCTCAATTTTTGAGAGGCTTTTTTATGTTTTTTAGAAGGCTAGTTAACATTTTACACAATGATATATAAACAAATAAAATAGTTATTCACAAAAAAAAATTACACTATGTTTAAAATTGAAGTGTTAGACAACTTTATTAATGAGTGTCAATCTACAGGAAAAGAATTAAACTTCGACAATTTTACAGTGCTTAATGAAAGTAATGATACTTCAGATACTTCTGTTAAGATTTCTGAGGAACTTTTTGAGGCTTATTTAAAATATACCGATATAAACGGTACTGAAATGGTAACTTTAAATGAGTTCGAAAAAATAAAAAGCTTTGCTGAATTTGCAGAAAGCAAAGAAGAAGAATCTGAAGAGGAAGAATACGAAGAAGAAGAATCTGAAGAGGAAGACTATGAAGAGGATTCTGAAGATGATGACGATGAAGAGGATGATGATGACGAAGAGGATTCTGAAGATATAGAAGCTGAAGAAGCTCCTGAAGAAGAGGAAGCTGAAGAAGCTCCTGAAGAAGCTCCTGAAGAAGCTCCTGAAGAAGAGGAAGAAGAAATCAAATTAGAAAAAGTTGAAACTCAACCTGAAGAAGTAGAAGCACAAGAGGAAGAAAAAGAAGATGATCCTGATCATCAAACAGAAATTCCTGCTATAGATTCAGACGGTGAACAAACCTCTGATGAAATTGAAGATAAAATAAGTAAAATGGGTGAGCCTAAAAAAGCTTCAACTGGAGATGCAGGCGAAGAAGAAGGTAAACAACATGAGCCCATTGAAGAAGGAGTTGAAAAACAACCTGAAGAAGTAGAACACCAAGAAGGAGAATCTGATGATGAAGAATCAGGTGAATCTGTACCTCAAGTAGCTAGTGATGGTAAAGAAACGGCTTCAGAAATTGAAGACATTGCCGTTAAAATGGGAGCACCTAAGAAAGCTTCAGAAGGTGATGCCGGAGAAGAAAAAGGTGAAGAACTTGTAGGTGAGTCAGAAAAAAAAAGCATAACTGAGGACGATACGTTCGAAGTAAAAGATAATTTAAGCGAAGAAGCTTCTGTATTAATAGAAAGCCTCTTCGCTTCTTTTATGTCTGAAGATGATTCTATTGATGAAAGTATGGGAAACATACTAAAGATAATATTTACTAATCCTGTAAAAGGTTTAAAAATCAAAAAAAACCTTAAGAAGTACGCTAAATATAAATTAGACTTAACTGCAATTGATATGGACACTGTCAGAAAGAAGCAGGCTGCACTTAAAGACGGTGGATCATTATCAAAAGAAGATAAAGAAAAACTTGAAACTGCAGAAAAAGCCAAAAAACAGGCAGTTAAAGGCAAGATAGATGCAGTTAATGACAGAATCTCTCAATTAGCAAGTACTAGTGCGCTTAAGAAATTCTCTTCTCTTGCCAAGACTAAGGCTGATATGGAATCAGCAAAGAAACTTTTAAAGATTGCGCAAGGTGAAGAAGCAAACGCTCTTAAACTTAAAATCGACAAATATAAAGAAGATATCACTACTGCTACAGATGAGCTTGAAGATTACGCTAAAAAAGCCAGTGGAGATGAAGGTGAAGTAGGAAGTAAGTCGATTTCAAATGATGGGTCTGCACCAGGAAAAAAAGACGATAATACTGAAAAAATAGAAAAAGCTCAAGGTAAAGTTGCAGCTGCAAAAGCCGATTATGAAACAGCAAAAAAAGCTGATGACGAAAAAGCTAAACTTGAAGCTAGATTGAATTTTGCTCAAGCACAATTAGCATTATCTAAACTAAAAGAAGATGATGATGAAAAGATACAAGGCTTTAACGATGAAATAAAGGAAATCAAAGCCGAAATCAAAGAATTAGAAAAGCCTGCCCCTGAAGCTGTTGAAAAAGCAGAACAAAAAGTAGCAGCTGCTAAAAGTGCATATGAAAATACAAATAAGGAAGTAGATGCTAAAGCACATTATGAGTCAGCGATTAAATGGATTAATACAAAAATAGAGTTAGCAGAATTAAAGAAAGATGACGAAAGTGTTACGAAATTAAAAGGTGATCGCGAAGAATTTAAAGCTAAATTAAATGAATTGCAACCTGAAGGTTTTCAATTAGATACAAATAGCCCTTTAATTAAAGAGGCAATGAAAGAAGCAAACACTTTAATAGGAGGAGGTACAGGTTCACCCTCTGATAACGTTGATAAAGTTAACAGGACCAGAGATATTTTAAGAAGTGCTGGTTTGATTTAAACTAATAATTTATAGCTTATGCCTATAAGGAATAATAAACGTGTACATAAAACACGTCCGCATACTATAAAAACTATTAAAAAGCGGGTGATGCAGGAAAAAGCTAAACCCGCTTTTAGTGAAAGAAAAAAGAATCCGCGAAACAAGCAAAACTATGGCAAATCTGAAAAGATTTGGAATAATGAAACTGTTTATATTATAGGCGGAGGACCTTCTCTTACTAATTTTGACTGGAATCTTCTTAAAGATAAAAAGGTCATTGTAATTAATCGTGCATTCGAAGTTTTGCCTAAAGCAGATGTTCTTTATTGGACTGATAGTAGATTTTGGAAATGGTATCATACTGAAATTAGAGATTTTAAAGGTCTTAAATTTACATGTCGTCCTTTTTCACAGATTGAAAATGATATTACTCTTCTTAAGGCAATTAACAGAAAACCTCTTGAACTTGAGCCTGGTAATATTTCACACGGTAATAATTCTGGATATGGTGCAATAAACCTTGCAGTTAAGTTAGGTGCAACTAAAATATATCTATTAGGTTATGACATGTCATCAGCTGGCCCACAGACCCACTGGCACGACGGATATGATGTTAAACATAATCATCAAATATATTCTAGAATGATGAAGTCGTTTGAAAATCTTGTTCCTGTTCTTAAGGAGAATAGCATAAGAGTATTTAATGCTAATCCTGATTCTAAATTAGAAGTATTTAATAAGTGTAGTATAAAATCTGCTATACAGGATAGAATGTAATTATCTTCTTCCTCTCATATAGCTTGTCTCAAAGTGCTTGATATATTTAAGAAACTCTTTTTGTTGTTTAATAAGTATTTTTCTACAAAATGTATGAAATTTAAATGAACTTTCTATTATTCGCTGGTCAATAGTCTCGTTCTTTTTATTATGGCTTTCTTGGCATTTATTACATAGGAAGTTTTCCATATTAAAAAGAGACATTTCCGATAATATATCCTTATCACATATTGCACAATTCCATTCTATTTCTTTAGAAGATTCTAGTATGCCTCTATACTGTTGTATAGAGTTATCTGTTGGATTATAATAGAACTTGTTTTTAGCTTTACCAGATCTCTCCATTTCTGCAATCTTAAATATTACATTTACAAACTGATCATCCGTTTTGAAGTTTTCTGCAGATAAGCTGTTATCTAAAAGTATATTTTTGTAATAATCCGGCAATGGACTTAAAGATATCCCATGTCGACTTTTATTATTACCTCTTTTTCGTATGATTTTAGGTAAAGCCATTTAATTATTTTCTTAAACTTCTATATGAATCAACTAGTTTTTTTCTTTTCGGCTTCCAATCCTTTTTAAGTTCAGCTAGTTTTTGTTTAGATTTCTCTTTTTCTACTTTATCAGGAGCTCCATCTCTTTCTCTTCTGAGTCTCTCCTTTGTTTGTTCATACTCAATTTGTTCTTTTCTGAACAGTTCTTCCTTTTCTGCAGAAATAGCCTTGTTCATAAAACTATCCTGTTTCTTTATAGCATTCTGTAGCTTCTTCTTTATTTTAGGAATCGAAGATTCATTTATAAACTCTGATAATTTCATTACTGTATACATATAATATATATTGAAACTTTAATCATTCAAGTTGGTATAACATAAAAATATTGTAAGAATGAGTGTAATATCAAATAAGTTTACTAAGAAATATGCGCCGCAGTCGCTAAATGATGTAATTTTACCTAAAAGAATTCAAGTAAAATTAGAAGGAGGTGCTAAGCAACATTTAATGTTTTACGGTTCCCCAGGTACAGGTAAAACAAGTACTGCAATCGCACTTGCAAAGCACTTTGAGTTGCCATATCTTTATATTAATAGTTCAGAGGAAACAAGTGTCGATGTTATTAGAGAGAAGATCTCTAAATTTTCATCAACTTTATCAATTATGGACGGGCCAGGTTCTTCTATGAAACTTGTAATACTTGATGAGGTTGACGGTGTAAGTGATCAATTTAATAAAGCTCTTAAAGCGGCTATGGAGAGATTCGAGTCTACAACAAGGTTTATCGCTACAACTAATCACATCAACAAAATTCCTGAGGCTGTTCAATCGAGGTTTGAATGCGTTAACTATGATTTTACTGAAGATGAGGCAAATGAAATGCTAAAGGGTTATATTAAAAGAATATACGAAATCAGCAAGAAAGAAGAAATAATGTTCGATAAAGATGCTCTTGTTGAATTTTCAAAAAGAAAGTTTCCAGACATGAGGTCAATGTTAAATACACTACAGGGGTATCATGACGAAAATAAGAAGCATATTACAATTAACGACGTTAAAAAATTCCATAGTGTATATAAAGATGTATACGAGTTAATATTTAACAATGAAGATCCTGTAAAGAACTATAAATATATGGTCTCAAACTATAGTAATAAAGTTGATGACGTACTTGCAACACTTGGAAATGACTTCATTGAGTTTATACAGATGGAAAATCCAACATATTGTAATAAGATACCTCAAATACTTGTAACAGTAGCAGCACATCAATCGCAAAGAGTACACGTTATTGACCCGGTTGTTTCACTATTATCATGTATTTTTTCTATCCAGACAATTTTAAAGACATAAACTTTGGGTTCTGAAAAATATTTGTTATATTTAAAATAAAAACGTTATGATAAAAAAATCAACACTTATAATAGATGGTAATTACTTTATATTTAGTAGGCTTTTTGTTTTACCTAGGCCTAAAAGTATACCTGGTCTAGAAGATGACAGGTTCATGTCAACTGAAAAAGATAAGGGTATGTTAATGCGAAAACTTTCTATTGATTTTGCATCAGAGATGAGAAAGCTTTCGTATGTCGTAGACAAAGTCATATTCACAATGGATGCTAGATCGTGGAGAAAGGATTTTTTCCCAGATGCAGGCTACAAAGCAAACAGAGAATATGACGATAAAATTGACTGGAATGGTATAAAAGAAGTCACAGATGAATTCTTAATTCTTTTACAAAAAAGAGGTGTCGTCGTAAACAGAGTGCCTGGAGCTGAAGGTGATGATTTAATCTTTGCATGGGTTACTCATTTAAATGCAAACGGTGATAATTGTATTATGTGGACAGGTGATAAAGATTTAATACAACTTGTAAACTATAATAGATCTACAGATTCTTACACGTTATGGTACGATAATACTAGAAGTAAATTCGTTTGTTATCCTGGGTTTAATAAATGGATTGACACTAAGGAATCTTCTAGAGACGGTGTAGATATCTTTAGTCCTTCTGCAAATTTCTATTTAATGGATCAGGTAAAGGATGAGTTAAAGAAATTTATATCAAAGAATAAACTTGAAGTAGAAGAGATATATTGTGATGACTTTGTTCTTGAAAAGATATTAACAGGTGATAAATCTGATAACATCCGATCTGTATTTGAAAAACCAAGTAAAACAGGTACAAGAACATTTAGAGTAAATCCTAAAAAAGCTAAAAAGATTTTACATGACTTTAAAAGAAGACATAAGAGATTTTCTTCCGTTTACTTATTTGAAAATGATTATAAAGAAGAAATATGCGGTCTTGTTAGTAGAGAGATGAAGGTAACAGGTAAAAATATTGAAATAAAAGCAAACTTAGAACAAAACACTAAGCTTATTTTATTACATGTTTCTACAATTCCAGACGCTATTCAAAAATCAATGTTTGATTCAATAAAAGAATTGACTTCAACATATCAAAAAATGGATTTTACCGAACTTACAGACAAAGATAAGTTCTTAGATGGTACAAAGTACATCACAGAAGGTTATAATAATGAAAGCAATACTCCACCTACTGGTGGTGTAGGAGGTTTATTTTAAAATATATAAGAATATGAAGCTATTTGATTTTGTAAAAATAATGTTCAGCACTTCTAAAGATTATGAAACCCTAAGTAAATATGAAAGAGGTAAGAATAGATTTATGTTAATGCGCTTTATAAGCATTCAGTACCCGGAAACTGCAAACCTTTTAAATATAAATGGTACTAATCCTACTTATGTAAACGACTGTTTCAGAATGATTACTAAAAGATTTAATAGGACTCCGAATTGGGTTTGGACAAAGGTATCAAAACAAAAGAAAAAATCTAAAGAGTTTGAGCCTGAAGACTATACTATAAAATTTTATTTAAAACAAAATGAATCAACAATGAGAGATTATAAAGAAATTCTAAAATCTCCTAGAAAAAATGAAATGCTTCTAGAACTAGAAGACCTTGAAAAAATGTTAAAAGACAATGGATACGAAAAATAATGAAATCAAACCTCTTTCATATGAATTGCCATATGCCATTGACATTACATTATATAAACATAATTACTACGATAATAAGATTATAACACATCTTAAATCTTCAACACAATACGAAACAATATCAGGATCAGATGGTAGTTTTATTGTGACAGTATCTGAATTTAAAAGTGTAATAGATGAGAAATTTAGTAAAGAGTTAAGTACAGCACAAAATTTAACTGAAAACACTTTAAAAGAAGAGGTGAATAGTATTTACTTTATCGATAAGATTTTTTCTAATTTTAATAATCTTGAATATATACGCGTTAATGTATCAGCTAAAAGGTCTTTCACTAGAGTGGTAGAACTGGATCAAAAGAGAAACGTAATAAGTTTTGATTATAAGATTGTTACAGCAATTCTTAATGTTACAGACTATACTGAAAACGATTCAGAGCTTCTAGCAATTAACAGTCTTTTTAAAGACATCGGTCTAATAAGCGAAGACAGCTTTGGTAAAAAGAATAATTACTTTACAGTTTCCGCACAGGACTTAATGGCTTTAATTAATTCTAAACACGGTCTGTCGTTTGAACTTGAAGATCCTATGGAAATAGAACACAATTATCACGGTTCAATTGAACTAATCTATGATTTAATAGACAGCAAACACGAAACAGACAACCCGAGGATAATTGTCATAACTGACTATCTATAATATTTTACGATAAATAGTAAGCGTTTAAACATAGATATATAAAAAAATAAACGCTATAAATGGTAATCGGTAATAAAGTAACAGAAGTCGGTGACATAATTGTAATCCGACTAGTTGAACCATATAAAAATGTAAGCCATGTTATTACATACGATGACTCCACTATAGGTGAAGACAGTCATAACTATTTTGAAAAATTCTTCAGGTGGTCTACGGATAACAATCAATATTCGGATTACGTCAGGTTAAATGACATAAATCTTCAGAAACTAGAACTTGATCCCAATCAAAGCTTTTGGATAGAATATAAATACGAAGCAGTAG
>CERI01061598.1_pt1 | contig 19378 bp, 13 predicted proteins | sample 350261 | NCBI WGS metagenome assembly CERI01 (sample SAMEA2620979, study PRJEB7988) | marine metagenome | isolation source: saline water (ENVO:00002010), including
AAGAGATTCCAGGAATGCGGAATCACATACGAAGGCCTCATGAAGTTCATGCGCACAAGCGACGGCAAAACTCGTGTGCGGAACAAGCTCAAGCAGGTGAAAGGGATACCAGTGGGAGTGTATTCCAGCATAGCGTATGCGGTGTCCTACGACCACCAGCAGCAATCGAACTAGTGTCTGGCCCTTTGTAAGGACGCCCCGGTAACACAAGACAAGAAGCAGGCGCCTGAGAAGAAAATATGCAAAAAAAGATGCGAGTGTTGTGGCGCAAGGCCAATTAGGCCGACCGCTTGCGTGTGCTTTTTTGTTCACAATAAAAAACAAAAAGATAAAACACATTTATTGTGTGATTTGTTCGTGGTGTAATCAACGATTATTGTCTTCTCTCTGGTTGCACACCTCAATTAGCTCTCAATATTGCGTGCTTTTGGCTGGGTCTTCAGCATATAACGAGATCACGCTGCAAGACCTTGCTGCGGCAAGTGCGGTATACTGTTGACGCGTGTGCATATGCAATGAACATCTGATTATCTCGGAGCTGAGCTCCTAGCATGGCGTCTGTGCAAGCGCGCGTTCGTGGCCGTGGGTGTGCATGCGTGCGCGCGTGAGCCGCGCGCGCTAAAAACGAAAGTTATAAAAAGCGCGCGGGCGTCAGCGCGATGGCCCCGCGTGGCCGGCGGCGCACAATGCATCCAGAGCGCCGTGCCCTGCTGTGTGCGTTTCTGGCACTACTGCTGCAATACGCAGGCTATTCCGTTTGGAGAGTTGGTACATGGTCGGAAATCGAGAGAAAGCCATCGAAAAAAGCACCTACACGTGATCCGGGCACCCGAGCGCTGCCTCTTGCCAACAAGCGTGGGAGTTTTGCACACGATCTGGCCATACTAATTTTAACTTGCAACCGGCAACTGTCATTAGAGGCATTGTTAAGCACTTTGATAAACGCTGACGGTATTAGCGCAAAAGCGATCTATGTATCTACCGACTGCAACCCAGGTCCATTACTTAATTTAACGCTGTGGTCTGATCGTGGTCTTAGAATTGAAAGCATTGACTCGCATCAACGCCACGTTGTGGAAACCGGCACAGCCAAGGCACGCAGGGACGAGCGCGTGACGCGCCACTGGTTACACGCTGTCAACACTGTGCTACTACAGCATGATTATGTTTTGTACTTGGAGGACGACCACTTGGTGCACCCGAGCATTTTGTATGACGCGGAAGCCCTGCTGTTGATGCAGCCCGCGCTGTGTCCTACGTGTTTTGCAGTGCAACTCGGCTGCCATCGGGACTGCTGGGGAATGGCTTCAGCAACAACTACAGCCTCAGATGTTGCGCGTATGGAGCCGGGGAATATGGGCGTCGTGTATCACAGGAACACGTGGAAGTGGTTTATGCAGTATGTGGAGGAGTACTGCTCGATCTATGGCATCTGGGATGTCAACCTGCATCACGTGCTGTCTATACACACACAGCACCAGCACGCGCTGACGTTTTTAAAATCCCGGGTGGTGCATAATTCAGCCTGTGGTTCCGACCGAAACACCGTGGGGCGCGCTGGGTGTGATGATGTGGTGCTGCAGCAGGATCGGATGCGTTTGGTAACACAAAATATGTCTATGAATCCAATACTGTCGGACCATGGCATCGCAAACATGCCTGGCATGACGATTCAGAGCACGCGTTCTATAAGGGCCGACACCGATACCAAAAACAGATGCATTGAGAGCACACGATTAGCCAGCGCGATTGTGCAGAAACCTACGGCATACAATCTACAAATCCTAATTCCATTTTCCCGTATCCGCGTGCGTATGTTGTGCTTTTTGCTGGACAGCTTGGAGGCATTTCAGCACAAATATCATGCCTCGTTTAATTTCAAAGTTTTTTTAGTACGGACGGGGCCTGCTACACACGAAACGGATGTGTTCTGGAATGATACCACATCCTCACAAGCTATGTTTCAAAAATGTCAAGGAGTAAACACAAACAATAAAACAGCCACTCAAAGCACATTCAATATCTTCCTCACTGTTATCTCTACACTACCAAGTCAAACGCCATTTCCAGTTGCGTTGCAACATACGAAACCCACTGCAACACAGCATGCAGAGCCAGACCGCATGCGTCAGACGTGGGACTATATTCAGATCCTGCGGTATGCATTTACGCGTCGTGCAGACGCAGAGTACACACTGGTGTTGGAGGACGATGTAGAATTGTGTCCCGACTTCTTTGATACATTACATCAAGTGCTGCAGCGCCCGCACGAGGACTTGCCTGTGTTTGTCGGTGGCTTTGGCGGCAGTGCACTCGGATACCCGACCGTGGCGACGGCGGGGCTGGCGCGCTTTTTGCAAAGACGAATACGCGATAGCAACCTTGATGTGCTGATTAGCAAGGGATTCGATGCGAAGTCAAAGTGGTTTGCTCCAGTGGGGTACAAAGCCAGTGCGGAAGAGCTTGCATTGGATATTTGGATGCCAGTGCGGTCCTGTGTGTACAAGCCGAGTGTTTTTCTCGTGTTGCATCGCGGTGGCCGAGAAAGTAATTTTGGCGTGGCACATACGGAAAATATTGAGATCAGATGTGGGTCAGTGGATGAGGGGCGATTTTTTGTGCATACATTTGCTGAAGAGGTTCGAGAAGCTGTTTGCTTTCGGTCTTGTATCTCATAATAAATAAATATGCCATACGCAATTTTGATGTTTATATGATCACATGCTTATATGTGACTTACTGGTGCAATGAAATACAGTATGCATTTAACTGCCAAAAAATCATATATTTTTTTCTTTGTGTCATTTTTGTTAGTATACACTACAATGGAACTATACAATTCAAACTATAATCATGATATAGACGTAGATAAAGCTTTTTTGCAAATTATCAAATCACAAAACATAAATTTAACGACACAAATGCAATTCAATGATACGAATGGTAAATTGTACAAAAATAATAAGAGCCACCGGGCTTTATACAGCTCTATACAAAATATGAATACAACTGCGGCAGAAAATGTTGAAGCAATACTTTTGCAAGTAGATTATTCTTATCGCGATCAATGTCGTTCTATTCTCACTGGTGGGATGTTTACCTTTTCACAGGCATGGCAAGATTGGTTGTTGTATTTCAATAATTTCAAAGGAATGGGCTGGGGTGGTGGCGTGTATATTGACATTGGCTCAAATGATGCAACGTTTATTAGCAATACTTTATTTTTTGATAAATGTCTTGGGTGGAAGGGAATTTGTTTCGAGCCACAAAGCCAGTACCACAATGAAATTCGTCGTCATCGTTCGTGTGAGCTTATACCTCATTGTGTTCTTGGCAAGGCGGGAAAAGTTAATTCCAGAAATAACGGAGTGTCGTTTGTAGTGGATGAAGACATGAACGGCAATATGGAATGTGTTGGTCTCGATGAAATTTTACGAGAACGAAATATTAAGAAAGTTGATCTAGTGAATCTCGATATCGAAGGCATGGAACATACTGTGTTGCGTTGTTTTCCTTTTCACGTTATGGCAGTGGGTTCTGTATTTATTATTGAAACTAACAAGCAAGATCTTCGCCAAGTGACACTTTTTATGAACAAACATTCTTTCTCCGCTAGGTATACTGTGCTTAATATAGCATCAAGCCAGAATACGAATATGCATTCTGGAGCATGGTTAGATAATATTTTTGTAAAGCATACGGAAACAATTTTTCCACCCACAAACACGCAAGGTTTTGAGTGCTCTGATTTGGCAAAACATTATCGCCGAGCATCATGCCAGGGGTGGTTTGTTTCCAGAGATAAAATTGATCCCAAATGGGCATCATACCACTGCTGAAATTACGGTGTTGTATGCTGGTGTGTATTAAAGCTTGTAGTTCATTTCCATTTTGCTTTAATACGTTTCAAATATTGAAATAATTCATCCATTTCCATTGCAGCGGCCGAAAAATCTGTATCACTTTTATTGCTGTACAATGCAAAATGTTCATTCCGCATTTTTTCAATCAAATTGTGATTTATATCGGTATTGTTTTGCAGTAAAATATTTCGAAGAGATTCACGATCAATCTCATGATTTGAATTTTGATATACACTCAAAGATTCAAAAATGGGGTCGATATATCGTGTTCTTGACTCTTTTTTCTGAAGCACTGATATTTTCAAGCCAGGGATAGGAACCCACCAAGAAATACCATACATATCTCGTAAATACCGTTCAATGTCTGCAAGACAAACAAAAGTTTGGTTGTTAGGAAATATACATTCGCATTTTCCATAAGAATCAAAATTGGAAGAATCCCAAGACAATTTATATGGGTTTGTTATTGGAATAATATCACGCAAAGAATGTGGAGGCTGATGTATTGGGTCTCCATTGCTTATGTCAATGTCACAATCACTTGCATCTTGGCAAAACTCACCAAACATGTAATAACACCTTGATTGTCCAGATATTAAAGCGCCTAATTGAATGCCTTTTGCTATCGATTTTTTATAAAAGGTAGTCATCAAGTTGTAAGTCTGCATCATGTCCTGATTGTAAATTGCTTTGTGCCATGAAAGTTTTGATAATGGCGACCATGCACATTTACTGTATTTTTTTTTTGTATTTTTTTTATTATATGACCTTTTTGTCAATTCCTTTGATATGGATAACGTATGCAATGTGTTTACGCGTGTCCATGCTTCCCAGACGTAAGCATAATGATAAACCCGGTTATATCCCGCTAAAGAAAGAGCAGTTGCAATTTTGCAATATTCTTGGACTGAGACGTATTTTTTATGCATCTGAACTTCAATAGTCTGAACTTTATCTGCGCATGTTTCTAGCACACGGTTAAGAATTGGAATTTCACAACCCTCACAGTTTATGTGAAGCAGGTCGATCCGTGCATGTCTCTTAATAACCTCCGCAATGTCTTTGACTTTAACAGAAACCGAGCATTTGGTTTTTTTTACAGTAGAAGCAGCATCAGTTCCATCTTGCATGCAAAGCTTTGTATTGTTATCACTCAATCCATAGTTATTTACTGAAAGCCATGAAGGCTTCGACCCTATATTTGAAATTAGTTTATCAAATGTTACTGGGTGTGGCTCGAAAATCTCAACGTGCATTGCATCAAGATCAATACTAAGTTTTTCAGCGTTTCTTCGAAAAACGGCAAGATCACGTCCAGTAAATCCACCAGCGTCTATTATAGTTGCATTGATGGGTAATTTTTCAGGATGCTCATATATCTTGTTCTGTTGCCCTTTATTTGCATGGAAAAAATCAACACCGTGATTACTTTGGGTCATATTTTTTGTACATTCTTGAAATAAAGAAGTTGAATGAACATCAGGAATTTTGTTGATTGTGTTAATTAAAAATGGCGTTGATGGCATAGCAATCCATTTATGCGGGTAAAAGTCTTCAAGAACGACGTTGCCTCTATTAATTTTATGTTCCATCACAAACTCAGAGTCGTAATACAGCACTGTCCCACCTTTTGCGTCTGCACCCAAAAATGCCGCCCACCACCCAAAGGTTCCCACCGACAAGATGATGTGATCACAAGCAGATAGTATAGCCATATCAATTACTGCGTCGTTTTGTTCACTTACAATAAACACATCCGGAGCTGATAAAAAATGCTGTCTATTACACCATTTGATGTCCTCACATGTGACAACAAACTGTACTGCATTATACCTACTAGTAAAAAAATACTTTGCATTAATAAAGTATTGACTTGAAGGGTTTCGTAAATAATTTAATTCATATCTTCGTATGTGAATACCGACCAATGTTTTTGATGAAAACCCTTTTAAGGTTTGTGTTGCAATGTCAGTGATATAATTCTTGAATTTCAACATGGACCTCACATCACTTGAAAAATATCGATACGACTGGAGATACCCAGTGATCTCAACATTTTCTGTTACTGTAAACTCGTGATATTTTGCATACTCACCATGTTCTGATAACGATTCTAGTTTTTTTGTATCTTTAGCTGATATACAAGATTCTGGCAAACCGTCAAAGTATTTCCCAATCTCATTGTTGTTCAGACAAACATGCGCATTATTTTTAGATGCAATTCCAAATATTGAAGCAATTTGGAATAACTGATTCCCTAATCTTCCAACTAAGTTATGGTAAATAGTTTTGTTTTTCTTTGTTTCGAGGTCTGTTTTCTTTTTGAAACAAGCCAGCATTTTGTCTGGAGAAATATTATGACCGATAACTATGTATTTTTCGTTATAACAGTCTCCATTGTTAACAAATAGACCAGTAACATCTTTCCAGATAACAGGCAACTTCATTTCTGAGATCCAGATGCCCAAACTAACGTCCTCGCCTTGATATTCGATCCCGTTGAAGAGATAAACATTTTCTGCCACTTTTCTACTGACCACATGGCCTTCGGCGCCATTTGCAAATGTCGGATATGTGTTAAGAGAATAGTTAGGATCCGACCATTTGCCTGATTTAGGCACTGAAGCTTGTCGTCGTATACTTCCAACAACGTACATACGCGTCGTATCAATGCGACGCAAAAAGAAGTGGAGTGCCCCTATGCGAACGACTGAATCATCGTCAATCTTCAGAAACCATTGAGCTTGTGTGTTTTTGATACCCCATTCATATGCAAGTTTCAGCTTCTTTGGCAGTGCCCTGTAAAAGTCTTTCATGCCGAGCATTACAATATCTTTACACGAGTTATGTTCTTGTTGAAGACGCTTTTCCTCGTCTTGTAATTCTTTTTGGTACAGCTCCATTTCTTTTTTAATAGCCTTTCGCTTCGGCATACACGACCAAGGGGTTGTACGCGCTTGGTATGGAATTTCACAAGCAGTATCACCGACAAAAAAAGCTGCATTTTGAATATTGCGCTTCCAACTATGTCGAATTGCATGCCGACGTTCGAAGCCGCCTCTGTGACTCATACATATTACAAAAACCAATACAGGATTTTTGTTTTGTGATATTTCATGTTTCTTTTCTGAAATTCTTTCCTTTAGTGATTTGATGTTGGACGTAATTGCGGTTACATTCTCACTATAAACTATTGATTGCATATAATTATTTGAATTGGTAAATGTAACATTTAAAAGTTGCACTGGTGTAGAGTCGATGTGCAATGCTATGCTATGTTTTTGATGTAACTGATCTTCTTGATTTTTACGACCATCATTGACATGCATAATGAGCAAAACGATTTTGCTTAGTGAAATACAACATAAAAAGAAAAAGACTATAGCAAAGTAGGTTTTGAGCTTATGCTGCATATTGCAAACACGTGACATTTTTTGGAAATATATAGTATACATGAATTCTTGATTTTAAGCACGTATCACAGAATTAAAGTGTCACACACTACAAATTTACTTTCAAATACATATATTAACGTTCATATTAACACAAAAATACTGTATGTCTAAAAAAATCACACCATTATTACTTGGCATTGCCCTTGTCATTTTCAGTGTTTCACAGAGTGTGCTTGTACAAGTAATGGCAAGTAAAAAAAAAAGTTTCACCTTCCACCTATCTGCCGTTGTGCATATTACTGAATGTCTTAAGCTTGCCATTGCGATTATCTCTGTGATTGCATACTCGCACACAAATAATGTTTGCGATTTGCGCATGAAACTTGTACCATCGCGACAGACCATTCTTGTAATGGCCTTACCAGCCTTGCTCTACACCGTCAGCAACACGCTAACCTATCACAGTATTGCGCTCATGGGTTCCAGCAACTTTCAAATCTGGGGGAATCTTCGCATCGTTATCACGGCGGTACTCTGTCGTTTATTAATCCCACGCCCGCTAATTGTCATTCAATGGCTCGCAATAATTCTGCTTGTGTTTGGTTCAATGACATGTTCGATCGCACTATCTAAAAACACAGATGCAAATTTTACAATATCCATAACATCTGTTCTGTGTATCCTGGCGCAGACTACGTGTACATCACTAGCTGGTATTTACCAAGAGATTCTACTGAAGTCTACAGATGAGTATTTAATTACCAAAAGCGTCTGTTTGTATACATGGACGTGTTTCTTTTCGGGGTTAAAGCTTCAGGACGATTTGCAGCAAAGCGGGGATAACATATTCATAGGATTTTCACGTGTTACTTGGCTGTCCGTAGTTGTGTACGCGTGCTACGGTCAAGTCGTATCACTGACGTTGGCGTACGGTGACAATCTGCTTAAAGTATTTGCAACGAGCTTTGGCGCTACGGTAGCACTATTGGTGGACGCGTTGCTTTTGGGTCATTCGGTACACTTTGTGCAGATTTCAGGGGCCATAATTGTGCTTATTTCGACGGCTTTATTCTACTTAGACACGGAAAGTCTAAGCAAATTTGTTTGATGTCAAATGGTTTGTAAATACATACACGTGTATTGTATAAATAACCAATATTTGCTATATAAATATACTAAACACAATGTGAATCGGTGATCACGCGATGCGTGGGTACATACCGATGGTTGCAGACCTTTTTCATGTGGGGCATATCAATCTGATAAAGAAAATACACGATCTTGGATATACAGTGATTGTCGGTGTTCATGACGACAAAGACGTCGAAAAGTACAAACGCATGCCAGTCATGACGTTGCATGAGCGCGTCGGTGCCGTGCAGGCTTGTCGGTATGTTGCAGATGTCATCTCCATGGCCCCTGTTGCGATTGATGAAGCATTTATGACCACACACAATATCGACATGGTCTTCCATGGACATACGTCTGCTGAAGACGACATATACCACGAAATGTTTCAAATACCAATTAAACTAGGCAAATTTACCCGAACTGAGCGAACAGATGGAATTTCCACCACTATGCTTATCGACCGTATTGACCGAGTTCATAGTAATGCAATTAAGATTCGGGTCTCGTCACTTCACGACGCTTTGACAGCCACGAAGGCACATCGAGCGCTTCGCGTCATTGAGACGCACAATGGGATCAGTGGTATCATTGGTGACACAGTTTGTGTTTCCGGTAATGAATTTGATGCTTTGTGGTCGTCTTCACTGACGGCATCCGTGTCCAAAGGCAAGCCCGACATCGAGGTTGTTGATACATCGATGCGATTGCAACTTGTCCGTGATACAATGCAAGTCACACACAAGCCCATGATTTACGATGCCGATACGGGAGGGCAGCCCGAAATCCTGCGGTTTACTGTGCGTGCCCTTGAAGACCTTGGCGTAAGCGCGTGCATCATCGAGGATAAATGTGGACTGAAGCAAAATAGCCTATTTGGCACAGACCGCCAGCAGACCCTTGAAGACATCCCGTCCTTTTGCGCTAAAATTTCCGCTGCTACGGCGGCGCGCAGCAACCGAAAATTCATGGTAATTGCGCGCATCGAAGCCCTGATCAGTGGAGCTGGTGAAACTGAAGCCTTAAGGCGGGCAGAAGCCTACATCAATGCCGGCGCCGATGCCATTATGATCCACTCGAGCCAAAAGACGTTTGACGAAATTAAGTCGTTCATGGCTGCATATCGCCGCTTGCACAAATGTGTGCCAGTGGTTGCCGTGCCATCAACATACCACACCGTAACGGAGGCCGATCTTTTTGCGAGTGGCGTTAGTGTGTGTATCTATGCAAACCACATGCTGCGCGCCGCGTATCCGCGTATGAAGCAAGTCGCAGAGGGCATTCTACGCGCGGGCACGAGCACGTACGTGCAAGAAATGATTGCACCAGTCAAAAAAATCATTAATCTTCTTCCCAATACAGGACAGGTCCAAGACTTGCCACTGCGCCGCGTGTGCGCGCCTGTTGTTGCCTCGTCAACCGAGCGCGTCGACGCGGTGGCTTTAGTGCACCTCATGTGCAAATCTGGCATGCAGCGTTTCTTCGGTGTCCCAGACTCTGTGCTCAAGTCGTTTTGCCGTGCGGCCGACCAGCCCGTCGAGGACGTTGCTACAACACACGTAATCTGCTGCAACGAAGGCACGGCATTAACCACGGCGTCGGGGTGGCATCTGGCAACTGGCGATATACCTGTTGTATACTGCCAAAATTCAGGCTTTGGAAACATGGTAAATCCACTAATGTCTCTGTGTCACAACGGCGCCTTTCGCGTTCCGGTTGTGTTGCTTATCGGCTGGCGCGGCGAGCCTGGCACGGCGGATGAACCGCAGCACAGTGCACAGGGTCGACAGATGCTTCCCATGCTTGAAAGCTGTGAGATTCCTAGCTTTGAAATGCCGAGTGACACTGAAAATGCGTTTAAAACCATGCAAAAGGCACAGGCCCTTGCACGCGACCGGCAGGGTCCTGTGGCGGTATTGGTGCATTCAAAGACGTTTTATGAGCTTGAAGCAAAACGTTATGTCTCAGTGAATGGACTTTCGCGCGCGCAGGCAGTACGTGGTATTTTAGACGCTGTTGACGCAGAGAATGATTTTATTATCAGTACAACTGGGTATACATCACGTGAATTGTATGGAATTCTGAAGCATCGTCATAAGACAGAGGGCACACAGTCCCGAGGTGCTGAATTTTTTATGGTCGGGAGCATGGGTCACGCTCTGTCCCTTGCGCAAGGAGTAGCCTTGGCACAACCAGGGCGACGCGTGTGGTGCATTGACGGTGATGGAGCGCTACTAATGCACATGGGCAGCCTGACGTCCACGGCGGGATTATTGCTACATAACCTAGTGCATGTGGTCCTCAACAACGCATGTCATGAATCTGTCGGTGGACAGTTTACCTGTGCCTCACAAGCACGTAAGAGTGTGCCACCAACATCCTATTTTGGAGATTTTGCAAAAGCTGCTGGGTACGCCAACGTGTACCATGCCAGCAACGAAAGGGATATGGCAGACTTTGTAGGTATTGTAGCTTCTACGACAGGAAGTACCTTTATAGAGATAACCACGCGCGCCGATCCCGCGCTAAATAATACACTCCCCCGTCCAAATGAGACACTAGCACAACTCAAAGCAGACGCGTGCCGTTTTTTGCAGACAAAGGTCAAATGATGGTCCGTTTGTGCATAGTACTGTCCAGCATGTCAATTAAGGCTGCATGTATGTCCGTGCGGAATCTATAATAAAATTGAAACCATTGCGTCTAAGCAACAAACTTGTCACTTTTACAGATGCAATACTACTGATGGTATGTTTCGTTGGAAGATAGAAGCTCACGGCCGGCTCGACGCTCCAGAGTTTGTATTACTGTTGTGTAATCTGCGTCCGCGCCGTGCTCATTGATTGAGGCCTGCAAGACATTTTGAGTCAATGAAAGTAAAGAGAGGTCCGTACTTGGCACACCTACGCCCACTATGGCAGTGTTGACATCTTTGAGCATCAGCCCCAACTTGAAGCCGTATGCAAACTTTCTCGTAAGAACCTCTGTCGGCACGCGCACTTCTGTCTGCAGCGAGCGCCCGGAAGATGCATTGATTGCATGCAAAGCTACTGCTGGATCTACACCAAACTCGGAAAGAGCTAGTAGCCCCTCGCCAGCAACAATTAAGTGCGCCGCATTCAAGCAATTGTTCATGGCCTTGACAGCATGGCCTGATCCCGTGGCACCACAGTGCACGATTTTCTTGCGCGCAAAGCAAGCGATGAAAGGTTCTGCACGCTTGAATGCAGAGCCACCCACCATTGCTGTTAATTCACCAGAAAGGGCGCCCTGTGGACCCCCGCTCACTGGGGAATCCACAAAGTCAACACCCCTCTCCGATAAAAATGCACAAATGCCCTGTGTGGCCTTTGGATCGCCACTTGTGCAATCGATCCATAGCGCACCGTGTCGTAAGTAAGCAGCTATCTCATGCACGACCTCGTTGACTTCTTTAGATGTAGGCAAGCATGTAATAATCACATGTACATTTGCAGCCACATTAAGTGTTTCGGCAACCTGTGTTTGGTATGCCACAGCATGTTGGTGTGCTATGGATTGCGTTCGATTCCATACGATTACATGTGAGTCCATATCTGACTGTCGCATCGCAAGGTTGCCAGCAATACCCCAGCCCATGGCTCCAAGGCCAATACAGAGCACTGTACATTTAGTATCAGCCATTTAATACATGAAAACAAGTAATATATACTGAAATATATATATCCATTGTACCTGTCTATATTTAAACAGAGTAACTGTAAATGTCTGCTCATTCCGCAGCTGGCTCCAGTCACGTCTCCGGCGCCAACACCGCGGACAAGTTGCCCCCAATCTGGCTATCGTAAGCCTACACCGGCTTCGAAAACGCCGCCGAGGCGCGGGCAGCCGGCTCAAAAAAACACTGGGTGTCTGCACGACCACACTAGTCCAGAATATCGTGTGTACGTGCCTGCACGCGTGCAGCATGCATACACCCAAGCTCGTCGGGCATACATAACACTGTCGGCGTGCGCGATTGAACGTGCCATTTTCCACCGGCGCTAACCCGGCTTCTGTATCACGACCTTTCAGCATGCACACACCAAAGCTCGTTGGGCATATATGGCACTTGTGGTGGTGTTCAATTTAACGCGCCGTCCCCCGCCGGCGCCAGCCCGGGTTCTGCATCACGACCTCGAGCTCGGCGCCGCCCGGGAGCGCGCGCGCGCGCGCGACGTCGGTCACCTCGCACTTTTCGCGGTCCCACGCGCGGTACACGAGCACGACGGCGCCGGCCCCGCGCGGGCGCAGCGCGCGCTCGTACGCGGGCAGGCCCTGCTCGATCAGTGCTGCAATGCACAGCAGCCAGCCGACCGTGTCGCGGTGGGTGCAGGCCTCGGGCACTCGCACAAAATCGACAAAGCCCTGCTCGCGGACCCAGAGCCCGTCGCGCCGCACCGGCAGCTCCATGCTGCGCAGGCGCACGCACGCGCGGCAGGTGCTGTGCCACACCGCGTAATCGAGGTTGGCGACAAACTTTGGCTGCAGCGGCTCGCTGCGCCACGCGCGCCGCGCCGCATACTGCTCGTCGTCTTCGTGCATGAGCACGCCGGCGAGCTGCGCCGGCATCATGTCCGCGGGCACCACGACCGCCGCCTCCCGCGCCGGCAGCACGCGCCAGACGTCCGGCGCGCCGCGGTACACCGGCACGGCGCCTGCGCTGAGCATATAGAACAATTTTTCCGTAACATACCCCGGGGTCTCTGAGTTTTCAAAGCTGAACACGTAGCGGTGCTGGGTCGCAAGTGCGTCCTTTTCCTTATACTTGGCCACGTGCGCGTACGGGCTCCGGGCGTTGTGCAGACACCCTCCGTAGTGGTGTACCTCTTTCTCGCGCGCCCGCAGTGCGCCCGCGAGTGCCTGCAGAAACGAGACGCGCCAGGACTTGCAATTGGACACAAAGCTCGCGAGGAAGCCGAGCGCGGATTCGTTGGCAGGGCGCGCAAGCTTAAAGTCCTGCCACGCAAAGTACTGCATGTGCACGTCGGCGCGTGAGTCGACGCTCATGCAGATGGTGCGCGCGTCGCCACGCACGCACGTGCCGTCGTTCTCCATGGAAGTGTGGATTTGTAGTGAGCCCGCGCACGCGTGTTGAAGTTCCGCTAGTGTCAGTGGACACGGCGTGGAGCAAAAGCCAGTGTCGTGCGCAAAAGACGCGTGGCAGTGAGTGTTACGTGCTGGCCGGTGCACGTCAGGCACACATGCTTTGGGTCGCTCCCAGGCGAGTCTCTCGAGAACATGTGCAAGGACTGTCGCCTGTGCCGCGTGTGCGACGTCGATCCCAGGTGCAAATGCACTGTTCAGAGACGATCGTTGTTGCACGCTTGTGGCAATAAAGTTTTGTGCACCATACGACGCGTTGTGGGGCAACGGTGTGTCCGTGTGTAAAGTCTGTTCGCGTGGAACATTTTTGATCGCACGCACAGTCCGCCCGTGCACCGCGGGCCGTCTGTGCCTGGCACGCACGCGCCAGCCCAGCGCGGCGAGCAGCAGCGCAGCGCCGACTGCGGCCCACGCGCGCACCAGCCGCCGAGGCGTGCGCAGTGCACGCACACGACGGTCACGCACGCGCGGTGCGAAGCTCATCTGCGCGCGGCGTGCGAATGTTGCCGCACCGCCCCGACACTGGCGCGCACAGCGGTGGATATACGAGACGCCCGGGCACGCGCGCGATTACGCTCGTCCGTGCACTGCAGTACGAGGGTTTATTACAACTTGCGCGATGCACAGCAGCAGCACGCGCGGACGGTGGCATTCGGCTCAGCGGCAGTCCCAGACGAGTACGGGCGTGTATGACCACTTGCGCGATGCACAGCAGCAGCACGCGCGGACGGTGGCACTGAACTCAGCGGCAGTCCCACACGAGCCCGGCGGCGGCGAGCCAGCGCACGGTCGCGTGCCACGGGAGGTCGAGCTCGGGGCGGCGCGCGCGGCGCGGGTGGCGGTGGTGGTCGGCGTGCTGCGACTCGCCGACGGCGATGGCGAGCCAGCGCGTGGCGTCGTTTGCGAGGCAGCTCGAGCCGCCCGCGGGCCGGCCCTGGTGGAACTCGTGGTTGAACAGCAGCGTGATGAAGCGCGCCAGCCACATGGGCAGCAGCACGCAGTACACCATCGCCGCGTAGCCCGCATAGTGCTGCGCGGCGGCGAGGGCCAGCACGTGCACGAGCGGGTGCAGGTGCCGCAGCGCGTGCATCTCGGCCGTGCACACGGCGGCGTCGAGCGTCGCATAGTCTGCGGGCTGCAGGCGGTAGTTGCAGGGGTTGGCCATCCAGCCGACGACCGCGTACAGCACGCCCTGGCGCGCGGACGAGTGCGGGTCGCCGTCGACGTCGCAGTGCTTGTGGTGGCGCTGGTGCATCACGCCCCACCACAGCGGGTCGCCCTGGAACGCGAGGCACCCGCCGATTCCGAGCACCAGCTGCATCGCGCGCGATGTGCGGAACGCCGCGTGCGCAAAGTAGCGGTGGAGACACACGGACATTGCGACGCCTATGTACAGCACGGTCCCGAGCGCGGCGCCGGCCGCGTGTGCCGCCGTCGGGCGGGCGTGCCGCGCGGCACACTCGAGCACGACGCACGGCACGAGCAGCGACGACAGCACGTAGTAGCCGGCGGGAGAGAGCGCCTGCAGCAGCAGCGAGCAGGCGGCGAACGCGGGCCACGCACTCATGCTGGGATATTCGCGTCCGAGTGAATATAGCACGAGCAGCCGCCGCCGAGACAGGCGGACTTTTCGCAAGAGTCCATGCCGTGGTGGACTACGCAGTCACGCGCCGTGGTGCTCCTCGCAAAAGTGCGCATGTGACTACGTGCGCACGCGATAGCGCGGCGGTGTTTGCGCGCAGACGGCAACCTGTCATCAGCTGCTTGCACTGTGCGCGCGTAACTACGTGCGCACGCGATGCCGCGGCGGTGTTTGCGCTCAGACACCGCGGTGCTTCTCGCGAAAGTGCGCGCGGGGACACCCTGTAATGACCTGCTTGCACTTTGCGCATGTAACCACCGTCGGCGTGCTCGCGGTGGCGATCTCCGCGCGCAGCGTCTCGCTCTCAGCGCGCAACGCCGCGAGTTTGGCCATCTCGTCGCGCCAGATTACATTGAACGACTCGAGCGCAGCATGCTTTGCCAACCTGCGGCGGTCGCTTTCGGAAGGCTCCACAGCGGGCGTGTGCAGCTGAAGTGCCATTTCGTGCTTGCGGGTGCGCGCGGCCATCTTGATGGCGAACGGCATCGGGCCTGGTGCGCTTGCCATGCGCGCCGAGCGTATATGCACTGCCGCCTCGGACACGCGAATATTTTGCGCGTGCGCGCCGGTGTTTTTTTGTGGTCATGCGCGTGCACCGCCGCGCGCGTTTGCCAGCAAGGCACATGCCACGTCAGCCGACCAAACGGGGCGCAACGACCAGCGTGCGCCTGCGCGTGCGCGTGCACCGCTTGCCGAGCACCGCGGCGGCAACAGCCGACGATTGCACGTCATGCCCGCGCGCCGGGCGCCAAGCGCAAATACGCCGCGCGTGTGCGTTACGACGCTTGCTTCAATACCGAGGCATGTGTTTATTACAGCACATGCAGGACCGCGGCATCATGCGCGCGCCCCGCGTAATGCTTTCAAACGTCCTTGCGTGAAGGCCACAAGCTCAACGATTCAAAGCCCTGGACCAGAGAGGCTGCGGCAAAACTGCCGTTTGGCAGCACAGGTGCCATATTGGCCGTCTGCTCACAAGGTGCCATAGTCGCCTCCTTGCTTGGAAAATGCGACCTGTGAGGATGTACACTACCGGCACCATTGTAAATCGGCATTGCGTCGAGCAATTCGGCGCAAGCCTGCCAACTCAAGTGCCGCCCCACACGCGCTGCATATATACCCACGCGCGCTATATACACGCGCCGCCGCGCGCGGCGAGGCATGAATCCCCGGGGTGTGCAGCTGTGCGAGTGCGAGTGTGAGTGCCGTCGCGAGCCAGCCGAGCCGGTGCATACGTCACGTGCTTCAGAGCTCGCAATGCCCCCGTACATCAGCATGCAAACAACTGCCTGGCAACTTGCACACGACATGCGTACATACGCCACATTACAACCACATGCCTTCATGCACCCGCCCCCCGCGGCCGCGCTCGGGATTGACCGCGGGCACACTGCCCGGTGCATGCACGCGCAGACGCGCGCCTTTGCAGCTAAACTGACACACGACCCAGCACCGGGGTTTAAAGACGCACGTACTCAAAAAGTGCAAGCCTGCGTCGAAAACAGCATCGAGATCATGAACGACGCCGCGGGCGACGAGTGGGGCGAGCTGTTTGTGCTGCGGCTTCGGGATGCTGACTCATCGAACGCTGAAGACGAGGTGTATACACTAGAATTTTGTAGCAGAGTTGACGAAGACTCTGACAGTGAAAGCATATCGGGACTGAACACAGAAACGAGTGTGGCCTCGCGGCTTAACGTGTCGATAGCACCATCCGACCAGCATGTGTTACTAGTTGATATGCAGGAAGGAAATACCGTAATATGCCTGCGATGCATGCACCTGGCGACACTGCTGCGGGCATGTGCCCTACTCATCGCACAGCAGCTCGTGTGCCTGTGTAGCGGCAAGCAGACCGTGGGCTTGACTGGCATGTGCTTGGCTCCTGAAACAAAACGCATTTATCAACGTATATTTCAGAATTTTGAAACAAGCGATTTTGTGCAATCTGGTAACATGTGTACAGGGACGCTGCGCAAGGGGAGCGCGAAGCAGGTGCCGCAGAGTCTTGTGGCCGTGGCCGACATGCTGTGGACGTGGTACGACAAGAGCGCGTTCATGTTCCACCAGCCGCTGGCGCAGCAGATCAGAGCCTATGCAACACGCGCGCGTGAGTGCGGCACGCGTCAAACACCGCCGTATGTTCACGTAACGCGTGACGAGGAACCGCTGCACGCTGCGGACGGCCAGGCGCGCGTAAACGCATGCTGTGACTGCACACCGCCGGCGCACGTCTTTGCCGCCGCAGCGCTCCCGCAGAATCCGTCCTCGAGTCCCCAAGAAACCAGGCAAGTACTCACCGGCGTGTGGATGTACAAAAACAGCCCGCTGCCGGCGCAGATGAGGCACTCATCGCCATCCGGAGCGCCAGCGGCGTTCGGGCCAGTGCCGGCCGTGTGCCACCGGGCCCCGGCGCAAATGTTCTTCAAAATGCACGAGTTATATGAGTACCGCGACTACAGGTTGTTCATAGCAGAAATAAATCCTGACACCTACGCTGAAAACTGGAACCACGTGCTCCGCTACTTTCCAGATATAAATCTAGAGTATAAAACCATAGAAAGGTGGCCGAATGGACGCTTGATGTGCTTCTGTATTTGGTGGAAGTACACTTGCGATGTTTTGGAAGCCCTCCGGAGTGCGCCTGACCGGGACACCATGCACGAGAAACTGAAACATGCCTTGTTGTGTGAGCACATTCCCGGTGTTTCCATTCAAGATTTTTTTAAATTAAAACCAGCGCAGATTGAAGACAGTCACGCTCCAATCGAATATGTGTGGTCGAAACCCGGGACTGGCATACACATGCCGTGTTGGATAAGCTACGGTGTTCATTGCTGTAAGATCGCCGAGCATGCCAAGCACGAAAACACAACAGTGCAGAACGACAATATTTTTGACACACTCCTATTATTTTTCATTCTGCAAACAGAATATGACAGCAACCATTATGATATATTCTCTACAAAAGTAGTCAAGGATGCATTCGAAAACCTCGCAGCGGAGTGGGGCGGTGACAAAGAGACACCTACACACTCTGAAATGGGACATGCGGCTATTGCCTCAGTACTGTCTGGTAGGCAGGCATTTGCACGTCAATTTGAGAAATTGCAAGCAGAGTATAACAAAGACAACAAGAGGGTTATGAGGGATGAAATTTGGAGTTTGATCTGTGCACCGCCAAAGGTAAACACACAGGTGCAGAGTGCAGCAAATGTTTATTGAGCACAAGGAGCACAAGCGCGCATCAGGCGCCGAACCCGTAGAGGGTGCGGCCCTGGCGCTTGAGGGCGTAGACCACGTCCATGGCGGTCACCGTCTTGCGGCGGGCGTGCTCGGTGTAGGTCACCGCGTCGCGGATCACGTTCTCGAGGAACACCTTGAGCACCGAGCGCGTCTCCTCGTAGATGAGGCCCCCGATGCGCTTGACACCGCCACGGCGAGCCAGACGGCGGATCGCGGGCTTGGTGACGCCCTGGATGTTGTCGCGCTGCACCTTGCGGTGGCGCTTGGCGCCGCCCTTGCCGAGGCCCTTGCCGCCCTTGCCGCGTCCGGACATTCCGTGAGTATGAGTGTCAGAGGCGCATGTTCGCTTATATACCCCCAGCCGCGCCCGAGTGCGCCAGTCCCGACCGCGAGTGTGCGAGCAGCTTTCGCGCCGCCGGCGCACGCCGTGTATAAACGCAAGCATGGCACATGCGCAGCATGACGCTGCGGCTCGGCTGGTTCGCGCTTGCCTGCCTGTGCTGGGGCGCGTCTTACCTGTACACGGCGCACGAGCTGCTCGGGCTCGAGCAGCTGCGGCGCGAGGCGGGGCGCCCGCCGGCGTGGCGGCCGGTCCGGGGGCGCTTGCTGGACACGCACACAGGCAGCACGGATTCCGGGCACGCGGCGCGCGCGGCTTCCAGCGCCGACGCTGCCGTGCACGGCCTGCCCACAGGCACGCACACGGACGACTCGCATGTAGAGCTTGCGCCGCGGACAGAGTCCAGCGCACGAGCGCGGCTACAACAGCACGCGGTGCGCGCGGCTTCCAACGCCAACACTGTCAAGCACAGTCTGCCCGAGAGCACGCACACAGCTCCCCTGACGCCTGAAAATCTATGCGGCAGTGCCGAGCGCCTGCAGCCCTTCCGCCGCGTGTGCGCCGCGCAGTACCGCAAGCCCGGCCCGGACGCGCTGTGCGCGCAGGACCTGGACGCGCGCAACGGCTCCGCGCTGCGCTC
>CERI01117652.1_pt1 | contig 19369 bp, 16 predicted proteins | sample 350261 | NCBI WGS metagenome assembly CERI01 (sample SAMEA2620979, study PRJEB7988) | marine metagenome | isolation source: saline water (ENVO:00002010), including
AAAAGTTCTCGAAATGTATCATTTCTTATGTTCGGGGCTTTTAAACTTAAAAAGAAAGAACTCATTATGTTGATTTATAAAAGCATATAATTTACAAAAATACCTTACCTGGGTATGATTAACCGACTAAATGACTTCTTCAGAAGTTTCTGAAAAACTAACTGAAGGTATGGAATTTATTCCATCCAATTCTCTCAAAGATAAATCGCACACAAAATTACAATCAACATCATAACGTATCGTTGCATCCATACTCGGATCATACATTGTTTCTTTTTTAGACAAGGAACAACCCATTTATGATTATATACCTAAGACGTATTTATATCCTTTAAAATTGGAGGGAAATTTTTAATTTACATGGCTTTTACGCACATAGAGTAGAATACTCTGTAAACATAGAATGTTACTAGGTAAACGGCAACTTGGAGTAATGAAGCGAAAACAATAACAGGTTTGGAAGCAAGGATACCTTCGTATAAAGCACCAATGAATGTTATCATCATAGCAAGAGAGACGATGATCATAAAGATAAGAAATATTTGGCAATGTTTTTTTCCTTGGAGTGGTGTGTAATTTTTTGTAACTAAATCAATGGATGACATATTACATACAGGTTATATTTAAATTTTGAATTATTCTATTATAAATATCTTAAACGAAGAGCATTTGAAATAATCATCCATTTTCTAAAAATATATGAATCGTAACTTCTATTCTTGGTATATGATTTCATTAACGCATATTTGAAAAAAGGACTATTTAACCACGTGTCTGTATTAGAACGAAATCGAATAATATCATGATACGATTTAATACTATTTATTTGTGCTACAAAATGAGGTATAACTATAAAAGTATCTATATAATTCACTAATTCTTGTGGAAGTCTAGTAGCAACACGTAAGGGTATTTTACTTTCTTTTTCCATAAAAATGAATAATAAAATTAAATTACGAGTATAAAACAAATGAGTAAACCCGACTTATATTTATCTGAACGAGGTTATGTTTTGAAAAAAAATGCTATCTCTGAATCAATCGTAAACAAAATTAGGAATGACCTGACAGTGACACCCAAATCAAATGATTTTGTAAGCATACAACCCAAAAGTTTCCAAATATTCACGGAAAATAAATCAAAACTATATATTCCAAGATTCTATGGTCTTAAAGAATTCGGAGAACCAGAAGAAAATTTTCTAATTTCATTAGGGGATGATGTCGATCTTAATTTCAAAGGAGACTTACGTGAACATCAAAAACCAATCGTAGAAAATATGATGAATGTTCTCAATACAAAAGGTGGCGGAATTCTCAATTTATTTACTGGACAAGGGAAAACGGTTCTTGCTATCAAAATTATGTCAATTCTCAAAAAGAAAACATTGATTATCGTTCATAAGGAATTCTTGCTAAATCAATGGTTGGAAAGATTGAACGAATTTATGCCAGGTATTCGAATAGGTTTCATTCGTCAAAAACAAATTGATGTTGAAAATTTTGATGTAGTAATTGGAATGCTACAAAGTATTTCTATGAAAGAATATCCTCCGGATACTTTTAAATCATTTGGTTTCAGTATTGTAGATGAGGCACATCATATATCTTCCGAAGTATTCTCAAGAGCATTACCAAAAATTTCAACAAAATATATGATGGGGTTGAGTGCCACATTAGATAGAAAAGATGGCCTACGATTTGTATTTGAATGGTTCTTAGGAGAAGCAGTTCAATCTCAAGTTGAAAGTCAGGAACTTGGAGACGTCTATGTGAATATTATAAAATTTACTGACCCAAAATATCAACAAAAACTAACAAATATGAATGGAAAAATGAACCTTCCAAAAATGATAAACAGACTTACGGAATCTCCAAATAGATTGAATATAGTCTTAAATATCCTGAAGGAATGTGTTTCACACGATCGGAAAATATTACTTTTATCAGAGAGACGTGCGAATCTCCAGCACATTGGAGAGTTATGTAAAGATAATGAATTAGAATATGGTTTCTATTATGGTGGGATGAAACAAAAGGATTTGAAAGAAAGTGAGACAAAACAAATTCTTCTTGGAACATACAATATGATATCTGAAGGATTTGACTTGAAAGCTCTAGATACACTTGTTTTCGTTTCTCCAAAATCAGATGTAGTTCAGTCATCTGGAAGAATATTGAGACAGGGAAAGAATAGACCGACAATACCTCTTATCATAGATATTGTTGATCAAACTGATTACTATAAGAGAGTATCTTCAAAAAGAAATTCATATTATAAGAAAACTGGCTTTACAATTACAAAAAAAACATTAACAGATACACTAATACACATAACCGAACTAAAAAATAATTAATCTTCTTCATAAAGATTTTCTTGACCGTCCACACTTTCGTATGGCATATGATTTTGTGAAATTTCGTAATCCTCAAGTTCAACTGTTTCAACACTTTCTCCACTTGCCTGATTTAAAGCACCCTTCGCAAATCCAGCCAAATGCTTATTTTTTTCTAACTTATTCAAAGCTTTTGCATTTTTATCATCAGTTTCCTTTGAAATATAATCTGAAGCCTCATTTTCTTTTTGATCAGCAACTAAATCTAAATTTTGTTTTTCAGTTGTAAGTGTCCCACAGATAACATCTACGTGTTCAAAAATACTCTTAAAGAACATCTTCATTATGTTCATATATTCATGATATTGAATATCCGAACTTTCTATTTGTTTTTCCATAAAATGTTTTACAAATATTCCCCATAATATTTTATATTTCTCATTACTTAGGGAGGACGTATCTATAAACTTCTTAAAATTTAAAATTTCATCTTTAAACATCATTTTAACAAAGTATAACTTCTCTCCTAATTTGTGTATTGTAGATTTGGGTTCATTCTCAAGTTTAATCCAGGAGGATATTTTTTCTTGAAAGTTTTTGGATTTATATATTGACCAGACAGTTGGTAATTTAAATTGCTTTTTGCCTTGTATTAATTCATTAGAGGTTAATAATATACCACACGTTCTAAGTATGAGTTTCTTATAACATCTGTTATCAATTGTCTCACTAAGTATTTCATCTAAATTAAAAATATCCAATGATGGCATTTCTAATTGAGAAATATCAATATAGTCCCACTCTTCAGAAAGTTCTACTTGGTTGTGTGTAGGAATTATAAAATTAGATGTAGATGTTTCATTTTTAGCAAATAAAAGACTTGATGTAGATTTCTTGTGATGAAAGTTCAAAGCTGAGGATATTGTTATAGTTTTTGAATTTGATTTCTTTCCATATTTTACTTTAGGGTAATTATACGTCTTCTTAGATATTTTATTGTAATTCCAATATTGAATTGATGAATTGAAATAATTTCTTAAAGTAGATTTTACAAAAGATTCTTTGTATTCTTTTTTGATTTCATTTCCGTATCCATATATCCATCTCAAATTTCCATTATAGGATGTTTCATCCATTTTGTCAAATGTGTTAGATAATATTTCATTAAATGTTTCGTAAGGGACGTTAAAAGCATAAAATAAATAGGACGAAACTAATAATCCAACTTGTTTATGAATTATATCTGTAAGTGCTTTATCAACTACAAGAGATAAAAATTTATCTTTTATCTTTTCATCTACATTCTTTTTTGTATTCATTCCAACCCATTTTTTAATAAAACCTTCTACCTTGTTAGATGGAATATTTGATTGTGTAAATACAGATGCTATCTTCTCAGTTATAACTTGTGTTTGTATATTTATTCTTTCTTTTTTACATTTCAATATAGCCATATATGTCTGCCACTCAATTCTAGTCATGAGTTTTGAAGAACACAGTTTAACTGCATTATCTATAAAATTATCTCCAAATCCCTCTATATTTATCTTTGACTGTAGACTGATATGCAAATATCTAAATAAGGAATCAATTAATTGTACAACATGTACGTTAGGTTGGTCATTTTGTTCGTTTTTATTATTATTTTGTCCCGTATTATTAGTAAATGAAGCATTCTCGCCGAAACCATGATCATCATCTAAAGAACTAAGTATCAATTCATCATTAATAATACTATAATATTTGTCGTCATCAATTAAACACCACTGATTAAGTAGACAGTCTCTATATTTTGTGAATTTATGTTTGTCATTTGAACTTTGACTAACTTTCATTAAAAGTTTCAATATCCAATGTCTTGGTATTGTTGGTTCCTTTGTATCAAGATCGTAGAAATAGTATGGATTTTCATTTATTCTAGAACTTCTAACAAATTTACCTTCAAAAATCATCTGTAGTTTAAGTTTACTTGACTCTAATTTATTTGGCATATTATCCAACTTGTTCCATTCGTTTGCAGATTTATTAATCTGTAAAGATTGGGAATCTTCCAAATTCTGTTTTGTATTAGTTCTTTTGAATGATTTTAATTCGATGGTATTTTGATTTGAAGAAGATCTATTCTGTAATTCAACACTATTGTTATAATTCTCAATAAAATTATTGTGATTAGAATCTAATTCCATGGTCTTATTATTCGTATTAACTCTATTAACTATGAATGATGAGAATTCTTTCGTGATGTTATGTTTTTTTATAAGATATTCTTCAGCGTGTTTTTTTGGCCATATAGTTCCATTATCCCACTTGTAATCCTCTAAATCATTTTTGATTTTTGTAAGATTACTAGATTCTTGTAATTTGATTGCTTGTATTAATTTGATATTATCGATTTCCTTTGAATTCTTATTAATTGAAGAGGTCGGGTATTTAAATATTGGATTATCTTCCACTTTTTGGTTCTTTTGTATCTTGAACTTACTTGAAGTATTTTTCAAATCAAACAAATAAGAAAATGGAATATCATTTATGTTTGTGTCAAAAATAGAAAATATGTCCAGTGGATTTTGTTGAGATAATTTACTAAAATTAGAAACCGTGGGAGGTAATCTATCAGACGAAGTCTTATCTAAAACATATGTTATTGGTTTTTCTATTGAGTCGGCACTTCCTTTGACTTCCTGACTTTTTGTAATTGTATTTGTTCGTGTTGATTTTGAGATATCTTTAACACTGTAACTATAATTGGATAATAACTGGATATATTCTTTATCGTGAACACTAATTACATCATTCAATACCTCAAATGACCCTCCACCATTCTTTTGTTTATGAAATAATGTTTCTAAAAACGTATTATAGTGAATTAAATTAGAATTATATCTTTCTTTTTGTTTTATTATATCACCTTCATTGAGTTTATTTTGAGTATAAAATAGTAATTTGGGATAAATTTGATGTGCCGTGAAACTATTAAGTCTTTTGTACCAGTCGGTATATACTGATAAATTACTATCATAATTAACAAATGTTTCATTATAGATATTTAAAATGGTTTTCTTATAAGTAGTCTCGTCGTCCGTCCAATCGAAATGCTGATGTAAATCAAAGGTAATTTGATCTTTTTTCTCATCATCACTTAATTGTTTTTCTTTGTTTGGTATTCTTTGTTCGTACGTATACCTAAATACATTGCCAACTTTATCTTTCTCATCATCACTGTCGCTATCGTTATCATCTTCTAATTCTACAAAATCTAAAATTTCATTTTCAGTATCTCTAATAGATATTCCATCAAACACATCTATTATAAAGGTCACTTCATCTTCTTCTTTTAATGTATCTAATGTTATCTCAATAGTCGTATCATCTGATATACGGTCAATTATGAATCTGACCCCTCTATATTTGGAATCTTTTCTAGTTACAACATTATAAATTTTACCCTCCTTAATAGTTCTATTTTCGTTCGTTAAGAAATTATGAACACTATTCGTAAGGACTGAAATTTCTTCTCCATCCTCTTTATCTTTGATGGGTGTTTTTGAACCAAAATATAACGTTTTTAGTCCCTTTTCAACAATAAAAAAATAAAGACTAAACCAATCGTTATCCTTTATCTCAAAACTATTTACCTCTCTTTTTGTACATTCTATATAATCATTATTAATATAGGTTATAACCCCTTCGGCTTGTTCAAATATAATTACGTCGCCAAGTCTCATGATGTTTCTTCTATTTTTTTTTAAATTTTTAAAATATTACATGTCGATACGACATACTGGACAAGTTATACTATTGCTATCATTATAGTTGACATACTTTTTCAAGCATTCTGGATGATATACATGGTTACAATTTTTAGGATGATGCCAAATTCTATTGTATTTTAATACATCAAGACAAATTGGACATACAAAATCATTTTGATTTTCAAAATCTAACCCAAGATTTTTTATATTTTTTTTTGAACTTTTCATTTTACAAACCATATCAAAATATTTTCTACGACTACATGAAATTTGAGTAGAGACAGACCTTTGTACCCTAAAATTAATACTTTCAAGAAACATTTCCAATGAATGAACAACCTCTTCTTTGAAACGATTTGTAAGTCTACGTGAGATTTCTCGGTGTAAATCTTGATCAGATAATTCGGTTTGATCACTTCCATCAAGATAATTATCAAGTTCATCTCCAAGTAAAGACATAATCATCTCATGTGAATTGTTCATAAACGTTAGACCAAAAGGAGAGTCCGATATATTTGCTGTATAACTTAAAAATACATGATACGTATTTGGATGTATCATTGTATTTGGTTCACCTTGAATATCATTTCTCATTATTTCTATAAATATAATCTAACATTTATGTTGTTTATAATAAAAGCACCCGAACGTAAGAAATGATACATAAATCAATATTAAGACGAGGGTCGAGTAATCCGGACCAAAATTATTGGTCGTGATTTGGTATGATAAATGCTAAATATCTACTGGTAGCTCGGTAGAAAACACAAACCTAAACCTAAACCTGCTCTTACTGTGGGGTGGTCTCTGTCTCTGTTGTTCCAGTATAAATTTCAGAGGGCACTCTTAGGGCAAACAGCCTATCTCGTAATCTCTGTACGACCACGAAACCCTTCGTTTTGAATTGTCAGGGCAAGACTTGATGACGATATCTTAGAGACTATAGAAGTCATCGAAATGTATCATTTCTTACGTTCTGGGCTTTATACCTGGGTATAAAAATGATATATATAATGTTTTTATAAATTTAAAAATATGACTTATGCTAAGAAACAAGTTATTGATTCTCTAAAAAAAGGAGAAACAATTCTTATTCATGGTAATCTTGGAACGGGCAAAACACACCTTGTAAAAAATATCATTCCAAAGTTGAAAAACAAATCATTTTACTTATCTTGTCCACTTGAACCAGGCGAATTTCTTAGTTTCGAATGTGCCGTTACAAACAATCCAAAGACAAATCTCATACTTGATAATATTGAAGATGCCGATAAAGCAACAATACAGAGACTAACAAAAATACTAAATAAAAAACCTAAATTATGTATAATAATTGCTATTTGTACAAACCTATACGACCAACATCTAAAAACAATAAAAACAAAATTTGGTTCTATTATTAAAATGCCATTATTGCAAGTAAGCGACGCTATACTTTATGCAGAAAAGAATGGTGCAAATGATAAAACTATAGAATTAATATCAAAACAACGACCAACTGATTATAGACAATTAAAAAACATGATTCATTTTCAATCTTCTCATACGTGTTTAACAAAATCGGAACTTAACACATATCTTGGATTTAAAAACTGTTTCAAATCATTTGAATGGCTACTTGGTGCAAAGAATAATGCTAATTTATACGAAATTATTCGGTCTGATTCGTATTTTTATCAAAACAGTATCCATGAAAACTACATAACGCATGTTAAGACAATTAAAGATGCAACTAACTTAACAGAAAATATGTCAATTTCAAATCTATTTAATGAAATGCCAGAATATAGAGACAATATAATAGCCCGATTAAAATCAACATTTAAAACACCAACGAAGTTTGAAGTTAAATTCCCAAGATATATATATCATAAAAAACTTTACATCAATATGCCAACAATGGATCACTATGAAACTTTCCATTTTATATTAAACTTGGCTAACATTGCGAAACCAAAAAAATATATTCTTGAACATGTAAAAGCAATAATGAAATACTACAAATTAACACCAGAATATGTCGAAAAATGCCTTACTGATAATTTATTCAATAAAAAAATCAAAATAAAAGCAAATCTAAAAAGAACAATTTATCCGTAAATTGTGTAATTAAAGACAAGTATCATCGTCATCGTCATCATCATCAATTAAACAAACAACTTCTTCTTTTGATTTTTTAAAAGGCGTTTGTGTTGAAATACATATTTCAACCTCTTCATCTTCATCTTCATCATCGTCAATTAAACAAGTAATCTCTGGGGATTTTTTTTTGATAATACTGGCAATATTATGGGTAATGTCATCATCATCTTCAATTAAACAAACTTCTTTCTTATCATATAAATAAGGATCATTCTTGAAATTTTCTTTTTCTACCAAAACGTTTTTCCAAAATTCGCAAATTTGTTCTTTTTTACTTTCAAACCATTTCCTATTTCTACGGATTGTTTGACATGAATAATTTGTCAATCCCCAACCTATGAATGAAATAACACCCCCAATACACTTGTCAGACGTTTCATTATACCAACTCTCAAAATCTTCAACCGATAGATTCATTTCCGAATAATACGAAACTGGTTTTGTCTCTCCACTTTTTGTATATTTTACAAAACAACCATAATATTCATATTTTTTATCATTGGTCTTAATATCATCAATAAAAGTTTCATATTCACAAAACTCTTTTAGTTTACACTCAAAGAAATCACAATATTCAAGATCACATACTTCAAGTTGCATTTGTACCTGAACCCAATAATCGTATTTTGGTAAGCCAGTCAACTTTCTAGAGTAAAGACACTTGATTTCTAACATTCTACCAATCATTGATTTATCTGTCGCATCTGTCACAATTCCATCTGGAGAAGCACCAATATGATCTATATTCTTATGTTTAATACAACCATATTCAGATATAGTAGTATCCGTCATTTTCTCATAGATTGCTTGAGCAATAGGTTCAAAACGATTACCAAATTCTGTCGCGGGCGAACTTCTATATTTAGACGGAGAGACCTTTTCTTTTCTTAGGGATTTTCGTGTCGCATCCGACTTGAAAACATTGGACAATGAACTCGCTGATAACAAATTTTGTCTAAAAACAAACCATTCTGGAGTTCGCTGTTCATGTTGTGGTACATTTCTTATCCATTCCAATTGTTCACTTACATCTAATTTTTCTACAGTACCGCAACGAAGCATACTTTCGGCTATATATGGAATCTCAATCTTATTCAAATCATTATTCGAATATTCAGATTTCAATTGACATATATTCCACTCTAAAAATGTCTCATCCAAATCTAAATTGTGTAATTCAAGAAAAGGTACTATTGCTTTAAAGTTTGATATAGATAAATGATCACTTGACTGTTTCTTAAGAAACTTAATAATAGTTGTAAAAGAATCTTCTAACATGATTAATTAACAATATCAACTTATACTTATTATTCTTTTTCAGGTAAGGAACACGTAAATGTGGTACTACTTGATATATAAAATGCTTCATCATTTTTCCAGGGAAACGTTTCACTTTTTATTTTATATACTTCCAACGGTAAATCACAGAAAGATACAACATCAGATAATGTTAATTCATATGGAATTTCTTCAACTCTTGACATATCTATACCTATATTTTTGATTTTTTCAATTTTACTTTCGTGTAAAATTAAGATTTTCTCATCTTCTGTCGTAACTTTTATGTTAAATGACTCTCTAAAAGGAGATATGATATTTTCAAGACTATCATTATGACGAACATCTGTCAAATGTTTATTATCACTCAAATAATATTTCACTTGAAATATTATTTTACCAGGAAATCTACCTAGAAATATACAAAAGTACAAAATATTTGTGAATAAATCAATTATGAATACTTGAAAATTAAAAATCATAATGTTAATTATTCACAAATCTTTATGTCAAAAAAAGATAAATGGAATGTAGAATTTGTTTTGAAACGCATAATCAAGAAACACTTATTTCACCATGTAAATGCTCAGGTACCTCAAAATATGTTCACAAAGAATGTCTTGATAAATGGATAGTTTATAAAAAAAACGATATATGTTCAGTTTGCCAAGAAAAATATTCTTACTCTCCTCAAGAAAATGATAAAACTATGTCAAATGTTATAATAAAATATATATTGAAGCATGATTTTTGTACTACACTCATTACAGGTTTCATAATCTCTTTCATATTTTTGAGTTCATTATTTTTAAGAATTACAATTCAAAACCTTATCTCTTCATTTTATATATCTATATTTGGAATGATTTTTATACAGTGGTACTTTTGTGAAGAGTATATTGATTTTGAATCATTTTATAATATTATTTTAAGTAATCAAACACAATCCTATTCTATGAATACTTCTCAAACACATAGTTTAAGTGTAATTATATACTATTGTTGGACAATAGTTAATAATTATAAATATATACTACTTACACCATATTTGAAATCATGAAAAGTTTAAGAATTTGAGACATAGTCGAATGCTGATGTATATTTATATCTACTGAATCCCATTCTAGATAAAATGAACTCTTTAAAATTTCCACCTTTGACAACAAACCCTAATATACCAAATACAATCAATATTATGAAAATAATTATTAACCATTTATTGACTTTTTTATAAAATTCTATGAGTTTACTTTTTTTACTAACATCAACTTTATTTTCTTGTTCTTTTTTTACTATTCTATTAAATTCTTTCTTAAGATATGTCATATAGTCATAAGTCATTTCTTCCAAATTTTGCTTTGTGTCATCATGTTGCTTTAATTCTTTTTTCAAATCTGCTTCTATGATTTTATTTTCTTCTTTCAATTCTTCCGATTTTCTAATCAAACTAGAATTTTTTTCACGAATTTCTTCTAAATCAATTGCGTTTATCATATTCGTATTTTCGACAGAAACAGTAGATAAATCATTTTCACTCAAAGAAATTCCATTATAAAACTTAATACTTCGAAGTACAACAACAAAATTATCAATAAACAATGATGGAATTGCTATATAAGGGATCTTTTTCCTTATACCATTATCTAAAATTGGTGCAAATATATTTGTTGGATCTGAAGGTATCCGTATATTTTCATTTTCCCTTCTCATCCATAAATCCGAATTTACATATACTGATACGGTTCCTATTTTTTTTATCTTTTTTTTATAGGAAAGACGAACGCGTCCATTCGTTTTAGTTATTGTAAAAGTATAAGGTCTATTAAAATAAAATCTACGATCTGCTTTAACATTTGGAAAATATTTTTGAATATCTTCTTTAGCAAATGTACTCAATATCTCATCACTTATTTTAAAATAGTTTTTTCCAACCGTAAAGTAATATTTTCCATTCTCATCTAATTCTTCATTTGGTTTTAAGAAAATATAACTATACTGAATACTGAAAGTATCCTTTAGTTTAGGGAGTGCACCAGACTTTAAGTCTATATACACACTTTCTGAATTAGCTGAACCATTTATAACATATCCATGTTTGGTTAATTTCCAGTTCTCTGGAACATTATTCATTTCCAATATTTTAAAATCTTTAAAAGGATCATCTACCCCTTCTCTAAAATCAGTTTCCCCTGTAGGTATAATTGTCATATTATCATCTAAATTAGGTGATAATAAATTGATATCACTACGATCTACTAATCTATTAAATAACTCAATAGATACAGTTGTTACGTCTACTTCACTAATATTACTCATTACAATTGAATTAAATTTAAGAACCTTTCCACTTTGATAATTTGAAAATGCGTATCTACTTTCCAATTTACCATCAATATATATTGATATTCTACCATTTTTATTATCAACTCTATATATATAATTATGTATTACCTCTGGATCGAACACTATGTTTTCTATATTATAAAGACTCGTCTCATATGGACTTGAAGTTTTGTGACCTACTCCTACTTTTCCAGAATCTTTAGGAAAAGTACAGTTAAAATCTAAATTAAAATTAGTTTTGTCTACTAATTGTCCATATTTTAATGCAAAACCACTTTGATTATTTGCTATTATTATTGAAGGTTCATGTTGTTCATTAAATAAAGGCCTAATAAAGATAATTGTTTCTCCAGATTGTTGTGATGGTTCAGCAAAAAAACCTAAAGAAACATCATCTTGATTAAAGTTTACAATTTCCCTTGTATCTGTCCCAGAAGATAATTTAATTACATCCTCTATTTTAACCATATTTTCATTATTTAACCCATTTTCATATATCTTTATAAAAACAGGAGTTTTGTTTATTTCTCCATATGGAACTTGTTCACCAACATATATTTCAAAAAATAAAACTCCATTAAATTTTTCAAGTTTAATACCATGTGGAATTAAGGATATTGGATTTTCTCCTCTTCCGGTTAGATAAACTTTAGAATATGATTTATTTTCTAAGAATTCCATTCCAGATATAGTTTGTTTTATATCATATTTGGTTTGTCCTGAGGAAAGTGTTAATAACTCATTTACTTTTATTGAACATTGTTCAAAATAATCAGATATTTCAATATTCACATTGGAAGTTAAATTATTAATAATATCATAATATTTATCAGAAATTGAAAAATTAAGACGCATTCCTAAAAGTTTACTATCTGTGTATGAATTGGGAGTTATCTTAGAACGAATATGTATAGAGTATCCAGTTCCATCTAATCTTGAATTGCGATTTGTTATATACGCATAGTCCCTTGGATCATCTTCTTTTTTTAAAATCATTCCTTCGGAATTAATATCTATTCTACGACCTGGCAAAATAAGCCCCTCACCAGTTTGGTTTCTATCAGCAAATATTATTTTACATATTGAACCTTCTAAAACTGAACCTTCTAAAACTGAATCTTCAAAAAGTTCTTTTCTTTTATTGAAAAACATTAAGATAAGTAATATTAGAACAAACAATATTACTAATATGTACATTAAATTATAACAATACATTTTTTTAGGTTTTTATTAATACAAGAAATTTTAGGTTTTTTTTTACAATTTTTTTTTCGTCATTTAAACACAATGAATATAACACAATCATATTTTCAAAGTATAAAAAATGGTAATGTTTCAAAAGTAAAAGAATTATTGGAAAATAACCATATATTAGTAAATCATTCTAATATATATAAATTTACTGGTCTTCATTATGCTTCAATTTACAATCAAGAAGATATTGTTGAACTACTGATTGAAAGGGGAGCTGATATACAACAAGTAAACTTAAAAGGTATGTCCGCGGCACATTTAGCAGCTTATAATGGGCATCTAAAACTTTATCATAAATTACTTAGTCATGGATGTAATCCATTTCTAAAAAACATACAAAACGAATTATCACATGAAGTTGCTAAAGAACATTACGACTTTGAACAATATATCAAATTGAGCAATAATTATTTAAAGACTTACAAAAATAATGTTGATACTTCACTCCCATCGAAAGTTATTATTCCAGAAATGAAACAGGGTAATAGTTTTATCCTATGTTCCGGTATCGGATGTCAAAAAATGGGAATGATAAATGAATATATTGAATCTGAAACGGTTAAACACCTATTTGAAGAAGCATCTGATATTTTAGGTTATGATATCGTGCAAATAATTAATACAGGACCTAACATGAAATTAAAAGAATTATCAACTTCACAATGTGCTATTTATCTTACAAATTTAGCATGTATTTTGTACGAGAACCAAAATAATCAACAAAAAATAAATCATGTTGGACATATTTCTGGTTTCTCATTTGGTGAATTAACGGCATTGGTAATAGCAGGAGTTATTGATTGGAGAACTGGACTTTTAGTGTTAAATATTATTATGAAAGAAATAGAAAACTTATCTAAAAAGCATAAATACAAAATGATTCTTATATCAGGATTGGGTGATGAAATAATTGAAGATATTTGTAAAACGACAAGTACCCATATTGTTAACAATCTCTCAAAGAAAACAAGAGTTATATCCGGGAAAGATGAAAATATATTTCAATTTAAAGCTGAAGTTATAAAACATAAACCTAAAATTTGTAAAATGATACCTATAAACCTACCAATCCACTCTACTGAATCAAATATTATAAAAACAAAATTAGAAAGCACTTTAGATAGAATTGAAATAAAAAGACCAAAAATATCAATATATTCAAATATTCTAGCTAAACAAGTTAAAACTGGAAGAGATGTTAAAAAAATATTATCTAATATATTAACATCGTCTGTAAATTTTGAAGGTCTCTTTAAAAACCTAGACGAAACTGGTAAACTTGAATTATTTGATAATATTTATGAACTACCACCAAGTTCACAAATGACTCCTATTATCAAGTCACTCGACAAACGTTCCTTTAAGAAGATTACTCAATTTGATTAAATTTCAATTGAAACACACGATATATTTTTTGTCTCCCCATCAACTTTCATAATTATTCTTCCCAAATGACTTTTCATGAAATTATTTATAATTTCTATATCAGTAAATTTTAGTAAATTTACCTTATTCGATACCAAACTTTTATCCCATTGTGTCTCTATAAATATCTCATATGATACACTCATATTATTGTCATTTATTGGTTTCATTGAATTTATAAATACACGGCTTTGATCTACGTATAAATCATCCGATATTTGTTTTTTCAGTTTTTCCTCATACAATTTAAAATACCGATAAATTGTATGAATATGCTTTACGTTATTCACATTTATACTTCGTCTTGTCTTAATTGTATAAACTCTATCAAAATTAAGAACACTGATAGTACTTCTTCCCAAGTAATCTTTTCTGGGAATCGGTTTTGACTTTTTAAAAAATTTCATTTATTATGTTCTTTTAACCATAATACAACTTTTTAATTTTTAATTTATATATAACTTTAATGTACTAAAAATAACTATGGTAAAAATAAAAAACATTGGAAATACTTGTTATATTAACTCAATCCTTCAAATATTTTTTAACTTTGAAAATAGTAAACCCTTGGGAAATAATAAAGCATCGTTATTACTTCAAAAAATTATTGAAATCGTACAGAACTCTACAAATAAGGAAATATTCAATCCAAAGCCATTACTTGATTATCTAAACTGGAATTCCAAATTTCGTTTTGGACTTCAACACGATGCCCACGAATCATTCATGTATTTAATCGAAAAACTTGGAGACAATCAATTTAGAGGACAAACTATTGATTTTATGTATACGTTGAATGAAACTTATGAAGTACATTTTAATAAACAGATATTTGTATCTCTTGAAATAGCCGTAGTTTCAAATTGTCTCTTGGATTGTATTAATAAACACTTCCAGATTGAAAGGATCAATGATTGGAAAGATACAAATGGAAATACCAGAAATCTTATGAAAACTGTTAAAATTAATCATCTGCCAAATAAGTTACTTATCGTTTTAAGACAACCTTTTAATAAAAAAATCCTCGTTAAATTACCTATCATTCTTGATTTTACAAAATATTGTATTGACGATAATACCATCCGAAAATTTATTATTCGTTCTATCGTTGTACATAAAGGATGTCATTACTATACTCTTGTATTCAAAAATCGTAGTTGGAAAAAATATGATGATGATCATATTTGCGATATGACACCATCGGAAGTATCACACGAATCTCCTTATCTTATACTGTATGAAACTATCTCTTAGACACATTCTTATCCCGATTGTAATTATTCAACTTTTGTTTCATCAATTTCAATGAGCAATCCATAGCACCATCTGGATTGTGTCCAGAAAAATCAACTGACAACTTATAATCTATAATCTTGTCTTTTCTACGGTCTAAAAGTTCTTGTGAAGATACCCAAGTCATATAAACTCTATTGCCTTTTTCATCTAAAATTAATTTTTAATTTTTTTGGAATTTAACAAGAATTGCAAAATCTTACACGAGTTACCTTTGTACGAATAGGTATATGTCTATTTAAATTATAAGTTGATGCATCATATGATTTTTTGACAGATTCTCTTATATTGGGATAAACCCTCTCGAAATAATTCATTTTTTTTGATGGCAAAGTATAAAGTAAACCATTCTTTTTACGATACTCTACCTCAGTTATACTATATATAATAATCCACTCATTAAATACCTTTAATATACGACTATGAATATTTTTAATTAATTTATCAAGTATCATCTCAAAATGTAATGTATGTATATAATTACGAACTACTTCCTCTATACTAGGAAAATCACTATTCACCGACAACGATACAAAACCATTTGTAAGTTCTCTTATATTGTGAACATGTTTAGAACACTCCTTAAATTGTATTAAACATTTCTGTTTCTTTAACTGATATTCTACTAATAATGTATTATACATTTCTATTTTTTTCTTAACATTAATAGACATTTTTCCATTAATTCTGGTTGATTTCTTTCTAGTTAAAATACTTGATTTCAGTTTCTTTCTTGTTAACATAACTATTTCTTTTTTTTAATTCAACCTATTTATAAAGTCATTTTTTTCAAAGAAAATGAAGAGTACATGGTTTATGTCTTACGTGTAAAGGACCTTACACGTTTATTTCTTTTCAAAGTAAATGGATTCTTAACAACTTTTGATTTTGTATAAAATCGTATTTTGTTTTCACTTAAATTATCTAAAAGATAATCAAAATCATTCATATTTTGTATTATTTCCTTACTCTCGCTATATTCTTTCTCACAATTAACTTTGTCTATACTTAATTCACAAATTTTATCTGTGGTATCCATGAAAAAGGTACAACTACTCCAAATAAATATATTTAGACAATGTTCCAGAAAAAAATCAGGAAATATTTTTACCCCCACTTTCTTTTTGATATCTTTCAAAATTGTATGTTCTGGTAAATCTTGATTCTTCATAAAATTATATCTATGACGAAGAAATGGTTCATCCGAAGGATTATGAATATTTTTATACATTATATCTATTCGTATATGTTCAGTTAAATTAAAATATTTCTGTAAAAATCTATCAACTTTATTATTTGAACCATTGTATTCAGAATAATGCTTCAATTCATTCATATTGATCCCATATTTTTTGCTTTTATACTTAATCAAATAATGAATCTTACTATTTAAATAAAACAAAAATGGTTCTATCTTATCTCCTAAATTATGATATTCTATTCCATTAGAAAGCATCCTCTCATATTTATTTTTTATATACTCTTTTCCATTATATTTTTTATAATATTCTTCATATATACCAAATCTGTGTCTCCTACCTTCCTCTAACTCTTCAAATTCATTCTTATTTTCCTTTGGACCGACGACAAACATCATCTCTTTAAATGTCTTCCCTGGATTGTCTCTCACATATTCCTTTATTTCAGTTTCAATATCAGAATAAAGTCTTAATTTTATTCCATTAGAAGCACTTTGACCATTATCAAAATTAACATATCCGTCTGCTGTTGAAAAGAAATCATAAATACTCTCAGAAAATAAATATTCATATGTTGGTATTAGATTCTTACCTGAAGAAAAGGGAGGAATCTTTTTATTACAAACCAGACTTGAAGAATACAAATCGTTAAGACCCTTATTTAAGTCACCATCAACATTATCTACAAAATCATTATCTATATCAAGATTTCGTTTTTTCAAACTTTCTTTTATATCTATAATTTCTTCTTTCTTTAACTGTTTTGTCTTTTTTAGTTTCTCTCTACATATACTCTTTCTCCATCTTTTAGCTACGGGAAGTGTTTTCTTTATTTCATCTTCACAATTCTTTAGTGGTTCATTTACCATACTATAACCATTGAATGTTTCACATTCACCTGGATTGTTTTCACACATGTTTCTGAAAAATTTGTATAAGAAACGACTTCTCTCAAAAGGAATACTTATATTATCTACACACTGATTACTTTCAACTAATCTAATCTCTAAATAACGATTTATATCTTTGTCTAATTCAGAATATAATAAGTCAAATATATCCTGACGATTTTTACTCTCATCGAATTTCAAAAAATCTACCTTTTGTAAAACTTTCTTCCAACCTATTGGAATATACACATCAAAGTTTATTTTTGTTCTTGTATACGGCTCTGGTTGTGTGTATGTATCCCTTCTAATAGCATTCTTTGGTTTTTTACGATTGAATATAAAATCAAAAAAACCACCACCCTTTGTTGATTCACCTCTTACACTGTCAAAATCAATATACTCTCCTTCTTTTATAGATAACTTTCCAGTCGTATCTTCATTCTCCTCAACATTATTATTAATTTCAGATTTACCTATATTATTAGAAGGTAACTCATATACTTTATCTTTAAACTTATGTAAACTTTTAATTAACCTTTTTCTCAAAGTTAAAGAACTAAAATCTTGATTAAAATACTCAATAACACACTTTGTGTAAAATTGTGAATATTGATCTAACACGTTTTTTTGAATGTTTGAATATGTTAACTTACATAAATCCTTATACGAAAGGTCACTATACTCACATATTGAAGCATCCTTGTCCATAAAAAACGATATCTTTCTCCACAATAGAGTATTTATAATCTTTTCAAAATTATCAGGGAGTTTGTATTTTGTATTTATTCTTATTTGCTCCAACGCAGAATGCTTTGGATAATCTTTTGTAATTGGAAATACGAAATCAAAGAAATTTTCCAATATTGATCCAAATGTTGCAGGTGGTTCTTCGAATCCTATTTTATTTTTTAATGATAATAATGTAAGCGATACTGGAATGTTCTCATCTTCAGAGAACATGTTCAAATTAATTATGTTATCATGTGTGATTGTTGTTCCTATAATATTTAATTTAGATTTCTCTAAAATAGTAGGATCAGTTTGTATAGTTTTTTTACTTTGACTCGTTATTAAAAAACAATAAAAATACCATAAGATTTTATCAAGATGTTTACTTGGAATTAATCGTAATTTATTGATAAATTCCTTTGTTAACTTGAACATTTCATTTTTACTGGGAGATATTTTACTGACAAATGAATTCCATAATATAGACTCATTCGCATTTATAAAAGTTTTGTCTCCTTCATTAATAAGAGAATCAGCATATCCTTTTGTAAAGTTTAGATCAGTATTTTTCTTCAAATCCTCAAATATGAAATTCATTTCATCAATTGATATACCACTATGACCTTGACCACCACCCATTCTCGCGTTTTCATTTAATTTTTTTAGTTCTATGTTCACATCATCTGGTAAAGGTGGGAACTTATTCACGAGTTCTATGTCTGTTTCATC
>CERI01065076.1_pt1 | contig 19359 bp, 21 predicted proteins | sample 350261 | NCBI WGS metagenome assembly CERI01 (sample SAMEA2620979, study PRJEB7988) | marine metagenome | isolation source: saline water (ENVO:00002010), including
AGCGATTGTTTCAGATAATACACGCTGAGCAGCAGCCCCACGCTGAGCCCAATAACCGATAACACATCCAGGCGGTACAGCCACACTGTAGCAATGCTTAACACCCCAATGCTCATAAACATATGGCGGCGCATCCGGCTGCCAGAGGTATCAATATTGGGTAAAATATGAAGTCCGGCGCGTTTATAATCATCTTTATACAAATACCCAATAGCATAAAAATGCGGGTGTTGCCAGGCCATTAATATAGCCAATAATAACCAAGCCTCCAATCCCAATGGGTATGTATTGGCGGCTAAAGCGCCAGTGGCCCAACCCCCGAGTGGTGGTAGGGCACCTGGAATTGCGCCCACTAAGGTATTTAACCACGTGACGCGCTTTAATGGGGTATACACCAGTAAATACAAACCAGCTGTAATTGTAGATATAAATCCAGCAACCCCGTTGACATTGCGAAATAAAAGACCCACCCCAATCATAGTAATCAGCAAGCCCAATCCAAATACCCAACCATGACTAAATCGACCACTGGGCAAGGGCCGGTTCTTTGTGCGAAGCATGTGCTGATCCGTTTGACGTTCTAAATAATGGTTGAGCATGCCAACACCAGCCGATACCATAAAGGTTCCAATGCTTAGCCAAGTGACGGTCATTGTCCATTTGGGTGATGGATGCGCTAGCCAATACCCCCAAACCACTGTAATAATCTGCATCAGACTAATACGTAATTTGATAATATCTAAACTGTCGCTAATAAATTGCTTCACGAATGCGATGCTGCTAGTGTGCTTAGACCGGTCGTGTATCGAGAAGATAATTGAGGGTCATCGTAGGTTTCCATAATATAATCCGCCCACTGGGCACCGGTACAGCCATCGGAATGGCCCGATAAAGTTAGCCTCTTTTCCAATGAACATACGGTCATGGCTTGCTCCAACTGATCGGCTTCTTTTGAGTAGCCGATATGAGACAGTAACAACTGTGCCGCTTTAATCATTGATGACGGATCCGCATACTCCGCACGATTTTCTTCAATCATGCGTGGGGCACTGCCGTGTACGGCTTCAAACATGGCCCATCGATCCCCAATATTGGCACTGCCCGCTGTCCCCACGCCCCCTTGAATCTGCGCGGCCTCGTCACTCAAAATATCCCCATATAAATTAGGCATAGCTAAAACTTGGAATTTTGACTGAGTGGCCGGGTTAATTAAATTGGCTGTCATAATATCAATGTACCACTCATCGCATTGAATAGTCGGATAGTCAGCGGCAATTTCTTTGGCGATGGCAGAAAATAACCCATCGGTTGTTTTAATAATATTGGATTTGGTAACAATTGTTACACGGGATCGACCCGTAGTTTTGGCATGTTCAAAAGCCGCTCGAATGAGTCGCTCAGACCCTGGGCGTGTCGTCACTTTGAAGTCAATGCCTACGGTCGGGTCTACATGAAAACCGTGGGAGCCCAACATATAGGCGCCTTCGGTATTTTCCCGGTACAAGACCCAATCAATGCCCAAGCGAGGGACTCGAATTGGGCGCACACATGCATACAAATCCAGCTCTCGGCGCATGGCTACATTGGCACTTTCAATATTGGGCCATTGATCACCGGTTTGGGGGGTTGTTGTGGGCCCCTTTAGAATAACATCACAGGCTTTGAGTTGCGCCAATACAGAATCGGGAATGGCCTGCTTGTGAGCCGCTCGATTTTCAATGGTTAATCCATCAATAACTGAAAATTTAATACGGCCATTGGCTACAGAGTCACGAAGACTATGTGCCAAAAACCGTTGGGCTTGCTGACAAATTTCTGGGCCAATCCCGTCCCCATAACACACCCCAATTGTAATGGTTTTTTTGGCGCTGTAATCACTCGTTTCGGACGTGTTTAGTAAGCGGTCAACGCGATCCAATTGCTTGGAGACAATGGGTCTAAAGCGTGCACAGGCCTGTTCCAAAATAGCCGCTCGATCGGTGGTTGTGCGCTGCTTAAATGCCTCAAGGGTATTATGCATTAATAGTGCAACTGTCATGGGACCCACGCCGCCAGGTACGGGAGTAATTGCTGACGCAATTGGCAAAACAGCCTCAGTATCAACATCACCGACCAGTCGATACCCCTTGGCAACACTAGGGTCTGACACCTTGTTAATCCCGACGTCAATGACAACAGCACCCGGTTGAATCATATCGGCCGTGATAAAGTGCGGTTTTCCAATAGCCGCAACAACAATATCCGCTTGACGGACAATACTTGGTAGATCCTGTGTCTTGGAATGGGCAATGGTTACTGTACAATTGCCACTGGCACTGGCTTGTACCAGTAACGCAGCCATCGGCTTACCTACAATGTTGCTTCGACCCACAATAACGGCGTGTTTACCAGTAGTTTCAATGCCGTAGTGCTCCAGAAGCTTCACGACACCGTACGGCGTACACGGGCGAAATGTCGGGGTGCCAATGAGCAATTGTCCGACAGTATAGGGGTGAAACCCATCCACATCTTTGGTGGGGCTAATGGTATTAATCACCATGGCTTCGTCAATATGCTTGGGCAATGGTAACTGAACTAAAATCCCATCAACATGATCATTTCCATTTAAGTCGTGAATTAAAGATTCTAGCTCAGATTGCGATACGGTAGCGGGTAGTTGATAATCCAGGGATTGAATGCCCACGCGTGCACACATGGTTTTTTTGGTTCGCACATAGGCATGGGAGGCGGGATTGTCACCCACTAAAACTACAGCAAGTCCCGGGGGGCGATCATGCGTGCTAGAATTCTCGGATTTTAACTGATTAATAATGGCTTCAGCTGTTGCTTTTCCATCTAAAATCGTTGTCATGATAAGCTGCCATTTGTAACAAATCGCTGATTATCTTCAATTCCCCCTTCGTATTTATTGTAGGTTCCATCGCGGTATCCATTGTCTTGACGATGGTGATTCAACTTGTTTTTTTTGGTATACAATTCAATGACATCGTTGGCATCAATGCCTGCAATGGTGCACATAGATACCCAGAAATGAAGCATGTCGATTAGCTCAACTTTTACATTATCCCAATCATCTTCGCCTTTTTTCCACCACTTCCAGCCGAGGCTGTCAACAGCCTCGGAAGACTCTTGGCGTAGGGCACGTTCAAATTTCAAAAACCATTCTTTTCGAAGCTCAGGGTTTTTACTAATGTCTTCGTAAAGTGTTGGAATTACTTTTTTATTAAGTTCAATTTGTTCATTAAAAATATCATTTAGTGTCATTGTCTATCCTTTTCATTAGTAATTCGCTGGCAATAATAAATAGATAAAATTCGCAAACCAGCACACTTATTATTACACCAATATATAAAATCATGCCAAGAAGTCCAGTGGGCAAAAGGTGTCGAATCAGTGGAGAGGCAATAGCATTCAGCCCAAAAAACACTAAAAACACACTTTGCAAGACACTATAATGGGTATTAAATTGAGTGGTTCCCGCATAAGAAAACAGACCCGTCATAAAAATTAAGAATGCCAGACGATAGTGAATGGGTAAGGCGGGTATTATAATCGAGACAATTGCAAGAACAATTATTGAAAACCCAAGGGGTAGAAGAATACGGGTTCCAATACTAGGGATCTTGCGTATGGCCAACCATCCAAACACTTGAACTGAAATTCCAGTCAATAATGATACCCAAATACTCACTATATAAGCGTATCAAATATACAGGGAAACATCAATTTTTTGAATGAATATATGGTAATATTCGTGTATGTATTAACGGTTCCCTATGGGAGTCTATCTTTAAAAGAACCTCCCTCTGCTAGGCAGAGAGAGGAAAGCAAAATTGCCGAGGGGAGGGACAACTTGCTTAGTTACTAAAGAGTATACAAGCATGAATTGCTCCAAAGCAATGCTTAAGTTGATGTTTTTATGCTTTTTAAAGATGCAAAAAAATTAAAAAAAATGTCATTAGTTTGTTTTTTTTATAAATTCGGAATAACGGTTTGGTAAAAAAATAGATTTAAAACCCATGCGTTTTGGGTTTAAATGATAAAAGCGTTGGTATACAAGGTGTGCCAGACCGGCTGTTGTAGCCGATAGTTGCCAATAGTGGTAAGCGGATTGAACCTGGTTTAAGTGAAAGTAGCAATCGCCAACATTGAGACACGCGAGGCCATAGTATACTGATTTTTTTTTCGTAAAGGTGAGCCAGTCGGTTAAGGCTTCAGAAAAATTGTGATGAATTAAGTGGGAACAAGCGCGTGTGATGCCCGACAATGGGGGTGCTTTTTTTTGCAACATACTTTGGGTAATAGCCGCATTATGGCGCGCAACGTAATGCTCCGGGTTAAGCTGTATGGCTAGCTCAAAGCTTTGATTGGCATCGCGGATATTATGATGCAGGCTTTGAGACACCCCCGTATCATTGTGGTGATTTGAGAAGTTTAAATGGGTGTAGGCGCGCTGATTTTGGGCAATAAAGTCAATCGGTGGCAAGGCAATTAAATGAGGGGTTCTTTGTTGCCAGTTCAAGGCAACGCCCAACAGCTTGGGCAAGGATTGATGCAGTTGCCGTTGGTGAACGGCTTGTCCCAGCTCTGTAATTCCGGGTGTATCAATAGCGGTTTGCATTAATTGACGGTGGTAGCGCATTGAACCGGCATCATCACCAGCGTTAATAGCCGCGCAAGTGAGCCAATACAAAGTTGTGGCGTCTGGGGCCTCCGCATAGCTGCTTTCTAACGTATCCATCGCCAGTGAATACAGCCCGTAGTCTAAAAAACATCGGCCAATCAGTTGCTGAGGCTTGGGTTTACTAATAAATCGAATTTTTTGAAAATGGGCAATTGCATCAGATAAGCGTTCGTCACGAAACGCCAATAGTCCCAGCTGATACTGTGTTTTGGGGGATCGCTCCGTGAGTGACCTGCGTTGTTCATTACACCAGTACGTATGGGCATTTATTAAGGCGTGATGATGGTCGGCTGTATCGGGATAACGGTGAACCAAGTGTACTAATAGTTGAACCATTTCGGGGTGGTGGCGTCTTTGTTTCGCTAATTGACTGGCTAACAGGAGTGCTTTTGCATGGTAGGGGGTTGCATACAATCGATTAAGTATAGTGTAAGCGGTGGCGTACTGATTGGTTTGAATCAACCATTGAGCATACAAGTATAGACCCATCGGGGTGTCTTGATCGCCAATTCGAGACATCAGACCCTGAAGTGTCGGGTGGTTCCCTAATGCGTGTGTGTTTAATAGTGTGGCCAAGCAGGAGTAAGCCGCTTGGTCATGGTGATGGTCAAGTAAAATATCCAGAAGTATTACTTGATTTTTAACCATTAGCGTGTGATTGTTCAAACTATAATGCGTCGTTGAAACCCATGACTGAGTGTCCGTTTCGGATAATGAAAGGGCGAGTAGCTTATGATTGATACGCATGTACTCAGTTTCGTTCCAGGGGATAATGGGTTGCGTATAAGCGGTTAGCCAAAGCACCCAAAACCGAGAATCATGGGGGTAGGCTTGAGTCGCCATTGCATAGCATGTGTGAATCGTAGTGGGGCACTCGCATGCTACAACTTGCGCAAGTATGGGGTGAATGCCATCGGGGTTGCATGTTTCAATTAACAAATGAATGAGCCATTGGTACGCGTTTCCACACTGCTTGTATACGCGCAAGAGCTGTTTTAGACCCCGTATCGCATGGGTGCGCGCAATAGGCGATGTCGCTGCGTAATCATGGTAGGCTGACGCTGCTTGGTGGTATTGTTTGTTTGCTTGATAGGCATGCGCAGCCTCCATATGGTAGGGGCTGAGACTACCGGAGTATTGATGCCAACGTTCATAAAACCAAACCAAGTCACTCGATCTGTTGTGATCGGCATAAAACTTAGGCAATGATTCAATAACAATTGGAAACCAAAGCGCATGATTAATAGCCAATTCAAAGTGAGAAATAATGGGCTGAGGGTCCCCGATGCGATAATATAATTTACTTAATAAACCATAGCTAGGGGTATAATTGATTTTGGTAGACAGGATATCCAAACAGGACTCTAAGGCATTGGCATAAAGCTCAAAATCGTAGTATAGTTGCGCAATAGTTTGGTGCAAGTCAGCATCGTCTAAATTCCCCATAAGTGTTCGATACAGCTGGGTGAATATTGCCGGTAGGGCGTGGGGATCTTTTTGAATAGTCTGTTTGCAAAATTCGTATAGGTGAACTCGATCAGACTGCTCTAAAAGGCCGTCGAGTACTGTGCTCAATTTATGTTAGCTTGTCTTTTTGCTGCTCAATACGTGTTCGACGTTTGGCGGCTTTGGCTTTTCGCTTTCGAATATTGGATGGCTTTTCATAAAACTCTTTAGTCTTACACGCTAAGATTGTTTCTTTAGACTCGCGTTTGAATTTGCCTAATAATTGTTCTAATGATGATTTTCGTTTTTTTTCCATGATAACTCCTTATTAATATTAATGTATGCTGAGCATAAGCTCGTCCAATTGTAGTTTTATGTTGCAATTATACTGTATTTTTTTAATTTTTTCGACAATGAGATTCATAATAGGGGAAAACCGGTCGCGTTTAACGAGCCATTCAAGCCAAAACAACAACTGATATTCACAGTAAATTTTATCTTTTGCCATTATTTCAGAGTGATTAAATCGTTGAATTAATGAATAGCTGTTTAGGGTCTCAAAGTCAATTAATTCGTGCTCGGTATGGCTATAATCCCAGGACAAGGCACTCGGTTTATCGGAGGGGGTATCCGCTTGGTTTAAAAAAAAATGGTGGCACCGAGAGCGAATAGTCTCTAATACGTCTGTACTGGGCGAAGAGAGAACGGTACTAATATTAGGCGGGGGTTCTTCTAAAAATTTTAACAAAGCATTGGCAACAGACGCATGCAATTGATGGGCATTGGGAATCCAAACAATTGCATGGGTGTGGGTACCTGCACGTGTAGTCGTGTGTAAGGTGCGAATATGCTCGACGCGAATGGGTGTTTCAGATACGTGTATGCATACTGTGGCGGGTTGTTCCTGAATCCAAGTATGCACTCGGTTGGTTAGATTAGAGCCGGGCGCCCCAATCACTAAGTAGGCACAACCAATTTTAATGTTACGGGGTTGCAAGGGCCACAATACTCAATATACCAGCCCCGATCGCTAGCCAACGGGTTTGGGTTTCTCGTCGGTGTAATTTAAGATGCTTATTTCCCAAGGTATCCTGAGCGCTAAGTAGCATTGTGTAATCGGCAGTGAGGGCAGTTTGTGCATCCGTAATCTGGGTAATATCCGATTCAACATTAACAATATAGGTTTTGAAAGAATCGCTCAGGTGCAGTAATTCTTCAAAATCACTTTGGGATAAATTAAAGTATTTTTGCTTGATTTTAGAGTCGATTTTTTGAATGATAATCGCTATTTCTTCTCGATTAATGGGGGTCTTTGGATTGAATTGACGGTTAGTGTCTAGCCCCATGTAGCCAGCGGATAGGGACTGCTGAATGGCGTCATAGTGACGGCTGCTAACAGGGACATCTTGAATGGCAGCGCACCCAATTGTTGCGGTGACTAACGCTAGAATATACAGACACTTTGATTTCATGTAAATTTTAGTCTATCGCAAGTGTCAGCGAATGTAAATATTCGTGAGTGCCAATCCCGGCGTATGATTCAATAAGGGCGAGTTGTGCATCGCCCGGATGGCTGTTTCCGTGTATAACCCAACTGAGTTGTTTTTGACTCGCATCGGACAAGGCTAGAATGGGCTTGTTGTTGGACTCAAACCAAGCAAATTTGAATCCATCAGGCAAGGTTAAACGATAATTGAGGTCCAGCAAGGCATGCGGGGACGCATTGGTAATTGTGACAATTATTTTGTAATAGTTTGCTGATAATTGCTCGATACTTAAAGCATGAGTTGGCTTGGGCGGTGTAATTGTTGCAAGGCTACGCTGGGTGCTGTTGCTGGGCAGGGTGCTTGATGTTGCCTTTAGAGCGATAGTGTGGGGGCCTTTTCCGGGTTGTTTTGGCTGTAGTTTAAAGACCACTTGCCGGGTTTCGTTAACGGCTAGCCAGCCAATTGTGTGGGGCGTTTCACCCTCAACTAGCACAAACCCTTTTGGAATATCGAGCGACAATACTGTATCCGATGAATCAAAGCCCCCAGAGTTTTGAACGTACGCCACAATAGGAATGGGGGCCGCGTCATTAAAATAGTGCTCGGCAGGAGCTGTAAGCCCTAAACTTAATGCGCCCGGCGATAGCGTAACGCCCCCCAGACCATAAGCTGTACGAATGACACGCGTTCCATTGGGGGGCAGCTCAATGGGGTCCCAGTACATAGCCAGAGCGGTATCGGGTTCGGACTCTCCGGACCGAATAAACGACCGGCCGGTAATGTAGCTAAAGTCCCATACGGCGTCGGCCAGTGTTCCCCAGTTGACGTAGGCGGTGCGATTCGGCGGTGTGATTTTTAAGCGGGGGTTTCGAATCAGGCCTTGCGCAATAACGGTCGGTTTCTGGAGACTATCAAACGTTAACCAGTAATCCACCGGGTAGTCTTTAATGATAGATTCCGATTGAATAGAGCGCTCACCAACACGAAATGGGGCGGCATCGTTGCTACCTAGCCAGGTGTCCATCATAATACGAGCCCCAATGGTGTGCGCCTGGGTATCGGTATTGTGAGCGGTGTAATCAATCAAAACCAAGTCTTTGACTAAAGTGCTAGGGTTTCGAACCATTTGAAGTGTTTGAGTCAGTGTAATTGTATTATAGTGAACCGTTGTTTGAATCGTATCCCCAATGACTGCTTGGCGCGTCACGGTTCCAGTTATGCTGTTTTTTCCAGCACGTTTACTAGCGACTCCACCAAATACGACAGGGTTTCCATCAATTAAAAATGTGGTGTAGGAACTCCATGGGTAGGGTTTACCCAACGAGAGGGGTTGATCGTCATCCAATGGGGTGGCCGGGTTGCCTTGGGTTGTTTGAATGCTAAATCGGCCGGTATTATAGGCCCGATTATTAACATCCACACGAATAAATTCATTTTCGAGTGATAACGTGTTGTTCGCCCATACAGTCATGGTCATGAGGCTAAAAATTATAAATAATCTAGTACTTGTATGCATTATTCGTCTAAAGAAAAAGTATAGTCTTGTTCTAACGTTCCTTCAACCGCAGATCCGCGAAATTCTTGCGGCAAGTACTGTTGTTGGTTAAGGCTATTCAAGTAAGCAGTGTCGAGCTCGGGAAACCCTGATGACTGTAAAATTTTCGCAGAGGCAATGCGTCCACCAATGCCAATACGCAATACAACCCGTACGCGACCTTCCCAGTTGTTAATTAATGCGCGTTTGGGGTATACAGGCGATACAGTTTTGTACACTTCGGGCTGTTTTCGATCCGTATCAAACGGCTGAGGATCTAGCGGAATGGATTCAGTAACCGAAACTGCAGGCGCATCTTGGTGCTTGGGGGCAGGGGCTTCGGGTGGTTCTTTGGGGTAGCTAGCCACTGGCTTTGGCTCTAGTTTTGGCTCCGGTTCTGGCTGAATTTGAACGGGAGAATGATGCCAGCTAGCCGTTAGGGTCTGGTGTGTAAGCTCAGGCGGGTGGTTTAGTGGGTAATAGAGGGTAACGGCCAGGGCTACAAGCGCATGAATGATGCCTGTAATGCCCAAGGCGGACCGGTCAAGGGGTGCCATCGTTCCTGTGGGTTGTGGCGAGCACCGCCTGCTGTCCGCCTGCTTTGTGAACCCGGTCAATAACAGTTACAACGGATTGATAACTTAAGCTGCCATCCGCGCGAATAATAACAGGCAGTGTAGGGTCTGCCTGAATTAATGTAGATAGCTGATTTTGAAATTGGTCGAAGGGCACAACCACGTCATTAATGGACACTTGGTTCTCAGCATCAACATAAATGGTTAACGACGATGTCTGGTGTGGATTGGGACTGGCATCAGGCAAGTTTAACTCAAGGCCATTATTGGTGTTGAGCGTGGTGGAAACGGAAAAAAATATTAATAAAATAAAGACAACATCAATTAACGGAATTAAATCAATGGTTTGATTGGTTACTTTCAGACGAGAGGTATTCAGAAAGGCGCGCATAGAGTTTTAATTACGCGTCTAATTGATTGCATGCTTCAATGACGTCACGAACACAGGCATCCAGGGCATGGCGGTAGCGATGCGCTTTTTCTTCGATAATACGGTACATAATCATTAAAGGAATTGTAATAGACAACCCCGTGACCGTGGTAATTAAGGCTTGGGCAATGCCTCCGGATAGCTGTTGGGTGTCATTAATGGGGCCACCGGACAATACATTAAAAATATCGATTAGCCCAATGACGGTTCCTAGTAGCCCCAGGATTGGGGTAATTGTAATAATGCTGGATAAAACAGCCATACTCTGATCCAACTCTGGTGCAGTAGTGGGTAAGTTTTGCTGAACAGTATCTTGAATAATTGCATAGGGCTGATCAGATAGTGTCAGGCTGGAGGCTAGTATGCGGTGGGTAGCGAATCGAGACTGGCTTAATTTTTCAATGGTAGCGGGCTTGCCAACACGTTCCAGATGCTGAGTAATCATGTGAGTTAATCGGTCTTTTTGAACCAGGTTAGCTTTAAAAAACAATAGTTTTTGAATAACAATATAGCACCCATAAAAGGAGCAAAGTCCCAATACAATCATAATGGGGCCGCCCTTAATTAGTAGATTTAGCATAGATAGAAACTCCTAATTCAAATTGTTAATCGTGTGTATCAATTTATTTAGACTACCATATTTTTTATTAAATAAAAATCGAAGGACAGGCTTGTTGGGGAATGGGTCTGAATCAACACACGCTTGATCATAATAGTTGAAAATACCGTCAGTGGTTACCGCATCACCGCAGGTTTCTGTAAGTGTTTGCAGGTGATGGCTGGATAATTCTCGATTCAGACGAACAAAAGCATGGGCCTCTCGATAAAAGATAGAATGGTAGCCACTGTAAAAATGGCAAATATGCTTAGTGGCTACGTGGGGGTCGCTGGTTATCACAAATAAACCCATGTCATCAGGTGAAATAAGCTGTCGTTCAAGTAACTCTTCCTTAACAAAAGTGAGCCATGAGTCCCAGTAGCACGAATTTTTCTCATGCATTAATACAAGCGGGCGTGGGGCGCATCGTCCGGTTTGGATCAAGGTTAATAATTCAAACCCTTCATCGTGGGTGCCAAAGCCTCCGGGGCATAAAATTGTAGCGTCTGATTCTTTAATAAAAAATAGTTTTCGCAGAAAAAAATAATTGTAATGGACTAATTTCGAACTATGTTTAATAAATGGATTGGGTTCTTGTTCAAAGGGTAAGTCAATGTTGAGGCCAAAACTCCGGTCGGGACCGGGGCCTTCATTGCCAGCCGCCATAATGCCATCACCAGCACCGGTAATGACAAAAAAACCAGATCGAGATAACTCAGTCGATACGGCTTTGGCTAACTGATAATCGGGGTCATCGCTTGGCGTACGAGCGGAGCCAAAAATACAAACCTTTCGACTATCTCTATGGGGTAAAAAAACTTTAAATGAATGGTATAGCTCATCTAAAGCGGTAATGGCAATTTTTCGATCACTTGTAGTGGGTGTGGTGAGCCATATTTTAGCTAAAGAGGACAATGCGGCATCAATATCTTTTGAATCTGTATGCGTGGACAAGGCATCGGATAGCGCGTGAATGGCGGTAGTAACAGCGTCAGGAATTAGCATTTGAAACAACCGATTCAATTTCGATACCAACATCTTTCGGCAATCGCGACACTTCAATGACAGCGCGTGCGGGGTATGGCTCTGAAAAATAAGTGCTGTAGACCTGATTAATTGTGTCAAAGTCATTCATGTTTTTAATATAAATTGTGTTTTTTATAACATCGGTTACCTGTGCGCCGGCAGCCGTAATAATAGCGAGCAAGTTATCAAGGGCTTGATGGGCTTGATCCGCAATGCGGGTCGGGATATCCCCGGTTTGGGGATTTATAGGAATTTGACCCGAAACATAGAGTAGTCCTTTGTGGTTAATTGCTTGTGAGTAAGGCCCAATTGGTTGGGGCGCGTTTGATGTGTTAATGGTATTCAGGGGCATTTAAAACTAGTTTAGCAGAAAAGCAATTGCCTGTTAAGCGGTTACGGTTTTAATCGGTAGCCCGTTTTAAAAATCCAATGAATAACCATGAGGGATACCAATAGGAAAATAGCAATCATTACAAAGCTGGTGGTTAGGCTAACATCGCCTTTGCCATAAAAGCTCCATCGAAACCCACTGATTAAATACACAACAGGATTAAATAACGATACGGTCTGCCAAAACGGTGGCAACATTGAAATCGAATAAAAACTACCCCCTAAAAATGTCAGAGGGGTAATAATCAAAGCCGGAATAATTTGGAGTTTTTCAAAGTTTCCCGCCCAAATTCCAATCATAAAGCCAAACAGGCTAAAGGTAACGCATGTTAGTATTAGAAATACAAGCATAAGCCAGGGGCTTTGAATGCTAACAGGTGTGAAAATAAACGAGGTGCCCAGGATCAGAAACCCAATGATAATGGCTTTAGAAGCCGCGGCACCAACATAACCCAAAACAATTTCGACATAGGACAAAGGGGCAGACAAAATCTCATAAATAGTACCGTTAAAGCGAGGGAAATAGATCCCAAATGATGCAGTGGCAATGCTTTGTGTGAGTACCGAGAGCATAATTAATCCCGGTACTATAAATGAGCCATAGCCAATCCCATCAATTTCATTAATTTGAGACCCAATGGCAGATCCAAACACAACAAAATACAAGCTTGTGGATAAAATAGGGGCTAAAACACTTTGAACAATCGTACGTCTCATGCGCATAATTTCCGCTTTATAAATGGTAAAAACAGATTGAAGCATCATGCGTTTACCAGTCGAACAAAAATGTCTTCTAATGAGTCTTGCTCCGTTCGAATATCAACATAGGCCAATTTTTGCGTTTGTAGGCTGCTTAACACATCGGCAATTGTGTGGGGCCCGGTTTCAGAGTTGTAATGAAATTTAATACACTGGTTATTGAGTAACTCAAGGGATAAGTGACGCAAAGGTTCCGGTAGTTTGGAAAGGGGATGTTGAAGATCAATCATCACAGTTTTAGCACTCATTTTTTTCATTAAAGTATGTTTATCTTCAACAAGCATTAAGCGGCCGTTATTCAAAATCCCAATGCGATCGGCCATTTCTTCGGCCTCTTCAATGTAATGAGTGGTTAATATAATGGTCACTCCATTGGATTTAAGTGTTTGGAGTTGTTTCCACATGGCTTGGCGGAGTTCCACATCAACACCAGCGGTGGGCTCGTCTAAAAATAAAATTTTAGGCTCATGGGCTAAGGCTTTGGCAATCATAACGCGACGCTTCATCCCCCCAGATAGCGTAATCATTTTTTGATCCCGTTTATCCCATAGAGACAGCTGTTTTAGCAGGTCTTTTAAATAGGCATCATTTCGGGGCAGTCCAAATAATGATCGGCTAAAGCGAACCGTTTTCCAGGGGGTGTCAAAAATATCGATGGTAATTTCTTGAGGGACTAAGCCAATTTGTTTGCGAGCGGCGCGGTAGTCGTGATAAATATCATAGCCATTCACGGTAACTTGTCCGTTTGTCCGTGTGGTTAAACCGCATACAGTACTGATTAGCGTGGTTTTTCCAGCCCCATTGGGGCCCAGAAGTGCAAATAACTCGCCACTGCGTATTGATAACGATACAGTGCATAGTGATTGCACACCGGAAGCATACGCTTTACTTAAGTTTTTAATTGTAATAATGTCAGACATTCTCATTCAAGAGTAGCATTAATAGGCGTTATTTTGAACGGGCAGCGAATCATTGGGAATAACTCGATAGGCCCCAGCGCTTAGATCACCCAATTCAATGGTGCCGAACTGAAGCCGAATGAGTCGGTGTACACGGTTGCCAACGGCGTACAGCATCCGGCGAATTTGTCTGTTTTTTCCTTCCGTTAGTGTAATTTCAAGATGACGAGCCGTGGTTTGATGAATGCGGCAGGGTTTTGTAACATAGTTGCCAATATCGACACCGGATTCCAAAGCGGCTACTTGAGACTGAGACAGGGGGTGCGCGGCTAGTACGCGGTATAAGCGAGAATGTGGCTCGGCATTATTTAAAAAATAATTGGCTACCGAACCATTGTCAGTGAGTAAGATAAGCCCTTCTGATGCTTTGTCCAATCGACCGATAGCGTTTAGGTGCCGGTATTTTTGAGGCAGCAAATCGGTAATTTCTCGCTCACCCGATTGTTTGCAATTCGTGACAATGCCGGCGGGTTTATGAAAGGCCAAGATACAATAAGTTGTCATTTCCGCTAGAGCCTCGTCTGAAAATGATACGGTATCAGTTTCTGGGTTAATTCGGGTGCCGGGTGTAGTGACTGGCGTTCCATTAATTAAAATCCAGCCATTTTTTAAAAACGCCTCAGCTTTTCGACGAGAGATAATGCCGGCTTGAGATAGGTATTTTTGAATGCGCATACTCATGATTGATGCAAATGCTGAATAAGCTTAACGCTTGCAGTGGGAAACGGATAGTGGTGTAAATCATCCAACGACACCCAGCGTAAGGCATCCGTTGTAATGGGGGTTGGGGTGCCTGAAATTAGTGTGCACCAATATGCATGAACGGTGATTTTAAAATGGCTGTACGCATGATTAATGCTAGCAATTGCGTCCAGGCAATCAACAGTTAGTCGGGTTTCTTCATAAACTTCTCGAATTACTGTTTCAGTCAGAGATTCATTGGGCAACTGCTTGCCACCAGGAAATTCCCAAAGCCCACCAAGCATCTGTTCTTTTTTTCGTTTACCAATTAATACGCAATTATTATGCTGAATGACACCAATGCCAACAGGGTAGTGGGGGACTTTTTTTCGTGCCGGCCGATTAGGCAAATGCGCAACTTGATTGTTTGTAAATGCGAAGCAACCCGCCTGTAACGGGCAAGCGGGGCATTGGGGAGACCGGGGTTTGCAGACTAAGGCGCCCAATTCCATCATGGCTTGATTAAAATCGGACGGTTTTTGAGTCTTAACAGCCGGCAAAAGACGATCAAATAAATGAGTCTTCATTCGTTGAGTCGTACTGTCTTCAGGCAAACCAAAAAATCGAGTAAACACACGAATTACATTGCCATCGACGACAGGGACGGGTTCCCCAAAGGCAAGGCTCGCTACAGCCGCTGCAGTATAAAACCCAAGACCGGGCAATTCTTTTAAGTTGGCGTATTGAGTGGGCCAGCCAGTGGCGTTAATAATTTTGGCAGCGGCATGCAAATTGCGCGCGCGGGAATAGTATCCCAAGCCTGCCCATAATTTTAGTATGGTATCTTCCTCTGCATTGGCTAAATCGGATAACTCTGGGAATGCTTCAATGAAGCGATTAAAATACGGAACAACCGTGTCTACTTGGGTTTGCTGAAGCATAATTTCACTCACCCAAATGGGATAGGGGTTGGGGGATTGGTTTCTCCAGGGCAATACCCGTTGCTGTTTTTTGTACCACTGGGTGAGTGCATCGGGCCAGTCAACCAGTGCTGACATTTAATTAGGAAAGTAGCGGTTTGAGTTCGCCGGTTTCATACAATTCCATAATAATATCACAGCCCCCGATAAAGTTAGCATTAACATATAACTGGGGCACAGTTGGCCAGTCGGTGAATTCTTTAATGCCCTGACGCAAGGCATCATCTTGCAACACATCGCGAGTTTCGTAAGGGGTACCTAAATCATTTAAAATTTGGATAACTTGTGCTGAAAACCCACATTGAGGGGCAAACTTAGTCCCTTTCATATATAGGATAACAGCATGTTGATTAATGTCGTTTTTTATTTGGTCTTTTGCAAGCGCGACGGGATTGCTCATTGGGAACCTCCTCAGATTCAAGATAAGAATAAAGATGTTTTTTTTCAGCCCAAGCAGCGGGCGTGAATGTTTTCAAAGCCAGGGCATGCACTTTTGTTTCAAGTTGGGCTTTCAAAGCATTCATAACAACTTGGTGTTGTTTAACCAGCGGTACGCCTTCAAATGATGGGCAGATGACAATGGCTTGAAAATGCTTGCCATCGTGCTCGGGGTTGAGGATATAGGCGGTTGACTCCGGCAACGCGGATTCAATAACGGATTGAATAGTACTAAGCATGGGTAATTAACCAATTTATAATATCTTGAGATTCGTATAAGGGTTGACCGTCAATAAACAGGCAAGGAACTTGGGTTTTACCCCCAACGGCGTTTAGACGGGCACGGTTCTTGGGATTGGTTTGGGTATTGCATAGGGTAACTGGCGATTGATGGGTGTGGATATGATTCAGCACAAGTTGACAGTAGGGGCACTGATCAAAGTAAAATAGTTCAAGTTTATGCTTATCCATAGTGGCAGTCTACAAGGAATTAGGCGTACACGTCAATTGATGGGGGTATCGGTAGTTTCGAATCGAATGATATCATTCATCAACCAATCCAAATCAGCATTCATAAGCGCTTCGCTGGCCACTTTTTTCTCTTGGGGTTCCGCCGTCCGAACAGCTCTAAAGTGCTGCTCAATTTCTTTGCGGGATTGGTGGCAAAATGCTGTCGTTAAGGCTTGGATTGTTTTGGGGTTTTGATGATTATGCAAAATAGATTCTGCTTTAGATAGGGTTGCAGCCATGGCAAACAGTTGAGTGCCAATATCAACGTAATGCGCAAGAATAGCCTGTTGGTATTCTAGCTTTGGGCCAAACCGAACCATCGTGTGAAACAAGCTACGTGCTAGCCGTTTGGATGTTCGTGAAATATAATGCAGTTGAGATAAATTGCGCTGATTTAAGTGCTTGATTGAAAAGATAGACCAAGAGGGTAGCCAAAGCTTGGGGTACCATAGAGAATAAAATAGACCCGCTTTTAATACAATACCAATTTTTTTACTGATACTAATGGCGGGGTTGCTTAATGCAAACACAGTTTTAATATGTAAATCCATGGCTTCTCGTGCAATAAACAAATGCATAATTTCGCTGGTGCCTTCGATAATTCGATTAATTCGCGTATCACGCATAACCCGTTCAATGGGAATGCCAGGTTCATTTCGTTTGCGTAACGAGTCCGCGGTTTCAAAGCCTCGCCCGCCGCGTATCTGCATGGTTTTGTCCACAATATCCCATGCACGTTCGGATCCAAAATACTTGGCAATGGCTGCTTCTAAACGAACATCAGCCGTTTCGTTTTCAATCAGCGAACAGGTTAAAAAGCTCATCGCATCAATGGCGAATGTATGGGTGGCAATATCATTGACCAAATTAGCGACGGCTTGATGCTTGCCAATAGATTGTCCCCATTGCACCCGTTGCTTGATCCAATCTTGGCAGTAAGACAAACACACTTTGCCCGTCCCGGCAGAAATGACGGGAATGGTGAGACGCCCCACATTGAGGGTGGCTAATGCAATTTTCAAGCCATCACCCAAGTTTCCGATAATATTTTCTTTAGGAACTTTGACGTCTTTAAACTCCATCCAGCCGTTTCGAATGGCCCGAATGCCCATAAACTCACATTCGTGCAAGACGGATAGCCCAGGGGTAGGCGCTTCAACAATAAAGGCCGTAATTTGTTTTTTTTCTTTTCCATGAACCAGCTTGGGGGGCGTTTCAGCCATGACAACCAACAGTTCAGCCGCAGGGCCATTGGTTGTCCATAGTTTTTGACCATTAATAATGTAGTAATTGCCGTCGTCAATGGGGGTCGCTGTAGTGCCCATACGTGCTGGATCAGAGCCAACATCGGGTTCAGTTAATGAAAAAGCGGATACGGCACCGGCCGCTAATCGAGGCAAGTACTTTTCTTTTTGTGCGTCATTGCCGAATTCTTTTAATGGTTGCGGAACCCCGATGCTTTGGTGAGCGGATAACCACACGGCAGTTGACCCGCACCAACTGGCGACTAGTTCCATTGCGCGCACATAATTCGTAATAGATAACCCCATGCCGCCGTAAGCTTTGGGAATTTTCATGCCAAAATACCCGCCGGCTTTTAAGGCGTCAAGTGCTGTTTCGGGCAATACGCCGCTTTTGTCAACCGCCTCTGGGTTAATGTGTGTTTTTAGGCATTTTTCTAATTCAACCAATACGGCATCGCCAATGGCTTTGTCGGTGTCCGATTGTGCGGGATAGGGATGAATCAAATCCCATCGGAACGACCCTTTAAATAGTTCAGCTGTAAAGCTGGGGTGTTGCCATTTTGTTTGTCGTGCAGATTCTGCTAAATCCATGGATGCTTGCTTGTCTTGTTTACCGGGTTTGTTCATTATCTATCTCCTTAATAAAATCGTTGATTGTTTGCGGCCATAGTCACCAATAGATCACTGGGTGAAAATCGGGGGTGAATGGTATCGGCTAGGGCTTTTAATTTATTGACTACAGTGTCAATGCCTATTGCATCCGCGTATCGCAATATGCCACCACGAAATGGCGGGAATCCGATGCCCATAATTAAGCCCATATCTAATAATTTAGGGTCAGACACAACAGCCTCCTCTAAGCATCGTGCGGCTTCGTTTAATAAAGTGAGCATCAATCGGTCTTCAATCGCAGTGCTTGCGTACGCTTTAGGCACGACGGTGTTCGTTAGTTTTTTGTTGACAGTTTTTTTGCTCGTGTAGTCGTAAAATCCGTAGCCCGTTTTTTTACCTAGCCAGCTAGGGTTTTGTTCGAAGACTTCAAATAAACTAGAAATGCGTAAGCGCTCACCAAAATGATCGCCCAGTTGATTGGCTACTTTCATGCCAATATCGATACCAACTTCGTCAACCAAAGTTAACGGTCCTACGGGCATTCCAAATTGAGTAGCAATGCGGTCAATAGCTGCAATTGAGTACCCCTCACACACCATATGAGCCGCTTCATTAATATAAGGTATTAAAATTCGATTAATTAAAAAACCCGGGCTGTTTTTAACAACAATGGGGATTTTCTTAAGTTGCTTGGCTAAAGAAAATGTAGCTTGAAGCGTTTCAATATTGGTGGCGGATCCGGGGATAACTTCAACCAAGGGCATGCGATTAACAGGGCTAAAAAAATGCATACCAATGAATCGCTCGGGGTGTTTTAGCCCATTTGCCATGTGATCAATCGATAGCCCTGATGTGTTGCTGGCCAAAATAGCCGCTGGGTCAATATGGGGCTCAATGGCCTGGAAAACAGTTTGTTTAATCGCAAGGTCTTCAACGATGGCTTCAATAACAAACGATTGTTTGGATAAGCTAGTAGGGCTAATGTTGCCAGATAAACGATGTAACA
>CERI01099658.1_pt1 | contig 19356 bp, 12 predicted proteins | sample 350261 | NCBI WGS metagenome assembly CERI01 (sample SAMEA2620979, study PRJEB7988) | marine metagenome | isolation source: saline water (ENVO:00002010), including
CTGTGACATGCCAATAGGTCCATGTGATGATGGTGAAGATGATGGAGGTAATAATATTCTATGCTCCGACATAAGCAATCCATTTGAATGTATTGGAAGTGGCTGTGAATGGGTAGGCGGAAATATTCCTGGCGCAGGTTATTGCGTAGATGAAAATATAGAAGATTGTGATCCAAATTTAATGTGTGGTGGGGCTTTAACTTGTGTAGATGATTTATTATATCCAACAACTTGTGGTCCTGATAATTGTGACGATCCGATTGGTGATTGTGAAGATGTATTGGAATGTGAGGATGGTGAATTTAATAATGAAAATCCGTGCAATCCTTTTGAATGTTTTAATGGTCAATGGTATGAAATTGTGATTGATTGTGCCGAACAAATGGGTGTACCATGTGAAAATGGTGAGTATGTTGATCCTCCAGAAGGAGAGTGTTGCTCAATATGTGTTGAGCATGATAATGACCCTGATGCTACATTATATTTAGGTTATGCAACAGCTATTCCAAATTCTGAGGTATCTATCCCATTTTATATCAACTCTAATGAACCTGTAGGAGGGCTACAATTTGAAATTCATTCACCTTTACATAGCGGTGGAAGTGGAGGTTTTGTTAATCCAAGCTCAATAGAATCTATGATTGACTGTTTTAATACAGAATTTAATGTTATAGATAATTCCTTATTAGTTATTATGTTTAGTCTTGAGGGATGTACTATAGACCCAGGTGAAAATTATGTCGCAAATATAAATTATTATATTCCAGGATCAGCTGATTTAGGTCAAAATATTCCTTTAGAATTTACTAGCACTATTGTCTCTGATCAATTTGGAAACGAGATTTCATCTAGAGGCGAATCTGGCTCCGTACTTGTTGGAATGCAAGGAGATATAAATGGCGATAATCAGGTGAATGTTTCAGATATAGTCTTAGCTGTCCAATTTGCAATATCATCTCTAGTACCTAATGAGTATCAATTATGGGCTGGAGATATTAATGATGATGAAATGGTTAATGTGTTAGATATTGTTACAATTGTAAACATGATTTTAAACTAAAATCTCAATGTTTAAGATTTTAGCTTTATTGACTATTTTATACAGTACTAAAACTATAGTTGATTCTGGACAATTAAAGGACATAAATCCTCATTTTTCCGGTACCTGTAAATCCATAGATAATATTCCTGGAGCAGAAGATATTACTATTTTAGAAAATGGTCTGGCAATTATTTCTTCAGATTTTAGAAGAAGAATTAAAAAATCTAATTTTTTATATCCTATTGAAAATAAAGATTCGAATTCTATTCAAGGCAATATTTTTTTTTATGATATAGAATCTAATAATCCAAAACCTATAAGAATGACATCAAGTTTAAATTTTGAATTTCATCCACATGGAATCTCAGCATTTATTAATGAAAAAAATAATTTATACTTATCTGTAGTTAATCATACCTCAAAAGGAGATTTTATAGAATTATTTTATTATGATAATATTGATCTTGTACATATTAAAACTATTTCAAGTCCTGATCTTGTAAGTCCAAATGATATTGTTTTGATTAATGAAAATCAATTTTATGTTACTAATGATCATAGCTCTAAAAAACCATTTTTTAAATTATTTGAAGATTATTTACAAACATCTAAATCTAATATATTGTTTTATGATGGCTCCAGTTTTATTGAGGTTGTATCTGATTTGCAATATGCAAATGGTATTAATATAAGTAAAGATAAAAAAACAATTTATTGTGCTGAGACTATTGGAAAAAAATTAAATATTTACAATAGAAATCTCTTAGATAATTCGTTATCATTAATTAATTATATTGAAATAGATAGTGGTCTTGATAATATAGAAGTAGATTTAAATGGTGATTTGTATATAGGTTCACATCCAAAATTATTTGAATTTATAAAACATGCTAAAGATAAAACCAATTTGTCTCCATCACAAATATTTAAGGTATCCTCTGATTATGAATCAGTTAATGAAATTTTTTTAAGCGATGGAAGTGATCTGTCAGCTTCAACTGTAGGTGCTTTTTATAATGGTAGATTATTAATTGGAGCTCTTTTTGATAATCACTTTTTATATTGTGAGCTTGAAGATGATACTATATATTAGAATCGATAAAAATAGTGAAAAATTAGGTAAATAATGATTAATAAAAATAGTTTATTTTATTTGTTTTTACTTTTTAATTTAGTTTTTTTGGAAGAAAAAATTACTTTCGAAAGTGCCAATCCATTTACTTTTAAAGATATTATAGTGTCTTTGGAAGATTTGGACGTTCAGGATGTATATGGAATTTTAAAATTTCCAACAGATTTTAATTCTAATTATCAATATCCATTAGTTATTGGAGTTGCTGGTAGTTTAGGGTGGCACGACCATAATTATGAATACATGCAGATGTATAGGGATATGGGAATTGCAACTTTTGAATTAAAGAGTTTTTCTAGTAGAGATGTAACTTCAACTGTGGGATCACAAATTGAAGTAACAATGGCTTCTATGATTTTAGATTCTTATAGAGCTCTTGATATTTTGTCAGATAATAAAAATATTAATAAAGATAATGTAGCTATCACAGGATGGAGCTTGGGTGGTGGAGTTGCACTATTTTCAGGCTGGAATAATTTAATAGAAGCTATTAGTCCAAATAATAATTTTGCTGCCCATCTACCTATTTATCCACCATGTTTTGTAAAAGCAGATTCGATGAATTTTACAGATGCTCCTATACATATTTTAATTGGTGAATATGATGATTGGACACCAGCATTAGCATGTGAAGAATTGGTTGATTCATTAAAAGATAATAAAAATAATATTAATATTACCGTTTATGATGAATCTCACCATGGCTTTGATTCAGATAGACCTTATAAATATATTGAAAATGGATATAGTTTTACAGATTGTACATTTAAAGTCGGTGAAAATGGAGCTCCTATGATGAATTTCCTTAATATCCCCATGACTTCACCTTTTCTGCAAAAGTTAGGATTCTCTTTTTGTGTTTCGAGAGGAACAACTGTTGAAGGAAACAGTGCTAGTAAATTAAAAGCCCATATGTTTTCAACTTCATTTATGAAAAAATATTTAATAGATTAATATTTAAATGATATATATATGCATTTATTTATTTAGCTTTAACCTTATTCTTTGCGCCTATCTTGAAAATATTCCTGTTGAATTAATTCAGCCAGATGGCTCAATAATTAATTGTCTAACATCGGGAGATGAATATTATCATTATTTACATGATGAAGATGGATATACAATTTTACAAAGTGAAAAAGATGGATTTTATTATTATGCTATTAAACAAAATAATGATTTGTTGACATCTAGTCATCGAGTTAATTCTATAAATCCTCAAAGCATGGACATAGAAAAAAAAGTTATAATATCTCCATCCGAATATAAAATTAGAAAAAGCTTATATTGGGAAGATGTTGAATATAGAGATGCACCTACTATTGGTACAGTAAATAATTTAAATGTATTTATTAGGTTTGATGGTGAAGAAGAATTTCCTAACTCTCGCTCATATTATGATATTCCATTTAATGATGTCGAGGGTCCTTCAATGGTCCACTATTTTAAAGAAGTATCCTATGAACTTTTAACAGTAAATACAACTCATTATCCAATTAGTGAACCATCATTAAATATTTCATACGAAGATGAATATCCAAGAGATTATTATAAACCTTTTAATGAAGTAACAAACCCTATTGGTTATCAGAATGATAATCAATCTAGAACTAGAGAACATATATTGTTAAAAAATGCTATTGAATATATAGCTAGCGAGGTTCCAGAAGACTTGGATATTGATTCCAATAATGATGGCTATGTTGACAATGTCACTTTTTTAGTTAGAGGTGTTCCAGGAGCATGGGCAGATCTATTATGGCCACATAGGTGGGCACTCTATAGTGAAGAGGCATACATAAATGGTCTTAGGGTATACGATTATAATTTAAATTTAGAACAAGGTGGTTATTTTACAGTTGGAACATTATGTCACGAATTTTTTCATTCATTGGGTGCACCCGATTTATACCATTATTGGGATGATGTTTCACCAGTAGCAGTAGGAGGGTGGGATGTTATGGATGCTTCAAGTGATATACCCCAGTCAATGTCAGCGTACATGAAGTATAAATATACGGATTGGATTACTGATTTGCCAATTTTAAGTAATGGTGGAACTTATGAAATTAATCCCCTTTCAAATCCTATTAACAATATTTTTAGAATTAATTCTCCATTATCAAATGAATATTTTGTCATTGAATATAGAGTTAAAGAAGGAATATATGAAATTAATACTCCCGGAGGAGATAATGGTCTGTTAATTTATAGGGTAAATGATAGTTTGAATGGCAATGGAGATGGTCCTCCTGATGAACTTTATTTATATAGACCTAATGGAACTTTAAATTCAAATGGAAGCTTTGCAGGTGCACCATTTAGTGATTCTTTAGGTAGAACTCAATTTAATGATGGAACTAATCCTAGTTGTTTCTTATCAGATGGAACCTCTGGTGGAATTAATATATCTAATATTAGTGATTTTGGGGAAACAATGACTTTTGATATAGTTAACTTGATTTTAGTAGCAAATTTTGATGGCTTAACATTTGACTTAGATCAAGATGGAGTTGCAAACCCTGGGGAAGAAGTATTGTATAATTTTTCTATTTCTAATCTTTCAAATGGTATTAATGCCCAAAGTATTATTGCTTCAGTATCTACATCAAATGATAATGTCTCAATATTAAATCCCATTATTGATTTTGGTAATATAAATTTTAATAACCAAGAGACGACATCTCTAATAATTAATTTAGGAGAAACTGTTTTTGGAGCAGTAGATTTTAATGTTTCAATAGATGCTCAATATTTAGAAAATAATCAAACTCTATATTACGATGAGCAATTTGATTTTAATATTCAAGTTACTTTAAATGAAAATGGTTTTCCTTATTCAACATTGAATGAAGTTAGGCCTTCGCCTATTGTTTCAGATTTAAATTTAGATGGCGAATATGAGTTGATATTTGGAGATCATTTTGGTTACATTCATGCAGTAAATTCTAATGGGATACCTATTTTACCTAATATTTTTCCTGTTGAAACTGGCGGTCAAATTTGGGGATCACCAGCTATGGCTGATATTGATAATGATGGATATCAGGATATAGTCATATGTTCAAAAGATAAAAATATATATGCTATAGATAAAGATGGAATTAAATTTATCACTGAAACAAATTCACAGCTTATAGGAACGCCAACAATTTGTAATATAGATAATGATATTGAGTTAGAAATTATAATTGCTGGATATACTAATAATCAGCAAAATTTATGGGCTTTAAATCACGATGGTTCAATAGTCTCAGAATTTATGTTAACATCAAATGAAAAAAATAAAAGTGGTTTTTCTGTAGCTGATTTTAATAATAATAATTTAGATGACATAGTTTTTGGAACAGACTCTAAGAATTTATATTTAGTTTACGATGATGGGACTATAGCTGAAGGCTTTCCTTTTGAATCTGATGGAAAATTTAGAATTTCTCCAATTATCGTAGATCATCTGGGTGAAAAAATTATTATAGCTCCTTCTGAAAACAATTCACTTTATGGAATTTCACAAACTGGTTCAATTATTTTTGAAATTCCTTTTCAAGGAAGAATTACAACCTCTCCAAGTATATTAAACTATAATAATACTCTGACAATTTTTATAGGTTTAGATAATGGAAGTATATATGGAATTGATTTATCTGGAGATATAATGTATGAATATACTGTTCAAGGTGAAATTATTGGTTCTATTATATTTTCAGATATAGATAATGATTTAAATCCAGATATAGTTGTAGTGACAGACTTTGGTAAGATTTATTTATTTGATATTAATGGTATGATTTTTCAAAATTTTCCAATAACCTATGAATTTCCTAATTCATCTGCTCCTTTAGTATATGATATTAATCAAGATTTAGATTTAGAAATAATTGGAGGAAGTACTAATTCAGTTTATGTAATTGATTATAAGATGAATGGTAGCACTAGTAACTATTGGAACCTATACAAAGGTAATAACTCAAGAACGGGCTATTACTATTTTAATTGTAGTGCTGGAGATTTGGATCAAAATAGTATTATTAATATTTTAGATATTATTTCTCTAGTAAATATAATTATTAGTGAAATTAACATCGATAATTATGATTTGTGTCAAATTGATTTGAACAATGATCAAAATGTTAATGTATTAGATGTTATTTTAATGACAAATTTAATTTTAGAATTCTAATCATGAAGTTCTTTATTTTGATTTTTATTTTTTTATTAAGCTGTGCAGATAAAAATTTTATTATTTATTCTATTGATGGTAAAAAATTAAGTAGTGATGTTTATGATTCTGAAAAAGATAATTTCAATAAGTTTAATTTATATTTTTCAAAAGACGAAATTCAGAACGAATATTATAAAGTTAATATTATTGCAACAGATTATTTTCATTATGGTCAATTCTTTTTTGATAAAAATTTTATGAAAATATTAGAGAGTAGGACACTTAATATAGGTGCTGATGCTTTAATATTTGAAAAAAATAGAACAGATTTTCCAGACTATGATGATAATTACTTATATTTTACTGCGATAAAATATAAAAATTAATTTTAAAGGAATTTTAATATCATTAAATTAAATAGACTATAAGAAAACAGTTTTTGTATATCTTAGTTAATAAAAAATATCTTACTTTGATAATCAATATGAATCTTTGAAATTTTAAGGAATAAAAGTAGTTTATTGTCACTAGATACTAGTAATAAAATATTGAAAAGAAAAAATAATAATATTAAGGTTTTGATTAAAGGCAAGTTTGCACCTGAATTATCTAATACTAAGGATTCTTTATTTTATTTTTCATATAAAGTTAATATACATAATTGTGGGCAAAGTAAAGTTCAGTTATTAAGCAGGCATTGGAATATTAAAGATGCTCTTGGAAGAAATAGAGTAGTTGATGGAGAAGGTGTGGTTGGTGAAAAACCTTTTATAAACCCTGGTTCTAATTTTGAATATCAAAGTTATTGTCCGCTTGAAACATCATTTGGTTGTATGAAAGGTTTCTATATGATGAAAGATGAATATGGTAATTGTTTTAAAATACCTATACCAAATTTAGGGCTGGTTTCATCTGATCAAATTAATTAATAATTTTATGGCAAAAAAAATATACTATTCAATGAATGATGTTCCCTTAGGAACTGAAATGATTGTAAAGAAAAATAATAAAAAAGTAGTTTTAGTTCAATTACATAATTTCCCTACTACTTTTAAAACAAAAGATGAAAATGGGGTTGAAGAAAAATATTATACTTACGAAGTTGATATTCTTCATTGGCCTCCAAAGTAGATAATGGTGGCTGTAGTTCAGCTGGTTAGAGCACCTGATTGTGGTTCAGGATGTCGTGGGTTCGAGTCCCATCAGCCACCCAAAATTAACGCCTCTGTAGCTCAACTGGATAGAGCACTGGATTTCGGTTCCAGGTGTTGGGGGTTCAAGTCCTCCCGGGGGCACTAAAAAAGGAAAAAATATGTCAAAAAAAATATCAAAATCACAGTTAAGCTCGTTTAAAAAAGAATTTGATTTATCTAAACATTGCAAAAATACGATGAATACTCTGACAAGATCTAAACTAGAAGACGCAACCATGGATTGGGATACTTATAGAAAATTAGATCATAATTATTCTAATATTGTAAAAGATGAAATGTCAAAAGTTACTAACCAAAAAGCAAGTGGAAGATGTTGGGGGTTTGCAGCCTTAAATCTTATGAGAATAGATTTTGCAAAAAAATATAATTTATCTGATTTTGAATTTTCTCAGAGTCACTTTATGTTTTTTGATAAGTTGGAGAAATCAAATTATTTTTTAGAAAATATTTTATCTACATTGGATGAAGATTTTGATAGTAGGATAGTTATGTGGCTTCTAGATTCTCCTATTCAAGATGGTGGGCAGTGGGATATGTTCGTTAATTTAATGGAAAAGTATGGGGTCGTTCCTCAAAGTGCAATGCCAGAATCATTACATTCAAGTTCTTCCAGATCAATGAATATTGTTATAACTAGAACATTAAGAAAATTTGCAAGTATTTTAAGAGACGATTATAGCGATGGTGTTTCTTTGGAAGAATTAAGAAAAATTAAAGTTGAAATGATGTCAACTATTTTTAAATTGCTTTGTGAATTTATTGGTAAACCACCTGAAAAATTTGATTGGCAGACTAGAGATAAAAAGAAAAATTTTATTAGTTATAAGAATATTACTCCAATCGATTTTTATAAAAAGATGGTTCCATTCAATCTGAATGACAAAGTATGTTTAATCCATTGTCCAATGTCAAATAAAAAGTTTAATAAACTTTATACTGTTAGTTATTTAGGTAATGTAGTTGAAGGTCAAATTATAAAATATCTGAATGTTCCAATTGATGAAATGAAAAAAGCAGCAATTAAATCTATTAAAAATAATGAAGCAGTCTGGTTTGGATGCGATGTAGGTAAAATGTTCCATAGGGATCTTGGTGTCATGCATAATAAATTATACGATTATGAATTATTTTTTGGTATTAATCCAGATATGGATAAAGCAACAAGATTAGAATATGGTGATAGCCAGATGACTCATGCGATGTTGTTTACAGGTGTAGATATTAAAAATAATAAATCTACTAAATGGAGAGTTGAAAATAGTTGGGGAAATAAAAGTGGTGATAAAGGTTATTTTTTAATGTCCGATGATTGGTTTGATGAATACAATTATGAAGTTGTTGTAGATAAAAAGTATTTGACAAAAGACATTCTGAAATTATTTACGCAAAAACCCGTTTCTCTAAATCCATGGGATCCAATGGGTGCTTTGGCAAAGTAGCATTATTTAATAACTTTTTGAATTATATTATCATAATCTTTTGCTATTTTAGACCATTTGTATCTATTGGAGTATTCTCTAAGTGATTTTTTTGTATTATTCACAATGCACTCTTTCAGTTTTATAAATAAATCAGTTGAATCTTGATAAAAATTGTCAGGATTTAGATCACTATTAAATAATTCAGGATAAGTTAATCTTTTTGGAAGTATTGGAAAAACACCACAATATATTGCTTCAATAACGCTTACCCCAAAAAATTCTTGTTTTGTTGTTACAGGAAGAATATCTGATTTATTAATTAATGAAGCATATTCAGAAAATGATTTTGCATATCCCATATGTATAATTTCATTTGAGAAATATTTTCTAGACTTGGTAAATACATCCATCTCTGTTTGAAATTCTTCACCTAATATTATTAATTTAAACTTTATATTTTCATTTTTAATCTTTTTTAAGCATTCAAAAAACTCTTCAGGATTTTTATCATATTCCCATCTATGATTCCAAAGAATGATAGGACATTGATTTGTGCTATTTTTTTTATATTGATCAAATTTTTCTAAGTCTAATCCGAGGTATGACACTACTGATTTTTTTTCTATAATATCAACATTAAATAAATCATTATTATCAGGAAACTTTTTCAAAAATTTTCTTAATTCTTTAATAAAAATATTTTTATGGTAATATGAATTGAACATTACTAAGTCGCTCCTTAGGGCTGTCGTGTAATTTATAAATCCATAATGATGATCTCTGTTTTTTTCTTTATCTCTATCTTGAGTAGACCATGGATATGTTATTTGATTTTCATGAAAAAAAGAAATAATAGGAATATTTTTTACATTAGCAAGTGAGGTAAAAACAGGAAGATTTAGCATGTCAGTTACAATAATTAAATCTGGTTTCTTATTAACTTCTAAATACTCATTGAACATTTTGGAGAGGGTCACTGCTCCACCATGCATTCTCCATTTCCAAAAGATCCCTTTCAGTGAAATAATATCTATATTATGTTTGCTATGATGCTTGTAACCTAGTGCCCATTGCTTGTGAGATCCAGTAAAAAACGGCTCTATTAATACAATATTCATTTGCTATTTACTTGATTAATTGTTGGATATCAGCAGTTGATGGAAAACTTTTTGTTTTGAATTTTGAGTAAGCAATTTTATTGTTAATTTTAATCTCAAAAGCACCTGATCTTGGATAATCTAGATTGCTAGTTATTTTTGATTTTGGTGATAACTTTTTAATAATTTTTGACACACGGTCAAATTCTGGTTTATAATTTCACCTGATGCAATATTCTATATGTATTTTCATATTATTTAATAATTTTTAAAGTTTCAAGAACAATGTAAATTGACGGTATAAATAAAATTAAACCAATAATTTTCATAAACATATCAGTATCATGATTACCTGTTTTCAAAATTATTAATTTAATACCAACTAAGCTAAAAAAAGCAGACAACATAAATAAGAAGAATTCTACCATTGCTTTAATATATTATCCATTTTTATTTAAACAAAATAATATTCAGCTAGGAACAAAGCATAAAATTATAAGTATACATTATAGTTAACCATAAATAAATAAAAAGGAAAATAAATCATGAAAGATAAAATAATTGCTTTTTCAACCCTTGGATTGGTGTTTGGATTATTTTTTTATTATAAAGTTGTTAGTCCTGTAGACTTAACTTCTGATAATGAAAAAGATAATGCTTTTAATGATACTTTTGAATTTGAAAAAGTTGAGTTGGATAATAACGATATGTCTATTCAAAATAATGAAGTTAATTTAGATGTAGATTCTCAATGCAACCTTTCAGAAGATGAAACAAATATATTAGATTTTTCAAGTGCATTCAAGTATTATAGAATTTGTAATGAGCCTGGAAATAATTTCATTTGGAAAGGTGATTTGTATAGCACTTTATTAAAAGCTGAAATGGAAGATAAAATTATTATTACCAATAATTCAGTAGTTAATAATGAATCAGCTGATAAAAATCATTTAAATCTTCAAAATCAATTAATTGGAATGGATATAAAATAATAATATCTTTTTTTTAAGCTTAGGGCCCAAGTTTAAATTTTTTAAATCTAAGTTGTAATTTTAGAATCAATGGTTTAAATTTGTTTATAAATTTTTACATAATTAATGTCTAATGATATAAATATTAACGATTTTCTTAAAAACTCTCCGATAAAAGGAATGAGAAATTTTATTGTACCTTTTATAGTTGCTTTTCTACTATTGGGATCAATATATACCGTTGATGCAAATGAGAATGCTGTTATACTAAGATTAGGTAAATATAATAGCACACAAGGACCAGGACTTCATTTTAAGCTTCCTTTTATAGATACTGCTGAAAAAGTTAAAGTTGATTATCAATATAAGCAAGAATTTGGATTTAGAACGCTACGATCTGGTGTTAAATCTCAATATTCAAACAGAGGATATGAAGGGGAATCATGGATGCTAACTGGTGATTTAAAAATAGCTGAAGTGAAGTGGGTTGTTCAATATAAAATTAAAGATGCAAAGAATTATTTATTTAATGTAAAAAATGTTGAAAATACAATTTTTGATGTTTCTGAGGCAGCGGTAAGACTAATGATTGGTGATAGATCTTTTATGGAAGTTCTGCAAGCAGAGAGAGAAGCAGTTGCAATCGAATCAAGAAGATATATGCAAGAGCTTTTGGATAAATACAATTGTGGTGTATCAATTCAGCTTGTTCAATTGCAGGGTGTAGTTCCTCCTGAGCCTGTTGCTGATTCGTTTAATGAAGTAAATAGAGCAAAGCAAGAGCAAGAAACGCTTATCAATGAGGGTAAACAAGCTTTCAATCAAAAAATATTTTTAGTTGAGGGACAAGCAGAAAAAATCATAACCGAAGCTAATGGTTATGCAATAGAGCGAACTAATGAAGCTGAGGGGGATGTTGCTTTATTTGAATCTATTTTATTAGAATATAATAAAGCTCCACAAATCACAAAAGATAGACTTTATTTAGAAACAATGGAATATGTGTTATCTAATAATAAAAATAAAATTATAGTTGATAAAGATATCGAGAATCTTGTTCCTTTTTTGAATCAAAAATTAAATGGATTTAAATAATTGAATAAAAGTTACTTAAATATAGCAGGTATTGCAATTTTGATAGTTTTAATGAACTCTTTCTTTATAGTTACTGAGAAAGAGCAGGCTATTAAAATTGAGTTTGGTAAACCTGTGGGAGGTCCAATAGTAGAGTCCGGTATAAATTTTAAAATACCATTAATTCAAACTATAATTAAATTCGATAAGAGAATTTTAGAGTGGGATGGCGTTGCAAATGAGATTCCAACTAAAGATAATAAATATATTCTTATTGATACTTTTGCAAGATGGAAGATTTCTAATGCTTTAGAGTTTTATAAGTCTGCAAAAAATGAGATGTTAGCTCAGTCAAGACTTGATGATATTATAGATGGTGCAGTTAGAGATGAAATTGCAAATAGATCTATGGGCGAAATTGTTCGTTCATCTGATCGTAAGATGGAAATTTATATATCTGATGTTAAAGGTTCGAGTGCATCCTCAGATGAAGAGTATGTATCTTCAGGTGCCAGAAAAGATATTATCAAATCAATACTTGAAAAAGTAGGTATGAAGCTAGAAGAATTGAATATGGGTATAGAAATTGTAGATGTCCAGATAAAGAGAGTCTCATATAACAAGCAGGTTCAAACAAAATTATTCAATAGAATGGTATCAGAGCAAAATATGATTGCTGAAAAATATAGAGCTCAAGGAGAAGGTAAAAAACAAGAGATTTTAGGTAAGCAAATTCAAAAAGAAAAAGAAATAGTGTCTGGAGCTTATTTAAAATCACAAAGAATTAAAGGTGAGGCTGATGCAAAAGCAACAGAAATTTATGCTAAAGCATATGGTAAATCTCCTGAACTCTACAACTACTACAAAACATTGGAAACTTATAAAAAAACTTTAGATCCTTCAACTTACTTTATATTATCGACCGATAATAAATATTTGAACTTTTTAGAAAAATAATTTTTTTCAGAAAAGTTATAAAAAGTTAACTAAATCACATTAATTTCTATTAATTTATCGTTATATTTCTATAAGATAAAATAGGTTAAATGTGATAGCGCGTATCTACATATCATTACTCTTTTCATTATTGATAGCTTCACTCAGTGTGAATTTTGCTTTCTCTAATGAGGTTGTATCTTCAGTATTATCAAGGGATATTCCTTTAGATTGGGATGAAAATGGAGATGGTTTATTTGATGATATCTCAAACTATCAAAATAGTGGTTCAATAACCTCTCGAATTTATTTACCAACTACTGATCCTGAAAATGAATCTGATTTAACTTCCAGTGGAGATGCACTTGCTGCATTTGTTGATGGTGAGCAACGAGGTTTTGCTATCGCCTCTGAGGTTCCTGCTCCTCTTGGTGGTGGATATAGCTTTTTAATTCTAGTTTATAGTAATGCTGCTTCAGGGGAAACAATTACTTTACAATTTTATGATTCTAGTGAAAATGCTGTTTATAATATTTTAGAATCCTATGATTTTACATCTGATATGATAGTTGGTAGTGTTTTATTTTCTGAAGTTTTAACTTTAGGTGAGTTGATTGATGATGGAGACGGTGGTGGCTCTTGTGATGATATTGATGATGATGATATATGTGATGAAAATGATGATTGTATAGGATCCTTTGATGAATGTGGTATATGTAATGGTGATAATTTATCATGTGCTGATTGCGCAGGCATTCCAAATGGTAATACCGAATTAGATGAATGTGGTGTATGTGGCGGCAATGGAATAGGTGAAGATTTTTGTGATTGTGATAATAATGTTTTTGATTGTCTTGGAGTTTGTGGTGGAACAGCATTACAGGATTGTTCGGGCTCTTGCGAAGGTGACAATTATTTTGATGAATGCGGTGTATGTGGAGGAGATAATTCATCTTGTGATATAAATGTCCAGGGTTACATAAACCAAGAAACAGGTTGGAGTTTTTATCAATCTCCTACTCAAGCTTTTTATGGATTTGAATCTATAGAAATAAATGGAGTCTCATCTCAAGGATCTAATGAGAACTGGGCTCCCGGTTCTTTATCAGGGAATTGTATAGAGAATCCTTACACATGCGATGTGGTTGGTGCATTTATTAATGGAACATGCGTTGGATGGAATTATGTTGATTCATCAGAAATCACTCAAACAACAGTTCAGGTTCAAGGCTATTATAATGCTCCTAATTTTCAAGATTTAACTCAAGATTATTGTCAAGATGGAGATATGCCTAGTTTTTATATTTTTGATTCTTCAAACCAAGAAATTTATTTATTAGCAAATGAGCAATCAGTGAACCCTTGGAGTAATTTAGAATTTTACTATTTATTGGGTACTACAAATGCAATTTATGAATCAGGAGGTTGTATTGAGGAGTTTGCTGTTAATTATGACGATACAGCAGAAATATATAATCCCTTTGACCCTTGTTTCTACTATCAAGATATTAACCTGCAATCAGGTTGGAATATTTTTTCTTTAAGTATACTACCTAATGAAAATGATATAGCTTTATTTAATATTTTATCACCAATATCAGATGAGATATCACTCGTATTAGATGAAAGAGGTAGTGGTATTTTTAAAGATCAAACCGGAGAGTGGATTGATAATATTGGAGAATGGCAAAATAGCGAAGGTTATTTAATTAAAGTAGATACCAATCAAACTTTGGAGTTAACAACTAATCAGTTAATTGAACTACCATTATCAATAGATTTAGATAGCGGTTGGAATATTATTTCATACCCTATACAGTCAGAAAACGGTGGTTTAATAGAAGAGGTTTTAAGTGAATTAATAGTAGCCGGTGATTTGTATACTGTTTTTAGTGAAACGGGTGATATTTATGTTCCATCATATATTACTGGTTCTGATCCTGTAAATTCTATTGGGTCTATGCTGAAAGATGAAGGTTATTATGTAAAGGTATTAGATGACATAGTTTTAAGTATCATTGAACCTTCTGGGGACAATTTACTAGTTAATAATAATAATGAAAATTTATACAGAACTGGTCATTTTAATCCTGTTTGGGATGGTAATCCTTCAAATCCTATGACAATAACTGTGGATAGTTTTTTATGGGATGGAATCTCATTGCAAGAGGGAGATGAAATAGGTGTTTTTGATGGTGATATTTGTGTAGGAGCAGGTTTAGTTACAGCAGATGGTTATATAAATGACTCTAATAATCAAATAAAAGTTTCAAAAGATGACGGTTCAGGTAATGGTTATACTGAATTTAATAGTATTTCTTTTAGGGTTTGGAAAGAATCTTTAGCTATTGATATTGATGCGTCAATTGATAATTGGACAGATATATCAGGTAATACTATTAACCAAGTATTTGAAGCTTTAACTACACCAAGATTAAATCTTCAGGTATATCCTCCATCTTCAATTAGTAACTTTACTTTAGTTCCAGGTCAAACATCTATAGACTTATCTTGGAGTAGACCTGCAATTGGTGATTATAATATTTATGATTCTGATAATAACCCTTCATCTGCAGTTTTATTTTCTATTTTAAGAGACGGTGAGAATGTATCCTCAAATTTAGATTCTGAAAACTTTATGGATTTAAATTTAAATTATAATACAACTTATTCTTATTACATTGAAGCTACATCAATTGTTGGGTCGAGTTTAAGCTCAAATATTTCATCTTTAACTATTTCAGGTGTTCCTACATTGAATATTAATGCAAATGTTAATCAAAATGATTTATTTTGGTCAGATCCTATTAATTCGGGTAATGATGACTCTATTAATTATAAAATTGAAAGATTCTGGGTAGTTGGAGATTTTGACTACAATGAAATCATTATTGATGATTTGTTAGTACAAAATTTTAGTGATTTAGGTTTATTAAATTCATCATCGTTCAGTTATAGAATAAAATCATTCAATAGTTCTGGGTCATCTGAATGGTCTGAATATATTGAAAGTAGCACGTTAAGCGGTTCAGATTCTATTCAAAATATTATTAATTTTAATGTTTCGGCTGAGCAGTTGTTATCTCCTCCTGATAATGTTGTTAATTTATCCTGGTCTCCTGGTGGTGGACCTTGGGATTACTTTAATATTTATGAAAAGAATTTATTATTAATTAGTGTTAATGAAGAAATTTTTATAGATTCTAATTTAGAAACATCATCAATTCGGCAGTATGTAATTACAAGTGTGTTAAACGGTATAGAGTCTTTACCATCTCAAACATTGGTAATTGAAACTTTACCTGAGTTAGCTCCTGATGCTCCAGGCAATCTTAATGTTAATGGTGGTCAAAATCAGTCGAATTTAGATTGGGATATTGTAGTTGGTTATGGTGAGCCAATTGGAGGTTCAGCAGTATCCTATAACATTTATAGAGAATCATTAGGAAGTTTTAGTAATATTGAATCAATATCTTTTTTAGATAATACAACTCAAAGTAATTACATTGATCTAAATTTAAACGATAATACTTATTATTGCTATGCCGTAGCTGGAGTTAATAGTGAAGGATTGGAAGGTGAAAAATCTAATTTAATATGCACTGGTACATTATCGCAATTGCCTGCTTCATCTCCTGAAAACTTAGTTGCTATTGGTGATGATCAGCAAGTATTTTTAATTTGGAATTCCTCAGAAGGTTCGCCTACAATATTTTACCAAATATATAGATATGGTGAATATATTGGACAAACTAGCTTAACTAATTATAATGATGTAGGTTTGCAAAAAAACACAACTTATAGTTACTATGTTGTTGCTACAAATGAACTTGGTTCATCAAGTTTATCTGATACTTCACAAGCAACAACCTCTAATCAATCGAATTTGCTATCTGCAAATGTTCCTGAGGATTTATCTGTTGAATTGCCCGAAGTGTTTAGAGCAAGTGAATTTTTAGATGCAGAAGCTTCTATTAGTTGGTCTTCAAAGAGTTTTTCAGAATCTGAAGCAAACAGTAATTTTGAATTAGTTTACAGTGGTAATCCATACCAACCCATGACATTAGTTGTTGAGCAAGTTTTATATCAAGATATTAATGTTCCTGATGGTTCTATAATAGCTGTTTTTGATGGTGAGAAATGTGTTGGTAAATCACAATTACCATTACCTGGCGGGGCTCTTACTGTTAGCAAAGATGATGGTACAGGGAATGGTTTTCTTGAAGGTAATTTAGCATATTTTAAAGTATGGAATTCAGATACAAATAGTATATTAACAACTACAGCTGCAGGTAATTTATTTTTTGAGGGCTTAGGATTACAGTTTATTGATTTATCTGTAAATGATGATATTTACAATTTGTACAGAAACGGTTCATTGCTTGAATCTAACATAAGTATTACATCTTATGTTGATGATGAATTAGAAAGTGAAATGAATTACTCCTATCAGGTATCTGCAGAAAATATTTTAGGTCAATGGTCCGAATCTAACCCCTCTGGTAGTGCAGAAATTAATACCTTTAATTATGTAGGTTCTACACCTGAGTTTACAGATGATTTTCGTGATTCACTTCATGATGGTATCGACATAGATGAAGATACTAGTTATACCCTAGATTTAACAAATGCAGCAATTGATCCTGATGGTGATGTCGTTAACTACTTAGTAGAGAATGGTGATTCCCTGCCTATTGAGTGTGTTGTAGATGGCAATACATTAACCATTACACCTGCACCAGATTTTTGGGGAACCTATGAGATTAAATTGATTGCTTATGATGACTACGACCCATATGAGTCTAATACATTTATAGATGAATTTGAATTTGAAATTAGAGTTAATTCAATCAATGATCCACCTTTAATTATAAATCAAATTGACGATATTAACTTTGATGAAGACTTATATTTTAACCAGGATTATTCTCTTGCTAATTTAGATGATTACATAGTTGATGTTGATAATTTAATTATGTCTGAAGAAGACCTTTCATTTGAGCTTACTTCATCAAACGAAAATTTTATTGTCTTCGTATCTAATGATGATGAAAATCCTATTTTAAGTTTTTACATAAATCCTGAAATAACCGATTATGAAGTAACCGAAGTTAATGTTTTGGCAACAGACCAGAATAATCTTCAAGTTGAATTGAGCTTTGATGTTATAATCACTGAAGTAGTTATATGTGTCCCCGAAAATGATTTTGATGGTGATGGAGTATGTGATAATGCAGATCCTTGCCCATTTGATAATCCAAATGATTCTGATGCAGATGGTTCGTGTGATAGTGATGATATTTGTCCAGGAGAAGATGATTTTATAGATACTGATTTTGACGAGATTGTAGATTGCTTAGATTCTTGTCCAAATGATTTTGATAATGATATAGATGGTGATGGTGTTTGTGGTGATGTTGATATTTGCCCTGAAGATTTTAATGATGATTCTGATGGAGATGGTTCATGTGATAGTGTTGATATTTGCCCAGATGAAGATGATTTTTTAGATACAGATATAGATGATATACCTGATTGTTTGGATTCGTGTCCAAATGATTTTGAAAATGATTCAGATGGTGATGGTGTGTGTGGTGATGTTGATGTATGTCCTGGTTTTGATGATAATTTAGATACTGATTTAGATGGAACAGCGGATGGTTGTGATATCTGCCCATTTGATTTTGATAATGATTTAGATGGTGATGGTGTTTGTGGTGATATTGATATTTGTCCTGAAGATTTTAATGATGATTCTGATGGAGATGGTTCATGTGATAGTATTGATATTTGTCCAGGTGAAAATGACTTCTTAGATACAGATAATGATGGTGTTGTAGATTGTTTAGATTCATGTCCTCAGGATTTTTCTGATGATTCTGATGGTGATGGAATTTGTGATAGTAGTGATGTATGTCCAGGTTTCAATGATAATATAGATAATGATTTAGATGGAACAGCTGATGGTTGCGATATTTGTCCATTTGACTTTGATAATGATTCAGATGGTGATGGTGTTTGTGGAGACGTAGATGAATGTCCTGGTTTTGATGATAATTTAGACCAGGATGGTGATGAAATTGCAGATGGATGTGATTCTTGTCCTTTTGACTTTGATAATGATTTGGATGGAGATGGAGTTTGTGGAAACCTAGATATATGCCCTGGTTTTGATGATAATTTAGATTTAGATCAAGATTTAATTCCTGATGGATGTGATACATGTCCAAACGATTTTGATAATGATTTAGATGGTGATGGGATTTGCGGTGATGTGGATGCATGTCCAAACGACTTTGATAATGAT
>CERI01037349.1_pt1 | contig 19338 bp, 9 predicted proteins | sample 350261 | NCBI WGS metagenome assembly CERI01 (sample SAMEA2620979, study PRJEB7988) | marine metagenome | isolation source: saline water (ENVO:00002010), including
AATACCTTTTGTCTTCTCAAACAATATTGCTATCATTATCATTGGTGAGATAAATATCAATATTATCACTAATAAAGATGAAACTACAAAAACATATAAAACAATATATATTATACCAAAAAATAATGCACCAAATGTAAGTAATAACGCAGAAAATTTGACCCCTAATGGTCCAGTAAAGAAGCCAGAAAATACTAATATAGCAAAATTACCAGCTGTGATACCTGGTCCTAAACCAAGATATTGAGATAATTTACAATCAAAAGTGTCCCATATTGCTACATATTGCATTTCGTTAGGGTATGTACTTGGGTTAAAATAACATTTTTGATGTTGTTTGACAACATTATCATCTATGTTGCTAGTTACTTCCACCCCCTCCATTCTTAGATTAGATAATTCTAAATCTATTATTATGTTGCCAAAAATGGTTGCTGCAGAATATATGCCATCAAAAAAGAAGTTTTGCCAAGCTTCCCCTGTAGCAAAAAACATTACAATACCTATTTTTAAACATGTTATAATAATTTGCTCTCTTGGTATTGTCTTTTCTGCCATCATTATTTTTATTCCAAATATCATGACATAAACTATTAGAAATGCTTGTATAATATTATATAATGATCTTTGAAGAAATTCAAAAAAGGAGAAATATATTTTTTGACCATCTTCATTGACTGTGTTGCTTAAATCATCTCCTTTACGCCATTGATACCCTCCTGGAGGACAGAATCCCTGATTTTCTGATGCGTTTTCAGCAGTGCATTTGGTATGTCCAGCTTTATTTGTAAACACATTTCTAAATGTTTCTCTTAAACATTGTGCAATGGGAGAGGTTAATCTAGTTATTTCTTTTGGTCTAAATTCCACATCCCATCTAGAGGATAAATTATTAAATTGAGAATCTCCTTTAAAATTAAAGCATGCATCATGAAGGTATGGTGAGTTAATTAATAGATGGCTATAATCATTACTTCTGTCTACAACCACGCAATGTTTTAACATTTGACAGTAATTTTTACATTTTCCAGCAAATTTTTTATCCAAACATGGTTCATTTTTATCTTCTGCTTCGATATCAATAAATTCGTTGCTTTTACAACTCCCACTCCCTCCTTTTTTCAAATCTTCTGGGTCATATATTGCTGTATCACATGTCTTTGTGCCTCCGCCTATATTGTGGTCAAAAGGACATAGGCTTGTTGTGTAAGCGCATAATAATGTATTGCCACCCCCATCTATATTTTTATCATCTGTTGTCATATACTCACTATCAAATTCTAGTGGTAATGCCATAGCTGTATCTACTCTACCAAATGAACAAGTATCTTCAGCAGAGCAAATTCTATAATTTTCATTAGTTAATGTGTTATCTTGTTTTACATAGTAATCTCCAGCTTCATATTTTTCGAATTCATCACCATCTTGAAATTCTGAATCATAATTATATTCAACACAAATAGATCCTGATTTACGCCTAATACAGCATCCATAGGCATCCTTATATATTTGTTTAGCATTTGCTTTTTCAGATTCGTCTATTTGTGACCATGATTTCCAAGTACTACCAACCATTATTCCCTTTGGTGTGTCTAAGTATTTTTTGCAGTTAAATTTTGGTGAGGCAGTTCCCCTATAGTAATATTTTTGAACTGCAAAAGGCCCTGCATATCCATTAGGGTTACTATCACTTGTAGTTTTAAACTTATATTCTCCTGTTGATGATTCGTAATATGCTTTGATAATATCTCCTCCATTTTCGTTCCATTCTTTAGAAGGGTCAATACAATATTCCATTTCATCTGTATAATTTCTAGTAATAGAATCTATGGCTAATTGTGATGAAGATATTGTTACGTCCCAGCCATCATTTCCTCTTCTGTCTTCCCTTTCAACACCGCCATTCATATATTCTCTGTATTTCCTATAGGTAATCAGCTCATTTGGTTTCTTACCAATCCATCCACCATATGTTTCTTCTCTTCTATCTTTACATAGTTTTTGATATTCTTCATTGCTATTGCTTTTAGGACATTCTTCTGTAGCTGAGGCAATCCCTAATCTACATTGAACGCATAATCGTAACTTTCTTTGATATAGTCCTATTTGATCCTGATCACGGCTATCTGGATCCCAGGCTTTCCAATTATGGCCACATAATCTTGCTCTTTTCATCACTGAGTCAGCCAAATTAGCTGTTGCAACTTCTGTTGAAAAATATGCTACAAATTGTCCCGCACCAACTGCTAATGCAGCAGAACATCTTGCATTTCCTTTTGAATTAATTACCCCTTTAGCAAGAATTTTTATGTCGTTAAAAGGTGAGGGATATATTTTTACATTTGGGCTCGATACATTGCACATTCTTTTTACTAATTTAACACTAGCTTTTAATAATAAAAAAGCTGTCATTGCCTTGGTAACACATTTTTCATTACTAATTCTAAAATTATAATCTGCTCTACTTGCTTCCCAAACTGATTTGAACAAAGGTGTAGCTAAATATTTACCTGTAATATATGTTGAGCCAACCATTGGTGCTGCTGCCCCAGATGCTGCCATAATAGACATAACTGCAGCTAGCTCTTTCTCAGATGGAGGCGAGGACAAGGAATCTACAAATGTTGACGACTCAAAAAAATTAAATTTTATTAAATCATCTCTATCAATTAGTGTCATTTTGAGATCGTTATTATTCTCTCCTTTCAATTTATATTGTTCTTCTATTGATACTACTTCAGAGCATTTCCTAATTCTATCTATGCTATCGGTGTCATATTTATTTTTCATAATATAAGCATATGAGTCGCTAATATTGTAAAAAAAGATTAATATTGTAGTGATAATAAATATTAAATTAATTCTTATTTGATTAAATATTTTTTGAGTGTTTGGTTTTTGATATATAGTTAGATTACTGGAGGTAATTTTAGGAAGTAAATCATACATCTCTTGCTAATTTTAAGAAATCTTGTATCCAATTTTCTGGTTGATTACCATGCTTTTCAATCAAATCATTAAATATTGATAATGTTTCAGTTCTGCCTGATAAAATATTAATGAAATCGGTCATGCCAGACAAATTAATCCTTGCTATTACGCCGTTATTATCTTGCTTTAAGAGAAAAAATCTACTAGAAGGATCGGTGCTTTTAACCAAGTTAAATTCTCTTGAGCTCAACATGAAGACATCTTTATATACATCAGTTGCCTTTAAATTTGGTAGAAATATTTGAGAAGAGGTTTGTTGTACAAGGGTGTCAGATATTGTACTTTTTGCAGCATCTTCTACTGATTGGGTAGCAAAAATTACAAAAGCATTAAATTTTCTAAGTACTTTTAGCCAATTTTTAATTTTTGGGGCAAATATTGGGTTATCAATTAATGCCCAGGCCTCATCGAGAACTATCATTGTCGGTGACCCATCTAGAGAATTATTAATTAAATGAAATAAGTATAATAATGTTGGTGCCAGACTTTTACTGTCATCTAATATGTGACTCATTTCAATTCCAAATACTCTACCTGTTTCAAAATCAGTTAGATCTTCAGGATTGTCAAATAATCTAGCATGTGATCCATCACCATACCAAATGGACATTTTCCCAACTAGTGAATCTGGACCACCAATACCAAGGAAAGGTATAATATTGCTTAATTTACGATCTTTGAATTTAAGGTTGTAGTTGCCATTAATTGCCTGGTTAATTTTATCTAAATCATCGGGTGACAATCTATCTCCATTTGATGTAGCAAGTATTGTTAAAAATTCCACTAAAAAGGCGCGATTACTACTTATGTCAGGTAGTTGGAATGGATTAAATCCTGAATTTTTTTCTATTGTCGGTTCTATATTTTTACCTCCGATGGCATTAATAAAAATTTTGGCGCCATAATCCTTATCAAAAAAGAATAAGTTACAATTAAATTTTCTTGCTTGTGCACAAAGGAATGTTAATAACAATGTTTTACCAGATCCGGTAGGACCAATAATCATTGTGTGACCAACATCTCTAATATGAAAATTGAAAAAATATGGCGTACCTGATGACGTGTCAAAAACAGTAACAGCATCACCCCAGTGATTACCACCTCTATTGCCGTAAGGATAATTATGAAAAGAAGTAAATGATGCTAAATTTAATGTATTAATTGTAGATCTTCTAACTGCATAATCAAAATTACACGGAAGTTGAGCCCAATAAGCTGGTTCTAGATTTATTTTTTCTCTTACAGAGTTAATTCCTACATTAGATAATTCAACCGCTGCTAGCGAAAGGTAGTTTTCTAACATTTTTAATGAATCAGCTATGCATAAAACGGTAAAATGATGTTCTCCAAAAGCAAAATCACCACTCATTGCAGAATCAAGTGCCATGTCAATTTCAGAAATTTGAGAAGTAGCAACATCTTCTGATTGAATTAATCTTCTTTGTTGTAATTGCATTGAGCTAATGGCTTTTCCTCTATCGGTAAATTCAAAAGATTGGCTTATTATTAGTTCAAACGGTAATTGCATAAAGCCATCAAACATACCTGGATACGTACTATTTCTATATTCTTTAATAGAGATAATACCAGCATATTTAATTTCATTTTGATGTCTAATTTCAATTGATTTTTTACCAAAATGTAGCCTACTCATTGGTAAATAGTGGTCAATGCCAATTGTTGGTACGGATAATTTATATGAGTAATTAGCATTGACTATCCGTCCAAAAAACTCTAATAATTCCGAAAAAACTCCACCCTTTGTTTCAACCAAACCTAATAACTTAGAATTATAGGACGAAAAACCATTTAATATTCTAGATGTAGTTTCTTCTAATTCTTCATACATATCCCTAATATGAACTTCCCAAGAAAATTGATCTGCTTTAAAATGTAGTTTTTGTATAAAGTTTGCAAATTTAGATATAACTCCCTTACCCTCTCCTTTAATTATGGTTATATAATGTTCATTAATATAGACATTTTCATCCGCATGTCTTTTTTTCCATTCTAAATTTAAAGAATTGGAAAAGAAATCTGGCATACTGCCATTTGGAAAAGCCTTCTCTTTTCTACGAATAGTATGGAAATAAAGGCTATATCCAGATTGAGCAATTGATCTAAAAGTATTATTTCTAACTTCCTTTTTAAAATCTAAATTGTCACTATCCATCGTTTCAAAAGGTAACCCGCTTATTTTTATTACTCTAACTAGTTCTTGCTTTTTGGTTAATATTGTATTATGGTTCCAATGACATTGATATGGTATAAAATGTGCTTCAGAAACTTCGTGTTTGGTAATTTTTTCTTTCTCTATCTTTTTCGCAAAAAACATGTATTGACTGAATGAATTTCTATGTTTATTTTAATTATAATGAAATTTACTCTTGAATTAAATCTTATTTAGACAATAATTACATTAAATTTATAATGAGTAACTTATTATTAACTTATAACTTCAATTGTGCAACCAATAAATAAAAAATTTAGAACAAATAAAGAAATAACCGCCAGAGAAGTAAGGCTTTTGGATGAGCAGGGTGAAATGGTTGGTGTTGTTAATATTTATAAAGCAATTGAGATTGCTTCTAACGCCGGTTTAGATTTAATCGAGGTATCACCTAATGCTAACCCTCCTGTGTGTAAAGTAGCAGATTTTGGTAAAATGCGTTATGAAATGCAAAAAAAAGCTGCAGATTCCAAGAAAAAACAAAAACATACCGAGCTAAAAGAAGTTAAATTTTCTGTAAATATTGGAAAAGGTGATTATGATTTTAAAGTTAAACATATCATAAGGTTTTTAAAGCATAAGGATAAAGTTAAGGTTTCTATGCGTATTAAAGGTAGAGAAATAACCCATCTTGAACTTGCCGAGAAAATCATGCTGGATATTATAAATGACATTGAAGATCTTGCTAAGATAGATCAAAGGCCAAAAATGGAGGGTAGGCAGATGGTGTTAATATTATCTCCTAATCTGGCTAGTTAGTATGTCATTTTTATCTTAAAAGGTGATAATTGGTAATGGTAAATTTCTATTTTCTAGATATTTAAACCTGCAATGGTTTTTTCTAGCTATGAGTAAATATTAAATTTAGTAATGGAGATAAAAGAGTTAATTGTTGATAAAATATTAAGCTGGGGAATAGATAAAAATAATATCCCTGTATTTAAAAAATTTATCAAAGACTTTTATAAGAATATAAGTAGTAAGGATTTTGCAGATTTTGATAATGATAATTTATTATACTTTGCCGCTATTAGTTTTAAAAATCTACAAGTAAGGGATAGTAATTGTTTTAACATTAATTATGTTAATGATAGCAAGGGTGTTACTATTTTTAATATAGTAAATGATGACAAACCTTTTTTATTAGATTCAATAGTAATTGAATTTGAAAATAGAGAATTATCTATTAAAAACATAATCCACCCCATATTATCCATCTCTAGAAATAATAAAAATGAGGTAAATGACATTAACTCTTTTTCTGATAAAAATAATGAGTCAGTAATTCAATTACATTGTGAAAAAATTTATGATGAAGATGAGATACAATCCATTATTTTTGAAATTCAAAAAGTTATAGAGACCTGTAATTTAGTTGTTTCTGACTGGCCTGATATGATGCAGTTAACAAGTGAAGCAAAAAATTATCTATTAAATAGTAAGAAAAAGTTTCATAATGTAAATATTGATGAGTTTGTTGATTTTATTAGTTGGATTGAAAATAATAATTTTATTTTTCTTGGTATAACTGAATATCAACTTATAGATAGAGATGATGATTATTTTTTAGAAAGAGTTTCAGATAAAAAATTGGGTGTTCTTAGGTCAAATTATAGTAAAATGATACCTAGTATTTATAATAGAACCACTGGGGAAATAAAACAATCTATAGAAAATCCATATTTTATAGAAATATTAAAATCAAAATATACTTCTCGAATTCATAGATATTCATATACAGAAAGAGTTAGAATACAAAAGTTTGATAATGATGGTAATGTTTGTGGTGAATATAGGTTGATAGGTTTGTTTGCATCTTCTGCTTATTATCAATCCTCTAATGATATTCCATTAGTTCGTAATAAAATTAAAAATGTTATTAATAGGGCGGGTTATGCTCCTGGGAGTCATAATACAAAGGATCTAAAATATGTATTAGATTCATATCCAAGAGATGAATTGTTTCAAATTAGCGATGATGATCTTTGTAAGATTGCAATGGAAATCGTTAATATTTCTGGTAGATCTGTTATTAGATTTTTTCCAAGAATTGACAAATTTAGTCGTTTTGTTAGTTGTATTATCTTTTTACCTAAAGATTTATTTAATACATTATCCAGGCAGAATATTCAAGATATTTTAGAGAAAGAATATAATGGTTATGTTGATAGTTATAGTACTTATTTCACTATGCATCAAATGGCTCGTTTGCATATTATTGTTAAAACTGATAATGGTGTTAATGATGTTGATGTCAATTATATAGAGAAAAAAATTACTGAGGTTACCAGAATTTGGTCTGACGATCTAAAAGAAAGTATTTTTGATTATTTTGATTTAAAAGATTCCACTAGAATATATAAGTTGTATAAAAAGGCTTTTGCATTAAGTTATCAAAACCGTTTTTGTAGGAAAAATGTTGTACATGATATAGATCATCTGGAAGATTCAAGAAAATTTAATAAAAATCTTTGCTCTATATATAAATCAAATTTAGTTGATGATAATATTTTGGAATTAAAGATCTATAGCGCAAAATCTGAATTTGCATTATCTATTATCATGCCAATTTTAGAGAGTTTTTATTTTAAAGTTATCTCTGAACATACCTACACCGTATCTTTGCCTAATGAGGTATTTTCTATACAATATTACAAAATTATAGTACCAAATTTAAAATTTAAATTAACAAATGACATAAAAAGTAATATCGAAGATATTATTAATAATATTTTAAGTAATATTACAGATTCTAGTGATCATAATAAATTAGCTATTTCTTCTAATCTTACATGGAGAGAGATTTTTCTATTTAATGCTTATACAAAATACTTGTATCAGGCAAATTTAAGATATAATCAAAAATATATTTCAGATATTCTATATCAAAATTCAGAATTTGTTAAATTACTAACCTTATTATTTAATAATAAATTTAATCCTAACTTAATAAAAAATAGGGCTAAAAATATTAATAAGATATCAGATGATATTAAGAAAAAACTTACAGAAACTTCAAATATTAATCATGATGAGGTTTTACGAAAGTTTTTTAACATCATTACAGCAACAATTAGAACAAATTTCTTCCAAGACAAGGATTATCTTTCATTTAAAATAGATTCAAAAGAGGTGGTTGACCTTCCTTTGCCAAAACCTTTTGCTGAAATATTTGTATTTTCTAGTGAAATGGAGGCTGTACATTTGCGTGGAGGTAAAGTAGCTAGAGGTGGACTTAGATGGTCCGATAGGTTAGAAGATTTTAGATATGAGGTATTAGATTTAGTAAAAACGCAAATGACTAAAAACGCCCAGATTATTCCTGTTGGTTCAAAGGGCGGCTTTGTTATTAAATCAGATTTGTTAAATCTAACAAGAGATGAAATTTTAGTAAAAGCCATAGAATGTTATAAAATATTCCTGATGGGAATGTTAGATATTACTGACAATGTTGTTGATAAAAAAATTATTCATCCAAAAAATGTTGTAATTCATGACTCAGAAGATCCATATTTAGTAGTTGCTGCAGATAAGGGTACAGCCACATTCTCAGATATCGCTAATTCTGTTTCTAAAGAATATGGTTTTTGGTTACAAGATGCTTTTGCTTCTGGAGGCTCAGATGGTTATGATCATAAAAAGATGGGCATTACCGCTAGAGGAGCTTGGGTTTCCGTGGTTAGGCATTTTATGGAACTTGGTGTTAACATAGACAAAGAAGAATTTACTGTTGTGGCTATAGGAGATATGTCTGGAGATGTATTTGGTAACGGCATGCTTCTTTCTGATAATATTAGATTAAAGGCGGCTTTCAATCATTTACATATTTTTATTGATCCTAATCCTGATTCAAAAATATCATTTAAAGAAAGAAAAAAACTATTTGATTTGCCTAGGTCAAGCTGGACTGATTATAATAAAGATTTAATTTCATCAGGTGGAGGGGTTTTCTCAAGAAATCAAAAAACAATTACATTGTCATCCGAGATAAAAAGCTTTTTGGGTTTAAAAGATAATTCTTTAACGCCCGATCAGTTAATATCTGCAATTCTAAAGGCTGATGTTGATTTGCTTTGGAATGGTGGTATCGGTACTTATATTAAGGCAAGTAATGAAAATAATTCTGAAGTTAGTGATAAATTAACTGAATCTGTTAGAGTTGACGCCTCCGAACTAAGATGTAAAATAATTGGCGAAGGAGGTAATTTGGGAATTACTCAGAGAGGTAGAATAGAATTTGCCCTAGCAGGTAAAAAAATTAATACTGATGCTATTGATAATGCAGGTGGGGTAGATTGTTCAGATCATGAAGTAAATATTAAGATTTCATTGATGTCCGCTGTTAAATCTGGTCATTTGTCCGAAAAGGATAGAAGTAAATTATTAGAGTCAATGACCAATAACGTTGCAAGTTTAGTTTTAAATAATAATCGTTTACAAACCCAAATAATTACAATTGAAGAATCATTAGGATCTGTACAATTAGACAATCATTCTCGTTTATTAAATAAATTGTCAAAAAATAATTTCTTAGATCGTAAAATTGAATTCTTACCCAATTTTAAAGAAATTCAAAGAAGAAAGTTGGAAAATAGAGGTTTAATAAGACCTGAATTGGCCATTATTTTAGCATATGTTAAGATGGGTCTATATGATAATATGATCTCTTCTCCTTTAATAGATGATCCCTATTTCGAAGGAATATTAATGAATTATTTTCCAGAAAGGCTAAGGGAAGACTTTTCTGTTGCAATTAAATCCCATACATTGCGTAAAGAAATTATTACAACTGAATTAGTTAATGCAGTTATTAATAGAGTGGGGATCACTTTTGTAAATCAGCTACATGAGGAAATTAATAAAGATTTTTGTTATATTGTATCTGCCTTTATTGTTGTTAGAGATATTTTTGATTTTAAATCTATCTGGACAAAAATAGAAAAATTAGATCATGTTATTCCTTATAAATTACAGGTTAAAATGTTTGATGAGATCAATAGATTAATTTATCAAATGATTTTCCGTTTTTCAAAATTAAATAAAGACTTTTCTATTACAGATTCAGTTAAAAATTTTTCAAAGGTTAGGAGTTATTTATATCAGGATTTAGATGATGTTTTATCTACAGATTCAACGCAATATTATCATAATAAGAGGGATGAATATCTATCATTATCTATTCCAGAAGAATTATCTAACCAATTAGCATCCTTAGATTCTTTATCTAGTATTTATGATATTGTTGATATTGCTGGGGATTGTAACGTTGACTATAAGGAGGTTGCAAAGTCTTACTTTCATATTGGTACAAAACTTCATTTAAAATGGTTATCTGATAAAATTTTAGAAATACCTGTTAATAATCACTGGGATAATGTTTGTATTAAAACAATCATAGATGAAATTTTTAATTATCAATCTGTTATAACAAAAAAAATAATTAAGCTTAATGTTCAGAATAAAGAAAAAGATATCTCAAATGTTTCTAGATGGTCTGAGAAAAATAAATCTAATATTGAGAAATATGAAAAATTTATTTTGGAATTAAAATCCAACATTGCTATTGATTCATCAGTTGCTGTTGTGGTAATTAATAATATTAAGAATCTAATTTAAATTTTATATAAAGATAAATTATTTATTAAAAAAACTATTTTAATAATAATTTGGTGTAACATCAATTCTTAGGTTTTAAAGTTAGGTATTGGTATTGGTATTGTGGTATATTATATTAATGGGATAATAAGATAGTTCCATCATATATTAATTTTTAATGAATTTTAATATGAGTGATCAAAATAAAACTGGTTTAGTACTAGAAAATATAAGGGCAAAAATTAAAGAGATTCAAAATAATCCTAATATAGAAACAGATCCAGATCAGGAATTCATTTTAGAAGATAAAGTTGTGTATAATAATAAGAATACATCTTCTGATCAACACTCTTTTGTTGAAGATTATGACCAAAATATTGCTAACATAGAAGTTGATCATAGTACTACAAATTTAGATAATAATAGTGGTAATTTATTTAATTCTGATGAGGAAGAGAATGATATTTTTCAGCAAATTAATCAACTAGATGAATCTTTAGATTCTAACTCAGAAAGTAACGATTTAGATCAATCATTAGATGATTTATCAGATAATATTACAGATAAACCAATATCTGGCTTTGATAATATATCTCGGGAGTCAAAAATTACAGATGATGAAATTCAATCTAATAACAATCTCAACCAAGATACAGACCAAGATACAAATATTAACGATGTTAATGTTGCAGATCAGTCAGAAAGTAACGATTTAGATCAATCATTAGATGATTTATCAGATACATCTGATATTAATAATTTGCAATCTACACAGGAGCAAAGTGAATTACTAAGCTTTGATGATTCTAATCTAGATTTTCCTATAAGTGAGGATGAGTTATCCGATTTAATTGATAATAATGACTCTTCTTCTACCCAAGATTTGCATGAAGAAAATAATTTTAATCTGTTGCAAGATGATTTATCTATTAAAATCCATCCGGATAAGGATTTAATTGATCAAAAAGAGTTGAATATTGAAAAAGAAACTTACTCTGAAAAAAATTTAACTGATAATGCTGATTTAAAACAACCTAATAAAATAGAAAATTCTAACCTTGAGAAAGAATTAGATAATATTTTGGTATCTAATGACGTTGCCAACAGAATTTCTTCTTCTGTGCAGGATTTAAAAAATATAACAAACAATAATAACTCTGATTTAATTGAGTCTGGTGTCAATTATATTATTAAAGATGAACTAAAAAAATGGTTAGATAATAATTTACCAGATATAGTGGATAAAATTGTTAGAGAAGAAATATCTAAAATTATAAAATAGTATTAAGTAATTTTTAATTAAAATAAAACTTGATTTTTGGTTTTAAATATTATCGAATTTAATATGGTCTATAAAGTTTAATAGACTATTGAGTTATATTTTGTGTATTTTTGGTAAATTAATTTTAATAAAATGGTGGAACAAGTTAATGTTATAAAGGCTAGTGTTAGGACTATATTGGGTAGTGCTGAATGTAGAAGACTAAGAAAATCTGGATTTTTACCTGCAATAATTAGAAATGGCAATGATATTACTTATGTTGCAGTTGATCAAAAAGAATTTGATAAAAAATATTTTGATGGCCGGGTATTCTCTACTCCAATATCTCTAGATATTGATGGCAAGACAATTGATTTAATTACTAGTGATGTCGATATACATACAGTAAGTGATAGACCTATTCATGTTGATTTTAACCAAATTAACAAAGATAAGAATGTTAATATTAAGTCTAGAATTAACTTTGTTGGTCAGGATAAATCTGCTGCTTTAAAAAGAGGTGGTTTCTTACATATCAATATTAGAATGGTTGATCTTGTCTGTAAGAATTATGATTTTGTTATAGATAATATTGATCTTGATATATCAGATATTCCTGTTGGCGGAAAAATTAGAAGTAATAGTCTTAATTTACCTGATAATGTTAGTCTTAAGAAGAAAGATGAATTTTTAATAGCTAGTATTTTAGGTAGGGGAGGTGCTAAATCTACTGAAGAAGATGCTGATAGCGAGGGTTCAGAAGAAGAGTCTTCCGAAGGATAGGACGCCAAAATAATATATTGCATTTATTTCACTTTGAGAAGTTTATTGCAACAATTTCTTAAAAGATTAAAAATAGTATTATAATTAAATCAATTTTTTGATTTGCTGTTCCCTGTTAATTTAATATCTTAATGACCCTTTCTAAGAAGAAATTATCGACCATTATACCTGAAGAAGTAGAAAAATTCTCTGCCATTTCTTCTGAATGGTGGGATAAAAATGGTAAATTTAAACCACTTCATCAATTAAATCCGGCTAGGCTTCTTTTTGTTAGGGACGTAGCCTGTCAGCATTTCCAGGATCTAAATCCCAAATCTAAGTATCCACTAAAGGATCTTAAGATTCTTGATGTTGGTTGCGGAGGTGGAATAATGTCCGAATCGATGGCTAAGCTTGGTGCTAAAGTTGTTGGTCTAGATCCTTCATCTAAGAATATTCAAGTTGCTAAATCTCATGCTAAAGTATCTGGTCTTGATATTGACTATATAAGCACAGATATTGAAAAATTCTCTAAAGAAAATAAAGATAAATTTAATATTATATTAAATTTAGAAGCAATAGAGCATGTTGATAACCCAGATCAGTTTATTTCTATTTCTAGCCTTTGTTTAAAGAGTGGGGGAGTGATGTGTATTTCAACCATTAATCGCAACGCTAAATCATTTTTGATGGCAATTATTGGTGCAGAATATGTTTTAAGGTGGCTCCCTATTGGCACTCATAATTGGAAAAAGTTCTTTAAACCATCGGAAATTGTTAAACTTGCTGAAGATAGTAACCTAAAATTATTAAAATCAAAAGGGTTTGAATTTAATATTATCAAGAATAATTGGTCCTTGACCAACAATCTAAATGTTAATTATATTTTAGCTTTTCATAAAAAGTAAATTTTCTTCTATTAAACAATACCCTATTTAAACAATACCATAATATCCTGTACAGCATTATCCAAAAATGTATTTCAACTTAATTTATTTCAAATAATTTTTTATTTTAACAATTATCTACTAATTTAAAATATTTACTAGATATTAATTAGTAAAACTAAAATATGTTAAGGTATAAAGCATCAAAATTGCTTTTAGAAGAATATTTTGGCATTTTTGTGGTGTCTTTTATTGAGTTGGGTCATTAAAATTATTATTCTAAATAAAATAAAACTTAGTTTCTTAAAATTTTTTATTTTATATAAAGTAGGAAAATAAAAAATTAGTAAACTATCTATCTACAAATAATTCTAAGAATTTTGGAAAGCTGGTATTAATCATAGAGGTATCATCAATTTCCAAACCATTTTCCATAGTTAATCCTAAAATAAAAAATGACATAGCAATTCGATGATCATGGTAAGTGGTGATTTTTGGTATATTGTCTAATTTTTTTATGCCGCCAATAATTTCTAGATCATCTTCTCCCATTTTGGCATCAATTCCACATTTTATGATATTTTCATAAATTGCTAATAATCTATTACTTTCCTTAACCTTCAATTCTGATAGATTGCACATTCTAGTTACTCCTTTTGCGTGGGCTGCAGCAATAGCAATTATTGGATATTCATCAATCATTCTAGCCACTCTGTCAGCAGGGATATTAATTGCTTTTAATTGGGAATGTCTAGCTTGAATATCTGCAACTAATTCGCCACCACTTTCTCTATTATTAGTAATTTCTATATCTGCCCCCATTTCTAATAATGTTTCAATAATGCCATCTCTTAATTTATTAAGACCAATATTTTCTAATGTTATTTTAGAATTTGGTATTATTAAGGCAGCTACAATAAAAAAAGCAGCAGATGAAATATCATTTGGTATTAAAATATCTTTAGCAGAAAATTCTTGACCACCTTGATATGATATTTTGTGCCCACCTTCGGTTAAATTTTCTATTATTATATCTAAACCAAAATATTTCATCATAATTTCAGTATGATCGCGGCAAAGATTTGGTTCAATAATGGTTGTTTTGCCAATAATATTAAGCGCTGCTAAGAGAATAGAGCTTTTAATCTGTGCAGAAGCTTTTGGCATTGTATAATTAATAGCTATTGCTTCATTTGTACCTTCGATTACCGCCGGCAATTGATTTGTTTGCCTAGCGGTAATTTTAGCACCAATCTCGCCCATAGGATCAAATATTCTTCTCATTGGTCGAGATCTCAGGCTTTTATCACCGGTAAAGAAGCTTTTAAAATTAAAGGGTGTAACTAACCCCATTAATAATCTAGCACCAGTTCCCGAATTACCTAAATTCAATACATCTTCAGGCTCTGTAAGGCCAGCAACGCCAGAGCCAATCACTTCATAAATACCATGATCTTTTTTTTTAATGTCAACCCCCATTTGTTCTAATGCCTTTGCAGTATTCAAAACATCTTCCGACTCGAGCAAGTTGCTAATAATATTTTTACCATTAGCAAGGGCAGAAAAAATAAGAGAACGATGAGAGATAGATTTGTCAGCGGCAATATTAATATTGCCTTTAAGTGCAGATCTATATTTTTTGACAAAAATATTATTACCTACCATATGCTAGAATATGAATTATATTATTTTCAACTAAAGTTATAATATCATTAAAATATAGGGGTGCAGAAATTACAGCTATAGCACATATTATAAGTACAATATTAGCATTACATTTAGTGATGGAAATAGTTGAATTATCTTCTCTCTTATCAAAATACATAATTTTTATGATTCGAAGATAATAAAAGCAGCTGATAACAGACGACAATATTGCAATTAATGCCAATAAGTAATGCTTAGTACTTACTACTTCAAATAAAATATAAAACTTAGCAAAAAATCCTGCCATTGGTGGGATACCAGCAAAAGAGAAAATTAAGATAGTTAAAGCAGCAGTTAATATAGGGTTTGTTTTTGCCATGCCAGCAAGAGAGTTGATATCATAAGTTTGATCATCAATTTTATCACAATTATTGCTTTTGTTAGAATTATAAAGTGAAAGTAAAAATGCAAAAACACCAATAGAAGTAAAGCTATAAATAATAATATAAATGGTTAATCCTGAAAATAAATAAATAGCATTTGGATTATAATATAACATATTACCAGAAGTTATGTATATCCAGCTAACAGTAGCAAGGCAGGACAAAACAAAACCAATATGCCCAACAGAACTATAAGCAAACAATCTCTTAATATTGGTTTGCTTTATGGCACCAAAAGCACCAACCAATAATGATAATATTGCTGTCAGTATAAATATTTGATCAACACTTTTCCAGCTAGTTGCTGAAAATCTAAAAATCTCAACAATGGCAATAACAGAGGAAAATTTAGTAATTGCTGCAAAAAAACTAGTTGCTGCCGTGGGTGAGCCTTGATAAACATCTGGACTCCAGATATGAAATGGTGCTGCCGCAATTTTAAATAAGACACTACTAATAACCAAAATAAATCCTAGTAATACCATTTTCGACATCTCAGTCTTATGGGTTAATGTTCTTTCCATTAATATATCAAAATTAATAGAAGCTGAGAAGCCATAAATAAGTGATATACCAAATAATAAAATACCAGAAGCAACAGCGCTTAAGATAAAATATTTTAAAGCTGCTTCACTTGATTTTTCGGACTTTTTATTAAAGGCAGCCATGATATATAGTGGGAATGTTTGTAATTCCAATGACATATAAAATGACAATAAATTATTAGATGAAATTAATAAGGAAGAACCAACCAATGACAATAAGGCTAATACTAAAAATTCTGAGCCATATTTTACAGTTTCAACAAAGTGAGATATAGAAAAAATAAATAAAATCAACAAAGAATATAGGGCAATTTTTACTATAAAAAGATATTGATTGAAGGCAAAACTACCTTTAAATAAAGTGAAGTAAAATTTACCATTATGTTCTATGCCTTTAGCTATGATATCGTGATTAAAATTACTAATAAGAAAAATCAAAGCAAATGAGCTGAAAATTATAGCAATAATAAAGGAAATCCTTTTGCTATTTTGGAATTTTTTACCAAAAAATGCTTCAAACATTAAGATAGCAAAAGATCCAATTAAAAGAGAAATTTCAGGTATGATTGGTAATAGCGACATCGAAAATTAGATATAAGACAATATTAGATTTGGAAAAATACCAAATAAAATAATTAAAAATGACAAAATAAACAAAATAATATACTCCACTTTATTCAAATCTTTAATATTTTCCAATTTTTCTGATAGATCCTTATAAAAAATGTTAGAATATAATGGTAACATATAGCAAGCACCCAGTATCACGCCAAAAGAAGCTAATATAGCAAATAATTTACTTACTTGAAAAACACCAATTATTGCCAAAAATTCTCCAACAAAACCACTAGTTGCTGGTAGCCCAACTGATCCAAGGGTGAAAATCATAAAAAATAAGGCATAATTTGGCATTTTTCTAACTAATCCGCCATAATCTTTGATTTGTCTAGTTTTAGTTCTCTCATATATCATGCCAATAGCAATAAATAGAGCAGCAGAAATAAGACCATGACTCAAAATTTGCATAATAGCACCAGAAACACCTTGATCATTGAGAGAAAAGATGCCAATAGTGACAAAACCCATATGAGCAACGGAACTATAGGCAATCATTTTTTTGATATCTTCCTGTTTAATAGCAATTATTGAGGTGTAGATAATGGCAACAACACTAAGTGTAAAAATCATAGTGGAGTAATATTCTGAAGCATCTGGGAAAAAGGGCAGAGAGAATCGTAAAAAACCATAAGCACCTAGTTTAATTAATACACCAGCTAATATGACAGAACCTGCAGTTGGCGCCTCCACATGAGCATCCGGTAACCAGGTGTGGAATGGAAACATTGGAATTTTGATTGCAAAAGATATAAAAAATGCCAAGAAAAGATACTTGGTAATTTCAATATCTAAAGTTTGAGTTTTTGTTTTTAAAATTAAAATATCGGCAGTGCCAAATTGGTTACAAAGATAAATAATAGCAATTAGGAAGAATAAAGATCCAAATAAGGTGTAGATAAAAAATTTATATGAAGCATAAATACGATTAACTCCTCCCCAAATGCCAATAATTAAAAACATTGGTATTAATGTTGCTTCAAAGAAGATATAAAATAAAACCAAATCTAAAGTAGCAAATGATCCAATTACAAAAGATTCAATTAATAAAAAACAAACAATATATTCCTTCTTTAAATTTTGAATAGAATTTTTACTAATAATAAGGCAAATTGGAATAAGAAGGGTGGTTAATAAAATTAAAAAAAGCGACATACCATCAATTCCTAAATAATAATTGATGTCATATTTATTGATTAGGGAGGTTTTCTCAATAAAATTGAATGTTATGTTTTTGTCGAAATCTATGATTAATTTTAAAGATATAATAAAATTGATGATAGAGGCAATAAGGCCAATTTGAGTTAAATTACTATAATTTTTTGGTAAGAATGCGATAATTAAAGACGCAAAAATCGGTAAAAATATTAAAAGAGATAAAATTGGCAATTGCTCCATTCTCAGTAATTTATATGTTAACTAATTTAGATATATCAAAAAGACCATTCATATTATACCAGTTTGACTTAAATTTGGTATCAGATTATAAAGGGTAACCTAGTATAGGTTAAAATATCCTTTGATATAAATCAATTACAAAATTATAATAGCAATTAATTAATATAAATTCAGTTTAATACCAATTGTCATTAAAAAATATTTCTCTATATTGTATTTTAAATGGAAAATGGTGCAAGATGAGTCGCACCATTATTTAAAATATTTATATTAACCCCTTCATCAATTAATAGACCCTATATTAATTATTTAATACTTTTTTTAACAAGTTTCTAATTTTCTCTCTGTTTTTTATACAAAATATTCCATAATATTAAAATCAAAAATATACTAAACTTACATACTTTTAAAATTCTTATTCTTTGGTGTAGATGGATCTTGAGGATACCCAGAAGGTGAATCACCTGAATCTTTGGCGTGTTGCTCAACAGTTTTATCAATCATTTCTCTCACATCAAAACTACTAGATGATTTTCCGCCATCGTTACTACCGCTCTGAGAAGCGGGAGCGGCAGGATTAGGTGGTTGTCCTCTATCGCTAAAACTATGAACTGAATTATTAGATGAATCACCTGAATTTTTGGCGTGTGCCTCAACAGTTTTATTCATAATTTTTCCCAAATCCAAAACACTAGATGATTTTCCGCCATTGCTAGAACTACGAACTGAACCACTAGATGATTGTCCGTCACCGTTACTACCGCTCTGAGAAGCGGGAGTATTACCTAGATCGTCAGAATCAACTTCGAGAGCGGTAGGTTTATCTTTGGGAGCGGTAGGTTTATGTTCGGAAGCGGGAGCGGGAGCGGCAGGATTAGATGATTGTCCGTCATCGTTAATACCGGGAGCATTACCTAGAGCGGCAGGATCACCTTCGGGAGCGGCAGGTTTATGTTTGGAAGCG
>CERI01117670.1_pt1 | contig 19310 bp, 37 predicted proteins | sample 350261 | NCBI WGS metagenome assembly CERI01 (sample SAMEA2620979, study PRJEB7988) | marine metagenome | isolation source: saline water (ENVO:00002010), including
ATTTCCATTAATGGGTGCTGAATCAAACCCCTCTCCTAATTTCCAATAGTGAGTAGCATTGGTAGCCTTACATACTGAATCCCATCCACTCCAATTTGATGCGGCATCTTTAGCCTCATCCAAAGTAGTATAATAATGCATAAATCTGTTTTGACAACTTGTTCCTCCATTATCATCAACAAAATTATCATCAACAAAAATTCTATATGGGTGAGTCCCACCACTATTCTGCTTTTTAATAGTGTGTATCCAAGTTTTATTAGTCTTTCTTAATCCAGCATTACCTACATTAGCAGGGGCATTAGTTTCACCTAATACTTCTGATGAGAATTTAATTCTTTTAGAATTAGGAAATACTGAATTGAAGTTAAAAACATCAAACCCTACAAGACTCATGTTTTATTTTTAACCTTTCTGATATTTAAAGACTTAGGATTTGAGATTATCAAAGAATACCCATCTTGTGAGGTTTGCCTCAATAGAGCCTGTATCAATTAGATGTAAAAACTCCTTCAACTCATCAAAATCATCAAACATGAAATTGTAATCCATAATTCCAAACAACCAATTTGATGCTTTTTTCTTCCCACCCTCAATAACTACTAATGTAGGCTTTCTTTGATGTAGTGAAGTAAGCAATTCATGAATTGTTCCGAACATACCCACTTTAGGGTCAAGATAAACAACAACAAAATCTGAAATATCAGTCATCCTCAAATCCACATGAACAATTTCCTTCATTCTTTGGGATAATTCAAAATACCTACCATTCTTTTTCAAATCCATCATCTTCTTTTTTTCAGCATCAATTTCCTTGTATTTAGTATATGTAATTGGTTTGCTACAAGGGTCAAAAACAATTACTCCTTGTTTCTTTAACCATTTGGATAGGGTTTTTCTCCAACCCACACCATCATCTTTTGCATTATCAATCGGTCCTGCAAGATAACATCTTAAACCACTTAATTTATTTAGTGGCTTATTATTGCTTTCATTTATTACAGTTTCAATCGCTTCCTTAAAATCTCCGTTTTCAGCACCCATATTAATCACTTCTCCTAACACCTATATAACCTTAATCAATTAAAACTTGATTGATATACAGATGAAAAATTTTCAATCAATTCCTTTTCAGAAATATTAGAGTAAAACTTAGAATAGGACTTTGACGAAATAGAATAACCACAGCCGCATTCGTATGTATCTTTTTGAAGTTTCATCAAAATAACCTTATGCTTAGTTGTGCAGATAGGGCAATATGCATTCATTAAACCAACCCCGTAATACTTAGCCCTACAAAAGACCCTACAAGGGTTGCAATAACACTTGAAACAGTCCTAATCAAAGCCATATAATGTTGATTCTTCTCTATCCAATGTGAAAAACTCATATTTATCGCTTCCATACTCCACAAATATTACAATGCAATTCTGCATAAAGGTGATTCTCCCTCACCCACTCATGATTACAAATTTCATACAATTTATTATTAATATTAATAATATCAGTATTCAACGCACTTCTTGAATTTTCAAACATAGTTGTTAATTGTTTCATCCTTTTTTGCTTATCTTCTTTCATTTGAATAAGCACCTTAATTTCATAATCTTCTGAATCTGGATTTTCCCAATCTAAACTCAAATCATTCCCATCCTTATCTAAATACCTTACATCAGACATTAGTATCTCTCCTAATTAAATGGTTAATCTATTACCTATATAACTATGGTGGTCATTCTGGATTATCTTTAAAATAGTTAATTCTTTTTTGTGAAATTAAAAATGATTCTTCGCTCATTTCAATGCCTGTGAAATTAAAACCAAGTTTCGCACAAGCACAACCTGTTGAACCAGAACCCATAAATGGGTCAAGAACCATTCCATTAGGGGGGGTAATCAATCTAACTAAATATTCCATTAATTTGATAGGCTTAACAGTAGGGTGTGTATTTACAATATCAATCCCCTTATTTCTTTCTCCCTTAGATGCCTTTGCACAATAAAAAAACTTAGATGCTCCACTTAGTCCATCAAATAAACCTGCACTTTCGCCAACTTTATGCTCTTTTGTTAAAGTATGCCCTGTGCCTCCTGTGGATTGTTTTTTCCGCTTTCCATTATAGGCATTACCTACGCTTGGGGCTTGTTCGTTTAAAATATAACAAGGGCATTCTGGGTTTGTATGTATATCTCCTGTATCTTTATACATTCTTGGAGCATCTTGCTCACCTTGAGATATTCCAAGTTTATAGATTGTATCATTTGCAGATTTAGAGTTTTTATTATTAATTACTACTCCTTCATTTTCACCCGCTATAACCTCATCACAAATACACTCTAAAATAATATTTGCAGGAAACCTGCCTTTTTCATTTTGAACAAATGTATTTTTAGTGCCTTTTTGAAACATACCAAGTGCAGAACCCACTCTATCATCAACATCTTGTGAAGTTAGATTACTACCTGCTACTAATTTATCAGAAGTTGATACTCTTGATTCATCAATATTTATAGCACCTGTATTATATTTTAAAACATTTTTTACAATAGTTTTTTCGGATAATGGCTTTCGTGCAAGAACAATTGGTTCGTGAGCAGGTTTTAATGCCGTTCCCCAACCTTCCCATTGTATTGCTTCGGAAGTAGTAGGTGCAGTAATATAACTCTCAACTCTTGGCCTATTTGTGGCTATACCTCCATGCAATCCGTCTTGACCTGTTTTATTATCCCTTTTAATATCGGCATAAGTCCCTTTTTTCTTCCCTATGATTTTTCTTTCAGCACCTAAAGATTTATCTATTGCTTTACTAATATTATGATTCTTTGGAAATCCAGAACCATAAAGCCACATTAAACAATCTCTTATTTCAAAACCTGCATCTTCAATCGCAACCATCATTCTATGGTGGGTTCTCGCCCCACCAAAAGCCAACAGATGACCTCCGGGTTTAAGAACCCTAAGTGCTTCACTCCACACTTCAACATCATAAGCAATTCCAGAAGAATCCCATTTCTTACCCATAAATCCCAATTCATAGGGTGGGTCTGTAACTATTGAATCAACACTATTTGATTCTATTTCTTTCATTTTTTCTTTACAGTCGCCTAATATTAATTCCATTTTAATCCCTCAAAAAAACCAATTTAAATCTGTCTTAATTTTATCAGTATATACTTCTTCCACAAAATCTGATAGTATCTGATAAATATTCTTAATGCCTTTGAATTGAGCCATATCACAATTGCCATCATCATCATCAAAGAAAAATTGAATATCATAACCTTGATTAGTTAAAGAATCATATACTTCTGATTTATATTGAGTTGTATTTTGTTGCTTTGTGTCCTTGTGGAATACTAATTTTTTAGTGTAGGGAATCTCATATAAATTAAATTGTTCAAAAGTAGCCCCTAACATAGATTTTCTTCGGCCTGTAATATATATTAACTCATATCCTGCATCTTTAAAAGCATTAGGAATATCAATAGCAAATGGTAATGGACTATCATAAATAAAATACTCCCCTACCTCATAATTTGCCTTTACGGTTGAGGTGTCATATTTTTCTTTATCATAATCATACACCTTTCTCCTAACCTTTGTAGTAAAAAGTAAATCATCTATATCAAATATTACTGCCTTTTTCATATTAATCACCATGTTATTTTATCTATACCTTTGTGCATCTAATCCCTAAGTAATTAGTTTTTATGATAATATTTCCCATCTTATGCCTCATATCAGATAAATTACCTTCAAAATAATTAAACTTATTCCAATTACCATTTTCATCCATACACTCAATTAAGTATTTCATTATATTCACCATTATTTGCATCTTCAAACATTCTGCTTGGAACATAATGTCTTCTTGAATTATTATTTTCTAAATGAGTAAAACAAATATCTCGCTCTAATATTTTCCAACAAAAATATGAATTATTAAATGATGCAGTATTTCCATCAAATGAAACCTTCTTATCCACGATTAATAATTGTAAATTATTACCCACTCCTTGTTGCTCAACAAAGAAATTACCTACCTCTTGATAATTCAATATAGGCAAGCCCATAATCATAGCGAATGGTTTTTTCAACTCAAATAATCGCTTAAAAACATCTAACTTTTTAGTGAATGGAGGGTTTGAAATTATACAATCATATTCTTCTGGCTCATACTCAAAGAAGTCTTTTCCATCCCAAATATGAGAGTGAATGACTTCAAAACCATTTTCTTTTAGCCTTAATACAAATTCACTATTTTCAGTATCAAAAGGACACCAAACTTTAGAACCCATAGGAATATGGGGCAGTATCGCATCAACTAAGATTGTAGGTGTGTAATACTCATCCTTTTCATTCCAAGAAGATTTCCTTAACCATGTATGTTCTTCAACCATAAACATCACCATTCTCTTTAATTTTAATATCTTCATAAGGTGCAGTTTGCCGTCTGTATAATTCAAGTTTAGCACATTCCAAAACACCAATCAAATTATTATAGTGAAAATATCCTACCTTACCCTCAACTTCTTTAACTTGTTCCATGTAATTTTTAATTAAAGTTGTAATGCAATAATTAAGATGACCCATACTGAAAACCTCATCTGAAACTTGTTTCAAAGCAACATCAAAATTATCTCTTTCATTTTGTGTAATGTAAGGCATTAACAATCACTCCTATTACAAATTAAACAACCATCAATCATAACATAAGAATTGCAAGTTTCGTGATTTTCACATTCATAAGGTATAAATCCACACATATTACTCACTTTCTCCATAGTTTGTTTCATCATCTTGTTGATTAATTGAAAAATTATTTACTGAAAAGCCCATAAGTCTTCTAATAAAACCATAAATCTTTTCAATCATTTCAATAGACATTGGCTCTCTAAAACCTATATCATCAGAATCATGCTCGTCTAATTTCGCAGACCATTCATCAAGCCATTCATTAATTTCCCTACTTCGCACCATTTTTATGCCTCAATTATAGTTTTGTTCAACTACCTTAATAACCTTAACCCTCAATGATGGGGGCTTTATCATAAAATATATCACAATCTGGACAAAGCCCTGCCGAAGTTAGAGAGCCAATAGGCCACCTCACCTTACAAACTTTACAAGGGCTAAAATAATAAGGATTCATAAAATCATTCTTCCTGTTGCATATCGTAATAATCATAAAGAGTATGACTTTGTTGATAATCAAAACTTGATTCCGCAGGATATACTATTTCACCATTAACTAATCTCTTTATTTTAGCAGTATTATCCTTAGCCAACGCTTCCAGATTTAAAATCCTAACATTATGTTTATCGGATAAATCTAAAAGTGCCTCAACAACTACTCTATTCGTTTGGTTAAACCATAATAGTGCAATAAAAAACAGAACATTAGAAATAATAATCACATACCAATGAGTTTCCATCAATTAATTCCCCCTTCTGATTCTCCATAATACATACCACAAGACTTACACAATAATGTTTTTTTATCAACATCACATTGTCTTTTACAAGGGCCTCCATATTTAATATATTCACTCATTATCATCACCAAAATTCATGTGTCCTTTTGACCTTTCTGTTTTTTTATTTTCTAAGGCGCAATTTCTCAAATGTTTTCTCCAAACTCGCATCTCATCATGAATACTACTCATAATCTATAAAAGAAAACAATACCTATATAATCTTATTCCTCCAAAAGCCATTCAATTTCTTTGATATATAGTGTATATAGACAATAACATATTAAACAAGGTTGTATTTCACATACACAAACCTTTCGGTATGAAATATCCGATATAGAAAAATTAGATTTATCATTGGGAATCATCTTCACCCATATCCCATCTAAGTATTTGTAATGAGTTTGTAATGTCTAATTCATCAGAAGATTTTGAAACTCCTTTTTCAACCATGTGTATAATTGCAATCAAATTAATTGCTTCCGTAAGATTTTCCATTTTATGATGCATGAGTCTATGCCAATTGTTTAAGGCAATTACATTCACTAACAATAATCCAATAATTAACCATTCTAAATAAGATTCATACATATTAATCACTCAAAACTAACATCATCATTTGCATGGAAAGAAACAACCTTTGCTTCTCGGTTTCTAATATTGTAAATAGTAAGGTGGCCTTTTTGTGAGGCATACCCCAACATATTCATAAAATCAGTTTGACCTTGCATTGTTGAAGAAACCACTAATGGAACCCCTCTATACCATTGGAAACCATGACTATGAGTATGCCCCGTTACAAAAATGTCGGGAGGTTTATCAATTACTAATTGGTCATCCTCTTCGGGGGATAGTGCATTTCTTTCACCCCACATAGGGGCTAAATGTCTTTTTCTCAACATTTCTTTCATACCCTCAATAGATGTTTCATAAGTTACATTATCCATTTGAGGTATCAAATCATCCATACCCTTACCATGATATGACAAAACATCAATCCCGTTTAATTCAACCCTACAAGGATTACCAACATGAACCGTTGAATTAAATCTTTGTTGTATAAGTGGGTCTAAGACAGGTTGAGGTTCAGCAGGTCTAACGGCATCATGATTTCCGGGCAACATAATTGGAGTGATATGGTCTGGTAACTCATCCAATTTTCTTGCACAAAATTCATATTGTTCATGAACATTTTGAATACTAAGATTTTTCTCTTGATTAGGATATACCCCTACACCATCAACACAATCACCAGAAAGAACAAGGTATTTTATATTCTTAGCCAATTTATCCTCATTAAGCCATTTAACCATCTTATCCCATGTATCTTCTAAGAAATACTTACTGCCCATGTGAATATCTGAAATGAAAGCAATAGATACAGGGTCATAATCATCACCACCTTTATTTTGATGATTCATCACAACATCTGGAAACTTGACTTCATCAACCCAGAATATATCACCCTCTTTACCAAACTTTCCTGTAATACCTACTACATCGTCAAGAACAATTGTTTTAGATGCAGGATTTTCTTTTCTAATAAATACCCTAATTGAATCTGTTAAATCTTCAATCTCAACCATCCTACCTCCAGACTTTGTATTTTTAACTTCGCTGACAATTCCAATAATATTATATTGTTTATGCCTTCTCATATCTTTGTAAATATCTTTAATAGACATTCTGGCCTTGAAACCACATTGATTATACAGTATTTTTTTGATTCTTTTATATCTTTGCTGAAATAAATTAACAATATCCTCATACTTGCCCTTTTGATTTGATTCTCCTACGGGTGCTTGTTTAACTACATCATCACTATAATCTGATGCATTATGATTCCATGCACCTTTTAAATCAGCCATAATACTAATTGGTTTGATTACCTATATAAGTTTAATAATTTTAGATATACATAGGTGGTTTTATATAACTGATTGTATAAATTAATAATTATGTCTTATTCTATGGTAAAGGTAAGGAGTCATACTGACTCGGAATTATACTATCCCGAAATACAAAATATTGTAAAAAACAAGAACGCCCCTATTGATATGGATATTATTGAAAAGGTCGCATATGAGTGGGTTGATGATATTTGTGAAAGATTTAAACAGAAAACCAAAGAATTAGGTAAGGAGTATAGGGAAAGTGGATTGCCTAAAGGTGCTGAAATAACAGGAGATAAAAAGGAAACTTTATTTCATGTAATAAAACACCGATTAACAACTTATTGTAAAATTAAAAGATTAGGTGTTAAAGGGAATCGGGAGCAAGGATTTATCTTTGAAGATTATTTAGGTGATTACAATATCACCCTTGGAGAACGAAAGTTTGTTGTAAGAATTAGTAATGAACCACTTCATGTTTTAACAAGAACAAGTGGGCGAGAAGGTTTTTCTTGTGAAGAGGTATATAACGGATATTGGACAGGCCCATTTCATGATATTGCATTAAGAAATCCTACTGTATATTTACTTGATGATAATGGTCATTTTTATGGAAGGTTGAATGTTAGGTGGACAGGAAATCCAAAAGAATCAGATATTGGTATAGACCCTAATATCTATCCTATGACTTATAAGTATCAAGATGCAAGAAATAGGTTAATGGGCGATAGAAGAATGTTGCATTTAGTATTATTTACATTATTTGCAAGTAATGGCTATGGGTGGTATAATACAGAAACGACCCCTTACACATATAGAGGACATTCAGACACTACGCCTTCTGGCCATGTTAGATTACCATTTAGGGGTCTATTCCATTCAGATAATAAAGATATACAAGATTATGTAGGGGATTTATTACAGATGGAATTTTTAAAATTAAACTGAATAGTCATGCAACACTTCTTTAATATCTTGTTTTAGGACTTGTTCTGCATATTCAGCCTCATCAAAATCCTTTGAGCCTGTAATAACACATCTTCCACTTGAGAAGATAAGATATACAACTTGAGGTTCAGAACCCCTGTATATCAAACCGGGAAACTGTTCTGGCTCGTATTCAGTTTTTTCAAATGGCAATCTAATCATCAGATTAGATAGATTTAGTTTATTATTATTCATAATATCACTAATATCACAAGTAGTAACGATATTATGCATTATAATATCGCAATCCTCTTCATTCCATATCTCAAAATCATTAGAAACTAAATCATTTCTTAATTGTTTAAAGGCAGTATGTATATCTTCAATAGTTTTAGCCCCTGTTGCAACGGCCTTTCCACTTCTAAATAGTAATATACAGACCTTTGGAGTTTTAACTCTATATACCATACCCGGAAATTGCTCTTGTTCATAATCTATATTTAACAAATCGGCTACTTCATTTACATCAATAAAATTTGAATACCTTGTGCTTGCTACTATATTTACAATATTAACCATACTATCACCTTGTAAAAAGACCTATATAACCTTAATCTTATTTTATACAATTTGGACATTCATTTAATGTTAATGAATATATTACATTACACCGATTACATCTTGTTTGATTCATCATATACAAAATGTCATCATCAATCTCATGTGAAGATGTATGATTTGACGATTTATTTCTTGCTTTCCACGCCTTATCTCTTTTTTTAACAGGAGTGTGGTTGCCCTTGATTGTATTTTTCTTACCTTTTTTCTTATTATCTTGCCAATCCATATTATCACCTACGAATACATAGAATCCTTTGAATTATTTTTCTTATCAACTAATTTAATTGAATATATAGAGCAAAGTGATTGATTAACAAAATCATAACAATATAATCTCATTAATCTATCATCAACTCCTTTAACCTTTTCTGAAACATATTCACATATTTTATTAGAACACTTATGTATTATATCTAAAAATAAAGAATCATCAATTTCCACATCAATAGGGATATTATCTTCCAATAAAGATACTATATCATCAATAATATCACCTTGGTAAGAACCATCTTCATCCTCCACATAATTTTCAAATATAACTGATTTAATTTTTTCAGTTTGCCTCTTAATTTGTTTAGGAGTCATCTTGACTCCACTTAATCTATCATCAATAGTCATCTAATCACCAATCAACATTTTCAACTTCACAGGGAAACTCTTTTTTATTATGTTTAACAATAGCCGTAAAACATTTGGTATTTTTTACATCATCATAAACTTGATAAGTATAAATTGAATCACCCATGCAATATCCTAAAACTTGAAGATACTTTTTTTGTTTCCAAGCCCTTGGAGCGTATGACGCATCCATAAACTTACTTTCATTATCTCCCAATATACCTTTAATAAGATTTTGTAGTTTAAATCTATACCCTGTTAATTTTCTCAAATAATCACAAGTATCTATATTTTTATTTGCATCATTGTATAATTCTAAAACATTTTTAAGATTAGCACCTCCCTCCGAAATGGGTTTAGATAGGATAGGTAAATCAAAAGAGTATCCGTTATGTGTAATTAAAGCATAGTCCTTGTTTAAAAAATCCAATAAATGTTGTTCCATTTCTGAAAAATTATACAATGAATCTATAATTTGTTTTTTTACAGGGTGATTATCCATAACACCTTCTAAGCCCTGTATAATTTTATCTTTATCTAATACATAATAATAACCTTGTTCATTTAAGCCATCATATATACAAGCGCAAGAAGTTTTCCATCCAAATGGATTTCCAAATCTAATATTCTCCATCCTTAAATTAAGATTCATAGTTTCAATATCTAAACTAATCACTTTCATTAACATCACCTTCATTAATCATTGTTGAATAAAACCTTGATTCACAATTACAATCATCACAATCACCATCATAAGAAGTGGGTTCAATTATATCTCCATAATTATCTGGGTCATCTTCAATAAATAAACATATTGCACAAACATTTAATTTTTCAATAAGACCTTCATAAACTCCATTACCTAAAAATTGGTCATATGTTTTACACACATACATTCCTGTATCGCTCTTAGCATAAAGCATTTTTTTGGCAATAATGTCTGCTTGTTCAAATAATATATTTCTATTAACGATAACATCAACCCCATTTGTCTTTAGGATGATAGTGTCCACTACCTACTAAATAAACTGCAAGTATCATAAGAATTGTATGGAAACAAGTTAATGCAAATGTAGTCCACGCCTCTTCATAATAAGCAGATGCAACTTGTAAAATATGCAGTAAAACTTCAAAACCTAAAAAGAATTGAACAATCCTTGAAACCAAAGGGGTGATATTACTCTTCATTGGCATCAACTTCCATTTCTTTTTCAAGCATCTGTTTCATTTCAAGAACCTTTTTTACCTTAGACCAATTTTCCCATAGTATTGATTCTCTTTTTTGCAAATCCTCAATACTTATATCCATTAATTCTTGAATTTTATTCATCTTATTGAGGTCTAAACACCAACAATCTTGTGAACAAACACCTTCTGTATGAGTCCCATAATCTGCGACACCTCCAAGAACATGAGTCTTACTCATTCCTCTTCCCCTCCAGAATCTCCTAATTCAATAAGCCCATCTTCACCTACTTCATCAGACATTTGATTTACAATTTCTGTATTCCAATAAGTATCATGTTTAAATTTCTCATCAGCAACCCTCATCTGTTTTTTAGAAAGTTTCTTAGGTTGTCTAAACCCTCTTGAAAGAGGCAATCTATTTCTCGCATTAGTCAAGGGGTTGTTTTTTGAAACCGCCCACTCATTACCCATCTCATTAATTCGGACTCGCTTAATAGGATTTACAACATCTCCCACTTCATCGTATGTGGTGCATTCCCTACATAGACCGGGAAAGTTAGCAATAGCATCACAATCAAAACACTTAAATTTCTTCATTTCACTCACCAGATTCTTTATCTTCATAAAATGCCTTGAGGAATGCACCTAATTTCAATTCAACAATTGTTTCATATCCATAAGGCGTATCTTCTGCTACTGACACTTGAGTTTTCTTAATATCTGTTAAAGATTCTAAGAAATCAATAATTGCCTTTGGAAATACCACATCTTCATCTTCATATTCATACTTAAAAATAACAACATTAGCCCTTGAATATCTATTATATTTCAATTCAACATATTCATTCATAATTGTTTCTTCACCAACATCATATTTTCTATCTTTAAACCATTGTTCAAATGCATTATCATCAGACAATGTTTCTTCACCCATATCAATTGCTACTACTAACTCGGACATTTTATCACCAAATACTTCTTTCTTACATTACCTATATAAAGAAATCTATTTCACTTTCCAATACATACCTTCCTTGATTATTAATTCATGTTGAAACAAAGGGGCTAATACTTCATTTCTTAATTTCAACCTTCCTCGTTTGTTTATACTAATACCATACCCTTTGGAATATCCTGCACCACATAATTCTTGTATAATTTTAGTTTCAGATAGAGGATTATTATAAAGCAATTCATATACAAATCTATGTATATCTTGTTCACTAATATCTGCATAGTTATAATATATGAATTTCTTACCAAACTTAATTATTTTATTTCTGGATATTAAGTAATCTAAAACATCATCTGCAATTAATCTATGTGTGATATTATCTAACCCTACCCGCTTTAGCATTACACTTTTAGATAGAGGAACATCTGATTCTGAAAGTGTAGTCAAAAACAAGTCATGTAATTTAACCTTTCGCTCTTTAATCTTTTTAGAATCACCCATATCCCAAGAAGGATAATCTGGATATTCAATGAGTGGTAAAATACCATCCATATTCCTAACCCTTCTTTTGTATTCATCAAGATTATTAATCTCAACTTTATTAAGGTCCTCTAAAGTATATCCCTTTTCAAGATACTTAGTTAGGGCAAGAGCCTTTGCAAGAGGTTCAACAATCATATCTTCATATAACTTCATTCGCTCTCTTTGTAATTCAAAAGAATTATTAAACAATGGCTTATTCTTAATATTGTTAAGTTGTATAATTTTGCCTACATTTTTAGTATTTTCAGCAACATATCGTTCCATTTCTATTTTTATATCTTCATAAGGAGTTTCAAGTTTAACAGATAATTTTTTAGTAAAACCTTCCCGAATAGAGGGGCTTGAAATAATAGCCTCTTTTTGTGATTCGGATAAGGATTCAATCTCTTGAACAACCTCTAACATATTGTTAAGTTGTGTTTAATACCTATATAATACTTCATATTAAAGGTTCATCGTATGGCCAATTAATTAATTTCAATGAACCAAACTCATTACCAGAAAGTTTAAACAACAATTTTCGTTCAAGTAAATATTGTATTGTGGATTCAAGACTTCTCTTGTGGTGAACATCATTACACATACATGGGCAAAATATACCTTGAGTTATTAACAATGGCCTTAGTATTAATTCCGACCTTCCTAATGGTTTTAATCTTACAGGAGTTATGAATCTGCTATCTATCGCTTGATGACCTCGTTTGTGATTATTTTGGTATTTACTTGATACTTTCTCATATCCGTCATATTGAGTTACTGATAACTCATGTAATCGGTTCTTTATCTGAAAATCAACCTCATCAACCGTAAGGGCAAGACCCCAACCATGAGTTTTGTGATAGTATAGAGGTTCAGAAAAATAATCATCATTACTTAGGTTTGCACCCCTTTCCCTCATCGCTCTATATTTACCATTATTATATTTTCTGCTTACGCTTGATTCAGCAGAATATCCCTCTTTAGGAGTATGCTCCCCCCAATATTTTAAAATATACTCGTAATTTTTATCATACTCGGTGCAAGATTTATAGTGTCCATATAATTCATTATTATCTTTCATATCTTGTTTCAAATCTCGTTTAAAGTCATCATAAATATCCATAAAATAACTTTTGGGATTATCATGTTCTTCGGGCATCCTCATTAATATCCAAGCAAGAAACCCCCAAGATTGTCCTTTTTGAGTTTGTTCTAACATAGGTAATTTATCCCCATTGTGGGGCCACCAATTTCCATCAAATCCGTAATAGTCGCTAATGTTATCTGGCATTTCTTTAATAATTGATTCAACCAATCTTAATCCAACAATAGGGAGAAAGTAAATCTCTTGTTTCTTTGGTTTTGTTTTTGGTTTTTTGATTTTAATTACAACAGGCGCACCGGGAAGATTATTGTTGTTCATATATCTGATGGCATCATCTCTCTTTTTAAATTCTTTACCATCTGGTGCTACATATTTTCTGTTAATCATTTTAAATCAACCCCTGTGGTTTTTCATATGGCCAATTAATCAAACCTAAATGTCTTGGATTTATTAAATCTGTATCTATTCTAAAATGTGCCATATCTGAAACAAAATTCATACTCGCCCAAGTGCCAAACACTCTATAAGGTATCTTAAAATATTTTTCTTTCAATCCTTCATCACTCATTTGTATAAAATCATCACTATCCATTTTAACATCAAAGTCTGGCATCATCTGGGAAGACATCAGCGTTGTTCTCTTTACACATTCCATTGGTTTTGAATAGTAAGTTTCCCCATCATAATAACCAATATAGGGAGGATTTGTATAATTATCCCATACAAACTTTAGGCTACCGGTATTTGGTGTGTATTCGCTCATTTTAATTCTAATCATTTTTGCATTAAATGTAATATACCAGCCCCTTAATTTGTTATTAGGTTTCCTCCCGAAGCCAGCCCAAATATCTCCACCCTTCATATAATGGGTCGCACCCCTCGCTTGTGGATTCCTCAATCGTAATCCATCAATAAAACAATAGTCTTCAACATACTCTAAAATGTCATTGATTGAAAAAGATGGAAGAGGGAATGTTTGGTTTTCCCTCCTTAATATTTTACCCATATAATATCCGTCATAAGTATCACCCATCAAATCAACTCCTTTGGTTCTTCAAGTGGCCAATTGATGAATCCTAACATATTAATTTCAGTTGTAAAAATATCAGTAATATCATATAGTCTATCTAAACCCCAACCTTTTGGAGTTGGCGAATCTCCATTCCATCTATGTAATTTTGTTATAAACTTATTTTTAAATTCTTCCAAAGAAAGTTTGTTTGTGAGTGAGGTTCTTAAGGGATTTATCAATCTAAAATTACTAAGTGGAATCCAAGCCCCTTCTAAATTATTACAAATCAATAAATAATTTGACTGAAATTTCTTATCTTTCATATCTCCCGTTAAATAAACTTTAATATCTTTTCCAAAATCATCACCTTTCCAAATAGGGTAATCGTTATGGACCTTTGTAAATGCATGATTATACCACAATTTATTTAATCCATGAAACATAATTTCACCCCTATGATAAACTAAAAGCATCAATATATAATCCATAAAAGTAGGTGCTTTGTAGGCTGATAATTCATACCATGACATTAGATACCTATTTGCCACCGTTTTTGTATTCATAGCAATATGAATTTTATCAATTATTGAATTTACCATATCTTTGAAAGACTCACTCATTGATACATAATCATATTTTATATCCATCTTCACATCAACTCCTTTGGATTATCAACAGGCCAATTAATAAAATCAAATAAAGGTTGTTTATCAACTTTATTTAATTCGGGCAATCCTGCCATATCTCTCGCAATTCCATACACCAAATCATTTAACTCATCATAAACTGTTTTAGGGTCAAGACCAACTCTCGCATCAAGTGTTTGATTTAATACTGTATCATTTGACCAATTACTGTCCCACAAATCTTGCACATATTCATTAATTCCTTGATATGGGTCATCAATCCACTCATACCACCAAGCCCCGTAGCCCCCTTCTAATTCCCATTCCTCCCTTTCTTCTTCACTCAAAGCATCCCAATTTTCCGCTTCCTCTTGATGTGAATAATCTAAATTCTTAATAACTTCATAACTAATTCCCTTAAAGACCCTTTTTTTATAGGCGTTAAAAAAAGACAATATTTCATTCACCTTAAATCAACCCCTTCGGTTTTTCAAATGGCCAATTAATAAAATCTAAATCTATACTATCTCCAAAAATATGAAAATGAAGAATACTATCATTCCAATTGCCTCCATTATTATTATGCATTACTCTTTTCATATCAAAAACTTTTGCCTTAAATAGAGCAAACCCTTCTGGAGTCTTCCAATCAAGGAAAGTTGCACCCTTACCCATTTGATAATATTTATATCTTATACCTCTTCCCTTAAATTTTAATAACTTTGCCCTATCTGAAAATCCTACTGCTTCATAAACTTGACATAGCCAAAGTTTCGCCCTTTTTTTTGGTATGGTGATGTGCCTGTTTGCATCAGCCATCATCATAAGAAAATAATTACCGATTTCTAATCTTGGATGATTTTGCTTCATATCTTTTATTAGGTTTCCATATTCATCATATCTTCCAAGCCCCCGAAATGCAGGATTGTGGTTTGGACTACACAACTTTCCACTTTGAGCAAATTGTTTAAATTCACCATATTGTGTAGGAGCATTAAGCATTTCTAATATATCCTTTCCCGTAATTGTATCAACGGGAGGGGGAGTTAAATTAAACCGATACTCGCTCATAGGATATTATTTCGCTTTCTGATACTTAAATCTTCCAATCATAAGTAGCCCTAATTGAATTAGCCAATTCAACTACTTCCTCTTTAGTGAAATAATCTGAAACAATTAAATATTCAATCATAAAACCTAAATGAAACTTATCTAACCATTCAACCATAGAAGAATCTTTCATACAAGTAGCCCTCCATTCAGCATCAATAGTTTGTTCAAGGAAAGTCCTAAGATGATGATACATAGGTTTTCCATTAAAAAATTTAGGGTGCGGAAGTTTGTCAATTGGTGTCGCCATAATTAACAATTAATATGAATACCTATTTATAGGTAATGGCTTAATCTAAAATTATGAATACTTGGGGCAAATCTATCATAAGACCTATCTTCGGATTGGTAGCAATTCAACCGGTGGTATTATTGTGGCTTTGGTTTAATTCTGAAAATATGTGGGAACAATATGTTCAAACGGGATGGGGCTTACAAGGTGTGATAACCATATATCTAATTCCAATTTATCACTATTATGATGTAATTTATCAAAAATTGTCTAATTCATCCGAATAATTTAAATTGCGTTCAATAATTCAATTAGCGTTCAATAATTACGGACAATTTAGCGTTCAAAAGAAGTAAAACAAACTCATAAAACTATGTATAAAAATTGATTTCCAATTGAAGAGGTAGTAAAATGGACACGATTCGGTTAAATGGACACAACTCGGTTCAAAATATTTTTACCTATGTTTTATATAGGTAATGATACAAAAGTGATAAACATGAAATGTAAGTATGGTTGTGCATTCAAAGACAAGGGAGTTATCCGAGTGGATGATGACAACAACCGACACATTCTAAGAGAGTGTAGGAGGTGTGGTATGGAAGAAATTAAGATTTCAGAAACTCCTAAAGAGAATATGATGTGTGATATATCTTCTAATGGATTGCACCAATTGAAACCTCTTGGAAGATATAGAATACTTGAATACCATAAGAAATACAAAAGAGTATCACAAGATGTGGTATGTGAGTGTTGCGGTGAGAGGAAAATTGTTGAAAGCATAGCATACCATTTCAAATGAGGTGAACAAATGACGAATGAAAAAATAGCAAAAGCAGGAAAAGAGTTTGAAGCAGAATTTAGAAAATTTCTAATGACGAATGAGTTTAATGACCATGAAGCAATTATTTTTACGAGAATGGCTTCAAGGTTTTTGGCCGATTGGTCTGATGCGATGGCTAAAAATCTAAATCTTAGGGTTGAAGTTGTTGATAATGACGACCGGGAAGAAGAATAATTAATAAAATCTGGAAGTATAGTATATGAGTCCAATAACAATTCAAGAAATTATTAAAATACTAATCGCAAATAAACAAAAAGAAAGGAATGAATAATATGATTATAAGTTTTTTCGTATGGCTTGTAGGGTTAGGATTATATGCTACATTATCTTTAACATATAACAAAAAACGGAGTGAGCATTATGAGTATTAGGAAGTTGATTGGAAAAATCACATCACCCATATTTGTTCCACTAAGAAAAGTTGTAGTGTGGGGAGATAATAATTTTGGGACTTGCGACCACAAATTAGTAATCGTTCCAAGAGATGAGGAATAAATATGGATTCATTAACCGTAATTGGAATTGGAATTCTAATATTAATTTTGATTTTTTTTATATTTACACAAATACATCTAAAAGAAATTAGTTTCAAAAATCAACAAAACATAAATGGCATATCCCATGTATGGGGTGTTTTGATGGAATTGAAATTAGATTTGCAAATGTTAGAAAATAAATTGTATATCCCAAACCTTAATGAAGGTGATGAAGTAATTAGTGAAATAGTGGAGGAATAATAATGAATAATAGTTATGATATAATTGTAGTGGGTGGAGGTCCAGCAGGTTCTTCTGCATCTTATTTCAATGCAAAAAAAGGAAAACGAGTATTGCTAATAGATAAACAAACATTTCCAAGAGATAAAGTTTGTGGTGATGGAGTTACGGGAAAATCACTACACATATTGCATGAAATGGGGTTAGATGAAGAAATCGCAGGAGTAAAAGAAATATCTTCTAAAGGAGTAGTAATTTATGCCCCTAATAAAATGTCATTAAAGGTTAATATTGAATCTCCAAACGACCCATTGAGTGCATTTTCAATTGATAGATTTATTTTTGATGACATTGTATTTACGAAGGCTAAAGAAACTGTTTTAGAAAACGATGGTTCGTTTTTGAATGAAAAGGTATTATCCCCTATTATTGTAAATGAAAAAATAATAGGGGTCAAAACTAAAATTGGCGAATATTTTGCTGATATGGTAATTGGAGCAGGAGGTTATAATTGTCCAATTTCAAGATATATATTAGAGGCTAATAAAGTTTTAAAACAAGATAGAAGCCACTATTCTTCTGCACTAAGAGAATATTGGAGCGATATTAAAGGTAATGATGGTGATTTTGAAATACACTTTATTGATGGTATATTGCCCGGTTATTTTTGGATATTTCCCATTTCTGAAACTAAATTCAACATAGGAGTAGGAATGTTATTATCTGAAATGGACAAAACAGATGTAAAACTAAAACAAATGTTAGATTATATTGTTAATGACTCATATCTCAAAGAAAGATTTGCAAAAGCAAAAGCGATTCCTAACTCTAAAAAGGGTTGGTTACTACCATTAGGCTCTCCAAGAAAAAATGAATTAAATCCCCGAAAAAATTACTACAATGGAGGGGTTTTGATTGGAGATTCTGCGAGTTTAATTGACCCATTTACAGGAGAGGGCATAGGTAATGCATTGGTTAGTGGAAAATTAACTTCAAACTATGACTATATTGATGAAGCAACCGGGAAACAATATCAAAATGAATTGTGGGAGATTATAGGTGAAGAATTAACAAACTCTCACAAACTACAAAAAATGTTAAATAAAAAATGGTTGATAAATTGGTTCATTAAAAAGGCAAATAAAAAACCACAACTTCAAGAATTAATAACTGATATGCTACATAACAAGGAAACACAAGGTAGTTTTAATTCAAAGTGGTTTATGATTAAAACATTACTATTTTAAGGAGTGATTAGATGATTGATATAGGCGATAAATTAACCCATAAAAAAACCAACATTCAATACACAGTTATTGAAATCATCCATAGTTGGAAAAATCAATATCAACTTTCAACAGATGACTTTCATGTGATTCAAATTGATGATGATGATTTGTCTAATTATATTGGGTTTGAATAATAGGCAACCTTCTAAAGCCTCCAATATCAAGCATGGTGGGTGGA